>Ga0209979_1000702_pt1 | contig 42546 bp, 42 predicted proteins | sample AnhtaG_FD_183114 | JGI IMG/M metagenome (GOLD analysis project Ga0209979, IMG submission 183114) | Deep subsurface microbial communities from Anholt, Denmark to uncover new lineages of life (NeLLi) - Anholt_01485 metaG (SPAdes) (version 2) | ecosystem: Environmental > Aquatic > Marine > Oceanic...
CCTGATGAAGAACCTCCTCCCGATTATCGATGAATACTATGCTGTGACCCTCATTGGATAGATTCTGAGCAATGTGGAATCCTGTTTTTGTTGCCCCGACAATAATTACCTTCATTAGTCTCTTCTCTCCTGTAAGACAATCCCTATGCTAACAACTCTTCCAACCAAAGTCAAGTTTTGGGAATCTCCAGCTAACTTCGCGAGGAGAAGAGTCCCGAGATACTCTTGACAAAAGCGGTAAAGATTATATTCTAAATCATCACAGTTTTTGTAAGAACTGTGATGATTTAGAAAAACAAAGGAAAAACCTTAGCTGAAACATAAGATATTCAAGGGTCGAAGCACTTTTCTTGAATATCTTGATCTTTGAAAATAGATGGGGGGTGATGGCAATTAACTTGATCAATCTGATCTGTATTTTGTTAGGAACTTTAGGGGGATGGGCAGTAGCTACTTTTCTTAAGAGGGCAAGAGCGAGGTCTTTGTTTAATAAAGCCCAGGAAAAGTTAACCCAGGTAGAGGAGGAGATAAGAGGTAAGAGAAGGGAAATTGAGCTGGAGAGAAGGGAAGAACTCCACCGAGTAAGGGCTGAGTTCGAGAAAGAGACGCAGTTAAAAAGAGAGGAACTAAGTAAGCTATCTAAAAGGTTAGTAGAAAGAGAGGAAATTTTAGATCGTCGATTGGAGAAACTGGAGAAGGATAGCAAAGAGCTACTTTTGAAAGAGGGGAGTCTAGAGAGAGACAAAGAACAAATAAAGATTCTGGAAGAGAGACACAAAAGAGAACTGGAACAGGTAGCCGGTATCTCTTCAGAAGAAGCCAGGGGGATTCTTCTGGAGAACATTAAAAAAGAGGCAAGAGAAGAAGCTAATCAGATTATTCAAAAAGCGGAGAGAGAAGCTAAGGAAGTAGCAAGCAAAAAGGCAAGAGAGATTGTCTCCATCGCCATTCAACGTCTTGCTGTGGACCAGGTGGTAGAATCCACAGTTTGTGCGGTGACTCTACCTAACGATGAGATGAAAGGTAGAGTAATTGGAAGAGAAGGGAGAAATATAAGAACATTTGAGGCTCTTACAGGGGTGGATTTGATTGTAGACGATACTCCTGAAACGGTGGTCATATCCTGCTTCGATCCTCTGCGAAGAAAAATTGCGGAGGTTAGCCTACAGCGTCTCATTTCTGATACTCGGATCCATCCAGCTCGAATTGAGGAGATAGTGGAAAAAGCCAAAAAAGATGTGGAAGAGATTCTGCAGGAAGAGGGACGGCGAGTGGTCTTTGATATGGGAATTTCCGATCTTCCTTTGGAGCTGGTTAATCTATTAGGGAAACTAAAGTTTCGTACTAGCTACGGGCAGAATGTACTGGAGCACTCCAAGGAAGTCTCCTATATTGCAGGTATTATGGCTGCGGAATTAGGAATGGATCCTGCTCAGGCAAAAAGAGCCGGCCTTCTTCATGATATTGGAAAGGCTGTTGATCAGGAAGTGGAAGGTCCTCATGCCGTGATTGGTTCTCATCTGGTTAAACGGTATGGTGAGGACTCAGCTGTTGCTCATGCGGTGGCAGCTCATCATGAGGATGAACCTGCCAGAAACACTCTAGCGGTGTTGATTCAAGCCTCAGATGCCATATCCGCGGCTCGGCCCGGAGCAAGACGGGAGGTTCTGGAGGCTTATCTTGAGCGGCTAGAGAATCTGGAGAAAGTAGCCAACTCTTTCCCTGGGGTAGATAAGGCCTATGCTATTCAGGCCGGGAGGGAAGTGCGCATAATTGTTCACCCTGAGCAGATTAGCGATGAGGAATCGGAGAGGTTATCTCGGGAAATTTCCGGCAGGATAGAAAAAGAACTCACCTATCCCGGACAAATTAAAGTCACTGTGATCAGAGAACATCGGGCCGTAGAATACGCCAAATGAAAAAGGATTTGTTTAAACTGGGTATCATGGGAGGAACTTTCAATCCTATTCATCATGGTCATCTTGCTGCTGCCGAATTTGTTAGAGAGGAATTCAAACTAGATGAGATTCTTTTCGTTCCCTCAGGAAAGCCTCCTCATAAACATAAGGGTGAGATTACTTCTCCAGAACATCGTTGGACCATGAGTCTTCTTGCTATCGGCAGTAATGAATGTTTTTCCGTCTCCTCGGTAGAAATTGACCGGGGAGGCGAGTCTTACACCAGGGATACCATTCTCGAGTTAAAAAAAATCTATGGCGCTAGGTTAGATTGTTACTTTATTACCGGGGCTGATGCTATCGCTGAGATATCTACCTGGCATAAGTCAGAGAATCTACCGGAATTAGCTAAATTCATTGCTGTTTCGCGACCAGGATATAAGCTAGGTATGAGCAAGATTGATCCTCGTTTTCGTCGATGTACTTATTTGATCGAGGTTCCGGCCCTAGCCATCTCTTCTACTGAGATCCGAGAGAGAATAAGGAAGGGAAAAACTATTAAGTATCTTGTGCCTGAAATAGTGGAGAGGTACATTCATAAAAATAAATTGTACCAGGGGGTTTGAAAGAGCCCAAAGAGGGTCTGGGGATGCGGTAAAGAGAAAATGCTCGCTATTGGAATTCAGAGCGGAGGCCTGGCAGTTTGATCTCTGAGCAGTTAGCTAGAGATGTTATCAGGATAGCTGAGGATAAAAAAGCCAAGGATGTAGTTGTTCTTAATCTCAAGGGAATCTCCATAATGAGCGATTATTTTATTATCTTGAGTGGTGAATCTTCTATACATATGCGAAGCATTGCTCAAGAGCTGGGAAGGAAATTGAGGGAAGAGAAAGTAAGACTTATTAATCCTAAGGATTTCATGAATGATCGCTGGATCCTTATGGATTTTGGTGCGGTAGTGGTGCACATATTTTCTGAGGAAGGGAGACAGTTCTATCAGCTGGAAAGACTGTGGGCTGATGCAAAGAAAATGATCTAGGGAAGGGGGGCATAGCTCAGTTGGGAGAGCGCGTCCTTGGCGTGGACGAGGTCGGGGGTTCGAATCCCCCTGCCTCCACCAGATAAAATCTGGGATAGTGAGAGAAAATTCCTAGGAAGGGGGCGGTGATGCATAAGGAAGATAGAATAGGCCCCAAAGGAAGTTATTTCTTGGCGGAGAGAAATTTAGGCATGTTGACGCAGCTAATGGGAGGGAATCAAGAAAAAAGTGAGGGAGGAGTGAACAATGAAGTTGCGAAAAAGAGTAGTCCTGGTAGTGCTGGCAGGGGTTTTAATCTTGGGATTGGCGGGTAGCAGTGTCCTGGCCCAGCGGCCTCAGAGTGTAGTGAGTACTAGCGATATAGGGCTGGTCCTGGGGTCAATAAATCTGGTGGAGTACGAGAGAGCTATCAACTCGGGCATTAGTTTCTATGTGGCGCCAGGCCTTGGTTTTGTGCGTATCAATTCCTTAGGAACTAACATTTTTGGTGCAATGGCAGGGATAAAGAAGTACTTTGGTGGCGCAGCCCTCGACGGATTGTGGTTTGGCGGCTATGGTGGTTTCTTTAGAGCGACAGTATCTCTTAGGATCTTGGGCGTCACTGTCAGCGACTCTCTTAATATCTTCGCTGGCGGCGCCAATGCCGGATACAAGTACTTCATTACGGACAGGTTCACCCTTGAGGGGCGCCTGGGAGTAATGTTTTTTACGTCGCGTGACCTGGGGGGCTTTGGCCCCACAAGCGGAGTGAATGTAGGTTATGCTTTCTAGATAATTGGGCTGGAGACTCCTCGTCTTGCCATGTGCGAGAAGCAGCGCATCTGGCACAGACAAGACGCAGTTCAGGGAGTGAGAAATGAACCCAAGACGAAGTGATGAGATAAAAAAAGGGGTGGAGCGAGCTCCTCACCGGGCTCTTCTTTACAGCACCGGTCTGGGGAAGGGCGATCTGGAGAGGTCCTTTGTGGGAATTATCTCCAGTTTCAGCAGTCTGGTGCCTGGTCATGCGGGGATGAGGGAGCTGGAAAGATTCATTGAAAAGGGAGTAGAAGCGGGCGGGGGAACCCCCTTTATTTTTGGAGTTCCCGCTATTTGTGATGGGATAGCTATGGGACACGGAGGAATGAGATACTCCCTTCCCTTAAGAGAGCTGGTGGCTGATTCTATTGAGTCAGTAGCCCAGGCGCACTGTCTTGATGGGCTGATCCTTTTGACTAATTGTGACAAAATTACCCCGGGATGTCTCATGGCTGCCGCCCGAGTCAATATTCCCACTATCATCATCACTGCTGGTCCTATGCTTTCAGGAAGATATCAAGGGAGAAAGCTCTCTTATGTCCGGGATACCTGGGAAGCTTTGGGTAGACTGAAGGCTGGTGAGATAACTGAAGAGGAGCTCACATCACTGGAAAAAGAAGCTTGCCCCGGCATAGGTTCCTGCCAGGGTCTTTATACCGCTAACAGTATGGCTTGCCTTGCTGAGGTTCTGGGGATGAGCTTGCCGGGTTCCGCAACAGCTCTGGCTGTTTCTGCTAAGAGATGCCAGCTTGCCTATGAGAGCGGGAAAAGAGTTGTGGCAATTATAGAGGAGGATCTTTTCCCCAGACAAATTATGGTTAAGGAAGCTTTTGAGAATGCCGTACGGGTAGATATGGCCTTAGGAGGATCTACTAATACAGTCCTGCATCTTCTGGCTATTGCATACGAAGCAAAAGTTGAGCTCTCTTTATCATTATTTGATGAAATAAGCCACCAGATTCCTCATTTAGTTAATCTCAGGCCAGGGGGGGAGAATTTCATGGAAGATCTGGAGGAGGCGGGAGGGATTCCAGGACTCCTTAATACTCTTCAAGAGTGTCTAGCAGATTATCCCACCGTAGCTGGTAAATCCGTCAAAAGAATAGCTGAAGAAGGTCGGGTTTATAACCGAGAAATAATCAGAGACTTAGCTCATCCCTATCATAAAGAAGGGGGCATCGCCGTCCTTCATGGATCTTTGGCTCCTGAAGGTGCTGTGGTGAAACAGTCCGCCGTAAGTGAGAAGATGAGAAGATTTGAAGGCAAAGTAAGGGTCTTTGACAGTGAAGAAGAAGCTACAGGGGCCATTTATCAAGATCGGGTAAATGAAGGAGAGATCATCGTCATTCGTTATGAGGGCCCTAAGGGAGGACCAGGGATGCGGGAAATGCTTTCTCCAACCTCGGCAGTGGTAGGAATGGGGTTATCCCAGAAAGTAGCTCTCATTACCGATGGTCGTTTCTCAGGAGGAACAAGGGGTCCCTGCATAGGGCACATCTCTCCCGAGGCCCAGGAAGGGGGTCCCATTGCTCTTGTAAAAGATGGGGATGAGGTATTGATTGATATTCCCACAAGAAGATTGGAAGTGAATCTATCTTCAGAGGAACTGGAAGAGAGAAAAAGAAGCTGGCAGAGGTCCCCCTCTAAAATAAAAGAAGGCTATTTAGCTCGTTATAGCCGGATGGTCGGCCCAGCCAGCCAAGGGGCAGTGCTGAGCTAGGAAGTACTATGGAGATGGAGGTGGGTTCATCTATTTCTTCAGCAAGACTTCTACTGCACATTTGCTGCGCTCCCTGTGCTATTCATACCTTTTCCAAGCTGCGAAGAAATTTCAGAGAGGTCTTTGGCTTCTGGTATAATCCTAATATTCATCCCTTTATGGAATACCAGAAGCGTATGGAGGCAGTGAAGATCTGGGTAGAGAGAGAAAAGATAAGGATTATCTATAGGGATGATTATGACCTGAAAGGCTTTCTTCGTCAGGTAGTTTTTCGTGAAGAAGAGCGCTGCCGGGTGTGCTATCACATGAGGCTGGAAAAAACGGCCATACTGGCCAGGAAGGGAAAGTTCCACTATTTTAGCTCAACTCTGCTGTTGTCTCCTCATCAGGATAAACACCTACTGAAGGAGATTATGAGGGAGGTGGGAAAGGAGTACTCTGTTAAACCCTACCTGGAGGAGACTAGAGGGCGATGGCAAAAGGGTCTGAATCTATCAAGAAAAATGGATCTGTACCATCAGCAATATTGCGGATGTATTTATAGTGAAGAGGAAAGATACAAGCACAGCAAAGGAGTCTCGGGTAAAGCAAAAGGTTTATAGTTCGTACCCTAAATCCTTGAGGGACTCCTTCCGCCGCCGCCATGCCTTTTTTACTGATACTCGAAGCTCTAGATAGATTCGGCAGCCCAGACGCCCTTCTATTTCGCCCCGAGCCATTTCTCCTATCATTTTTATCATTTTCCCTGCTCGGCCAATAAGAATACCCTTTTGTGAGGAATACTCTACATAAAGGGTGGCCTGAATATAAATTAAGTCTTTTCTTCTCTGTTCGAATTGATTCACTCTAACCAAGACGGAGTAGGGGATCTCCTGGCGAGCCAGAGCAAATATTTTTTCTCTGATGAGCTCAGCTACAAGGATACGCTCGGGTTGGTCCGTAATTAAATCTGAACTGTAGTAGGGAGGATGAGGGGGAAGATACTGGATCATTTCCCCTGCCAGAATAGATATGTTGGTTCCCTTTTTAGCAGAGATAGGGATGATGCGAGCAAAAGGGAAAAGATTTTCGTAGTCCTGGCATAAGGAGTTGAGCTCACTTTCTTTGATTTTGTCAATTTTGTTTATAGCCAAGAAGACTGCTTTTTTTATCTTTCTCAGATTCTCTATGATGAACTTATCTTCTTCAGAAATAGAGGAGGAATCTACTATAAGCACTATCAGATCCGCTCTTTCTAACCCCCTAAGGGCCTGTTTGATAATATACCTGTCAATAGGGGTCTTTGTCTCATTTAAGCGGACTATTCCCGGGGTATCGAGAAAGACTATTTGGGCTTCCTCAAAAGTAACTATTCCCTGGATGATGTTTCGAGTAGTTTGAGGTTTCTCAGAAATAATAGCAATCTTATCCCCCACCAGATAGTTAATAAGGGTAGATTTTCCCACATTGGGCTTGCCTATTAAATGAATGAATCCTGACTTGAAATTCACCCGTTTATTCCTTCAGAGTTTTTCGGGTCCTGGTCATTTTTGGATGAGAGGTGCGAGATGTCTAAAGGCGGGGAAGATACTCTTCTAGTTCGTAGGAAGTTACCTGGGATCGATATCTTTCCCATTCCATTTTTTTATTTTCTATAAGTTTATAGAATAGATGCTTTCCCAGGGTTTTCTTTAGCCATTCACTCCTCTCGGCTATCTTTATAGCTTCCCATAGATTCTCGGGGAGGGAGCCAATCCCCATTTTCTCTCTTTGCTTATCGCTCATTTCATAAACATTTTCTTTCACCGGAGGCACGAAATCATATTTTTTTTCTATTCCCTCCAGTCCTGCTGCTAACATTACCGTATAGGCCAGATAGGGATTGCAGGTAGGGTCAGGTGACCTTAGTTCCACACGGGTAGCTTTCTCCTTACCCGGCTTGTAAGTCGGAACTCGAACAAGATCAGATCGGTTCCTCAGAGCCCAGGAAACATAGACAGGAGCCTCAAATCCAGGGACTAATCTTTTGTAGGAATTCACCCACTGATTCAACACCAGGGTAAATTCTCGGATATGTCTCAGGAGTCCCGCAATGTATCTTTTGGCAATCTCTGACAGGTAATATTCATTGTCAGGATCAAAGAAAGCATTCGCATTTCCCTTAAAAAGAGACTGATGAATGTGCATGCCGTTCCCACAGATCCCGTAAACTGGTTTTGGCATGAAGGTAGCGTAGATATTGTTTTTTAGGGCTACCTCCTTTACTACCAGCCGAGAGGTCATAGTATGGTCAGCCATAGTCAAAGCATCGGTGAACCTCAAGTCAATCTCATGCTGACTGGGAGCAACCTCATGATGACTACACTCCACCTCGATCCCCATTTTCTTCAGGGCGAAGACCGTTTCCTTACGGAAATCACTGGCCAGATCCTGTGGAACAAGATCAAAGTAGCCACCCTCGTCCAGTCCTTGAGGAGGTATTTGGCTAGATTTGAAATAAAAATATTCCAACTCTGGTCCTACGTTGAAGGTGTATCCCAAATCAGCCGCTCTCTTGAGGGTTCTTTTTAAGACATATCGGGGATCTTCCTCATAGTGAGTCCCATCTGGCTGCAGGACATCGCAGAATATACGTGCCACCCCTCCAAATTTCTCTGTCTCCTGGGGAATGATACAGAAGGTGGAAGGCTCGGGCATAGCTACCATATCGCTCTCTTCTATTCTAGCAAATCCTTCAATGGATGAGCCATCAAATCCTGCCCCATCCTCCAGGGCTGTCTCCAGCTCTTCCAGGGTAATGGCAAAACTTTTCAGGAATCCCAATATATCGGTAAACCACAGACAAACAAAATTCACTCTGTGTTTTCGCGCCTCGTCTAGTACCCATTTTTTATCTTTGGCTTCCATGGTTTCTTAATTCTCCTTTTCTCGGGAAAAATTGAGAAGGCTTACTCTTGGGATTAGCTTTGGTGGTTGTATTCTTCCAGTACTCTTTCTTGAATGAGTTCCCTCAATTCCTGATTAAGGGGGTAGGCAGTATCTATGAATTCTCCATTGGGCAGTTTACGGGAAGGCATAGCCACGAAAGGACCGTCCTTTCCCTGGATCACCTTGAGTCCGTGAACCCGGAATGAATCATCAAAAGTTATGCTTGCCCAGGCTTTAAACCTATCTTTGCCCTCAACTTTCCTGATCTTTACTTCCGAAATCTTCACCCTAGGCCTCCTTGACACTTTTATCGGTGGCTTGCACTGCATAGACTCTTACTTTTCTTCCTAATCTACCAAGGATACTCTTTACTCTCTCTTCATCTTCAGCCACCGCGAAAATAGTAGACCCACTCCCCGTCATTAAGGCACCTGTTGCTCCTGCTTCTATGAGTTTCGCTTTGATGTCTCGCAGGGTGGGAAATCTTTCAATAACCACCTCCTCCAGCTTATTATATAGAGGAAATTTACTTACCCCCCTCATCCCTTCTTTTTTGATTAATTCTTTAATGAGTTTAATATCTAGCCTCTTTTTTGTCAATTTTCCCTGGAGTCTGGAATACACCCAGGATGTAGAAATAGAGATCCCGGGATCTACCAGGATGAACCAGCCATTTTTTAGAAGAGGAAGAGGGATAATCTTCTCTCCCCTTCCTCGAACCAGAGCCGTCCCTCCTAGGAGGCAAAAGGGAACATCTGACCCCAACTCCAGAGCTAATTTTGAGAGGTCTGAGAAAGGAATATCTATTTGAAAAAGCTTCCTCATACCTATGAGAGTTGCAGCGGCATCAGCACTACCTCCTCCCAACCCCGATCCTATGGGAATATTCTTTTGAATCTCTATTTCTAGTCCCTGTCTCATTCCCAGTACTGTTAACAGAATCTCTGCTGCCCGATAGCAGGTATTTTGCTCGTCCAAAGGAACCTCTGGATGAGTGCACCTAATCTTGATTTCCCTCCCCTTTAGTCTCAAAATGATCTTATCATATAGTCTTACCGACTGAACAATGGATTCAATCTCATGGTGACCATCACTGCGTCTTCCCAGTATATCCAGATAAAGATTAATCTTGGCTGCTGCTTGAAAGGTCAGCTCCTTCAATTCTTTCCCATCCTAAAGGCGAGATTGGACTCCTTGGGTTTTAGAAATCTTGTGTAAACTCGAATGGAAGGACTTTCCCAGTATGGGAATTAGTGGTTAGCTACATTCCGTGTACCCGCAGGATTTACAGACAAAGCATCCTCCTTCGTACTCAATGGTGCTGGAGCCGCAGTCTGGACAAGCTCCTATCCATCTACCCCTTCGGAATGTACTCTCCTCGGACTTTATATTTGATTTAATTTTGTCACCGACCAGAGGTTTTTCCAGGAAGGGCGGCGAATTTTTCTGACCAGCTTTAGATTTTTTAGACTCCTGGTGCAGCTCGATGGCTTTAGCTACAGCATCAGCACAGGAGAAAATTTTCTCCTTGCCAAATCCATAAGATCGATCACAGATTATCCCTTTTAGCTGTTTGACTACCTGTTCCCAGGAGATACCACTTCTCAGGCACAAAGAGGTCAAGCGACCAATGGCTTCCGTTTGCGAGGCAGCACATCCACCAGATTTTCCTAGTTGGGCGAAAACTTCAAAGGGATTTTTCCTCTCATCTTCATTTATAGTAACATAAAGATCTCCACAGCCGATTCTTGTTTCTATAGTTATTCCAGAGACAATTTTGGCTCTTAGTCGAGGTAATAACCTATCTTTTTCTTTGGGTCTAGGGGTGCTGTAGACTTGCTCTTCTCTACTTTGGTCACGATAGACTGTAATTCCTTTACACCCAAGTTTATGGGCAAGAAGATAAGACTTTTTTACATCTTCCTTGGTGGCTTCATTGGGAAAATTGATAGTTTTCGAGACTGCCGAATCTGTATACTTCTGGAAAGCAGCCTGCATTTTGATGTGATCCTCAGGACTAATATCAAAACTGGTGACGAAAACATCCTGTATCTCTGGAGGGACTTTAGCTATTCCGCGACAAGATCCTCTATTGTTCGCTATATTCCTTAAGAGCCCCGGTAGATAAAATTTCTTTTGCCTGGCTATTTTTTCAAAGTCTTCATTGACATAGAGAAGTTTCTCTCCTCCCAGTACCTCCTTGTGATAAACCAGGCTAAAAAAGGGCTCTATTCCCGAAGAACAATTAGCAATCATGCTTATACTTCCTGTAGGAGCTATGGTAGTAGTAGTGGCATTTCTGAGTTTTATGCCTTTCTTTCGGTATATACTTTTCTGGTAATTGGGGAAAACCCCCCTCTCTTCAGCTAGTTTTCGAGAAGCTTCTTGAGCCTCTTTCTGGATGAATTTCATCATACTTTTCGCCGTAGCGATGCTTTCTTTCGAATCATAGGGAATATTCAATTTAGTGAGCATGTCAGCAAACCCCATTACTCCCAACCCTATCTTTCGATTAGCCTTGGTATTTCGCTCAATTTCAGGCAAAGGATATTTGTTGACATCAATCACATTATCCAGGAAATGTACGCTGGTGTGAATAGTCTTTTGCAGTTTATCCCAGTTGATCTTGTGATCAGTAATCATGGAGGAGAGATCGATAGAACCAAGATTACAACTCTCATAGGGAAGTAGGGGTTGTTCTCCACAGGGGTTTGTGGATTCTATTTTCCCCAACTTTGGAGTAGGATTATCTTGATTAATTCGATCCAGGAATACTAGACCCGGTTCCCCATTTTTCCAGGCCATCTCTACTATGATATCCAGAACTTTCGCTGCGTTCAGTCTACCTACCTTCTTTTTTGTTTGGGGATCCATCAAATCATAATCTTTGTCTTTCTGAGCTGCTTCCATGAACTCATCTGTCACTGCCACTGAGATATTGAAATTCCTTAAATTTCCCTCTTTCCTTTTGGAGGTCACAAATTCCAATATGTCAGGATGATTCACATTCAGGATGCCCATATTAGCACCCCGACGTCTACCTCCCTGTTTGATGGCCTCTGTGCTTGCGTCGAAGACCTTCATAAAAGATACGGGTCCACTAGCTACGCCTGAAGTTGTTCCCACAGGGTTTCCTTTGGGTCTTATCCGGCTGAAGGAAAAGCCCGTTCCCCCACCTGATTTATGAATGACCGCAGCATGCTTTATGGCTTCATAAATGGACTCAATGGAATCGTCTACTGAGAGAACAAAACAGGCTGCAAGTTGCTGCAATTCTGTATCTGCATTCATCAAAGTTGGGGAATTTGGCAAGAAATCTAAATTTGCCAGGAGCTGGTAGAAAGCTCTCTCTGTCTTTTTGACTGCCTCGGAGCTGCACTTATAGAGCCCATCAGCCGAGGCAATGTTATGAGCTACCCTTCTGAACATATCTTGAGGAGTTTCTATAATCTTACCTTCCTTATCCTTCTTAAGATATCTTTTCTCAAGTACCTTGAGAGCATTTTCCGATATTTTTACCTCCTGTAACCTAGTTTTTCCTGACATGTCCTTCACCTTAAGATCTCTTTTAGTTTTCGAGAAAGTGAATCCTTTTAATCTCTTCCGAATTTCTCGATTTCTCCTCTCTCACCTCAGCTTCATTATATTTATTTTTACAGATAAAGCAACTCGTCCCGAGGGGAAGAGTCCCGAGGAGACATCCTTGACCAAAAGAGCTATTTATGGTAGATTCAGAAGTTACGTAACTCCGAGCATCTGGATGATTCTCTCTAGAAGCTCCCCAGCAGGGAACAAATTTTAAGAAAGAAGATAACTGGGTGATTTCTTCAAACGAACACAATAAACATGTCAGGATGGATTTTAGGATAAGGAAATATGAACCAAAGGATAGGAAGAGTGTTAGGGATCTTTGTTGTGATACAGGCTTTTTGGGAAACCCTATTGATCCTGTTTTTGGTGATAGGGATCTATTTGCCGATATTCACACCAAATACTATCTAGAAAAAGAGCCGGAGTCGATATTTATCGCTGAGCACAGAGGAAGTGTGGTGGGGTATATATTGGGCTGCAGGAATAGCAGGGATTTTGAAAGATACTTCATATTGAGAACCCTGCCTTTAACTATCTTCAAGTTAGTATCCAGATACTTTACCAGATATAATCAGAAGGAAAGGAAATATGCCAGATGGCTGCTTTTCAGAAGCCTGAGGGAAACTCCCAGGATACCAAAGGATTCAGCCCACCTGCATATTGATTTGAAAGAGGGGTACCGCAGCAAGGATATGGGAAGAAGACTCACTAAGGAATTCTTCAACTACCTCAGGGAGAATAAGATCAAAAGGGTGTATGGGGGAGTTTTTTCTTTTGAGAAGAGAAGAAAACCAGATCTTTTTGAGAGGGTATTGCAAAGAATAGGAATTAAAGGGATAGACTTCAAAATCTATGATAAGAAAGAAACTACGGTGTGGAGGGATTTAATAAAAGGAAAGGTTTATCTTCTTCGCATTGTCCGAGATCTAGACTAAAAAAGAGGCAGAGGATGGGGAGGGAAGGCTATTTTATAGTTTCAATCCATGATGCTAGCCCTGCTTTTAGCTCAGAATTAAAGGAATTGGTGAGTGAACTGGACTCCCATGGCATTGTTCCCAGGAGCGTCTTAGTCATCCCCAATTACCAGGAACGGTATAATATCTTAAAGGACGATAGATTCTTGTCTTGGATACATTTTCTGCAAGAGGGGGGAGATGAAATCGTACACCATGGATATACTCACCTGGCAGAACAGGGTAAACACAGCTCTTTTAATAATTACCTATATGATAGATTATTCGCCAAGGGATGTGGGGAGTTCCAGTATTTAGACTATAGGGAGGCCGAAGATAAGATTAGATTGGGTAAGGAGATTTTTCATAGAGCGGGGATAGATTGCCAGGGTTTTGTAGCTCCAGGATGGTTAATGAGCCAGGAGGCGGAGAAAGTCCTCGTAGCTGAGGGTTACCGATATGCTACTTTTATTAAGATATTCAGAGATTACGGGAGAGGTAGGGATGTAGAATCCGAAGTGGTGAGGTTTATTTCTCGACCAAAACTTCAGGATTACCTCTATCGGCTGTATGACTTTTATTTGATAAAGATAAAAGAAAAACGAGAGAAGCTCGTAAGGGTTGCTCTTCATCCTTCCGATGTGCGTTTTGGAAAGCCCTTTAAATATGCACTGAGGCTTATTGAACAGCTAAAAAAGGATAGAATTCCTGTTACCTACCTGGATTTTGCCAAAACTCTGGTATGATTTTATTGGTCGTTGTATTCTTGACAGCAAGGGACGTTTTTGATAGGCTGAACAAAACGGATAGGCTGGAAAAAATAGAAAGATAGCCGGTGAAATGGGAAGAGGAAACAGCCCCTTGAGGGTGTTGAAGAATAGGAATTTTTTTGTTCTTTGGATAGGGGAGATTATCTCTCACTTTGGAGATCGGCTAGCACAAATGGCTCTGGTGGGTTTGTACCTTAAAGAGACGGTAACCATGTCCCTTTCCCATTCGGTTCCCATGATGAGAAATCTTTTTTTCTTTTCCACTTTGCCCGTGGTAATTTTTGCTCCCCTGGCTGGGGTCTATGTGGATAGATGGAGACGGAAAAGCACCCTTATGTCCTGTAATTTCTTGCGAGCAGGACTTGTTTTAATTATCCCTCTTTTGATTATTTACGGAAAGGGAATGGCTCATATCTATGCAGTAATATTTCTGGTTTTTGCCGTCACCTCCTTTTTTACCCCCGCCAGGTCAGCTATTATACCTAATCTTGTTGAAAAAGGAGAACTTCTTGCCGCCAACTCTCTTTCGAATATCACCAGGATGGCAGCCACCATAGGAGGGGTGAGCATAGGAGGACTCGTGGTAGCCTTTGTGGGAGTGAGAACCAGTTTTTATCTTAACTCTCTTGGTTTTGCTCTCGCCGGGTTGGCTATTTCTACTATCAAGATGCAGGAGGATCCTCCTTCTAACAGTAGATCAGGCTTGAAGGAGGTGGGGAGAGAGCTGATCCAGGGACTGAAATTTATCGGAGGGGAAAGAAGGATTAAGTTTGTGGCTGCCAGTTTGTTCATTCTTATGGGAGTCAGTGGCTTAGGGTATGTGATAGTTACTGTCTTCGTTACCAAAGCTTTGGGTCTGGGAACCATTGGGTTAAGCATCCTTGCTGCTTCGGTGGGAGCTGCTGTCCTGTGTGGATCTTTGCTTTACAGTCATTTTGGCGGGCATCTTCGGCGGGATCGAGTCATTCTAGCTAGCATTATCATGGCCGGGATCGGTACCATTATTCTGGCCCAAAGTAGAACTATTTTTCTCTTATCTATAGGGGTAGGAGTAATAGGACTGGTAGCCTCCCCCATCATGATTGCTTCTTATACTTTAACACAGGAAATAACTCCGGATAGAATTCGAGGTAGAGTCTTCGCTGCCCTGGAGGTAGTAATCAGTTCGGCTTTCCTTATTTTTGTCTGGTTGGCTGGGGTGCTGGGAAGTCGCATCCCTCCTTCTCAGGTTTTTTATCTTATTGGGATAACACTGTTGGGATATGCGGGGGTGGTGTTGTTAATAAAGCTGTCCAAAAAGACAGTCTGAGAGCTCTGAATAGTGAAGAGTCCCCAGGAATAAAGAAAAATCTTGTAAAAAGTCATGGGAACAGAAAGATGGAAAATCAGGACCTGCGAGTTCTCCTTCTATCTGTGGGTACTCTGTCTGGTCATCGACAGGCAGCAGAGGCTATAAAGGAGACGCTGAGGAAGCTCTATCCGAATGCGAAGACCCAAAATGTGAATTTATTTCGCTATGCTAATTCTTTCTGGGTATGTCTTTTGAATGGTCTTTATCATGCCATAATAAAGTTCGTCCCCTGGTTCTGGGATCTTATCTGGGACAGCAAAGAGGTGTACTGGTTAACCTACGGATTAAGAAGTATTTTGTACCAGCTTAACTGGTTCCGGCTTTACCGGGAGGTTATTCTTCCTTTCTCACCCCATGCAATTATATGCACCTACAGCTTAGCCTGCGCTATCTGCGCTACCATCAAAAAAAAGAAGCGTTCAGACTTCCTGCTGGCCGCTGTTAGCACTGACTTTACTCTCAATCCTTACTGGTTTGATAATAGTGTAGATGTGTACTTCTTGCCCCATGAAGGTTTAAGAAAAAAATTGATCAAGGAGGGTATTTCTCCTGGCAAACTCTACACTGTGGGTATTCCCATTTCAATGGATTTCTCAGAGCCCAAAAATGAAGAAGACTTGAGGAAGAAATGGCAAGTCAGAAAGGATCTGTTCACTATTCTCTTAATGGGAGGAGGGCTAGGAATGGGGTCTCTGAAGGAAATAGTAGTTACCCTGGACAGTTCCCATCTTCCCATTCAACTTTTGGTGGTAACAGGAATAAATCGCCGTTTAAAAAGAAAACTTCAGGCATTAGAGTCTCATTTGAATCTGCCTCTAAAGGTTCTTGGATATATAAAAAAAGTTGATGAGCTAATGGAGATTTCGGATCTGCTTATCAGTAAACCGGGAGGGCTTACTACTGCTGAAGCTCTGGTTAAGAAGCTGCCTCTGGGAATCATCGATTCCCTGGCTGGTCAGGAAAGGAGAAATCAGCAGCTTCTTTCGGAGAAGGGAGTAACTTTTGAATTAAAGGATAAGGAAGATTTAATTGATTTAATCCAGGGTTTCTTAAATAATTCTTTTGACTTAACCCAGTGGCGACAGGGGGTGAGCAGGTTAGCTCGTCCCCAGGCAACACAGGAAATCGTGGAAAAGTTGGTAAGTCTGACTAAAGAGAGGAAAGATGACTCTAAAATATCTGGAAGTACCCACTAAGGATACGCGATATACCTACAGTACAGGTAGAATTCGGGGATTAGAAATTCAGTTGCTGCAAGAAACTGATCTAAACCGGCTAAGAGAAGCCAGGGGAATAGAAGAAGCTATGCAGATTTTGGGCAAGATTACCCCTTACTCTGAATCCCTAAAAAATATATCTCCAGAGAAATTTGAGAAAGGTTTGGGAGAAGAACTGAGAAGGACCTATCAGGACCTCAGGAGCTTCTGCCCTCATCCAGAATTGATAGATCTATTTTGGCTGGATTATGATTTTCACAATCTAAAAGTGCTCCTCAAATTTCATGTTCAAAGCCAACTCCCCCTAAATTTAGTACCGCCTCTGGAACCGCAGCTTTCCCCGGCGGGAACACAGGATGAAGAGATTCTTAAAGAAGCTGTTCGAGAAGCAGAGTATTCTCACCTACTGCCGGAGCTGGGAACTCTCATTCAAGAGGCTGTTGTCTTGACGGAAGCCCATCCTCATCCCCAGGTTTTAGATAGTTTTATAGATAGACATCTTTTTGAGTGGCTCAGGATGAGAATAGAGGAGTACCATGACTTCTTCCTCACTCATCTTATCGAGCTTCAGATTGATTCTTTCAACATTCAGTCCTTTCTCAGGATCAAGCTCTGGGAGGAGACAAATGAGAAAGAACTATTAGAAAGAGTTCTGGTAGAGAAGGGGACAGTGGAGAAAAAGGAGCTCGTTCAGCTGGCTTCTCAACCTAAAGAAGCTTTAGGGGACAGATTAGACAAAACCGATTATGGCGAACCTGTAAAAAAAGCTTTGGAGGAGTTAGAAAAAGAGGAGAGTCTTTTTGGCCTGGAGAGATTCTTTGATAGTTACATTTTAGAGTACACCAGGAGAGGACACTATATAACCTTTGGTAAAGAACCTCTTGTGAACTACATTCTACTCAAAAAACAGGAGATAAAACTCTTAAGGCAAATTCTGAGAGAAAAGTTGGGGGGACCATCCAGAGCGAATAGTGCCGAGGCATTCTTGAATGGAGGATAAGGGATGTTGAAGATGGCTGTGCTGGGGGATAAAGAAACTTCTCTTCTTTTTTTATCTATGGGTCTTGACGTGCTCATTTGTCCTCGCCCTCAAGAGGGACGTAATATGCTCCAGGAAGCTTTCAAGAAAGACTATGGCATTATTTTTGTGGCCGAATCTATAGCTCGAGAGTACATGGATATCATAGAGGGATTAAGTGAAAAAAAAGCCTTCCCTGTAGTAACCATAATTCCCGATTTTACTCGGAGGTTCCCCCAGGTGGCCGAGGCAAGACTGAGAAGCTTGACAAGAAGAGCCATTGGGATGGAACTTCCCGAGTAGAGGAGGAGGATGTGCTCATTCCTCCTCGAGGCTTTGCTTGAGGAAAATGCTTACCAGTAAAGAGGTACTGGCTATTTTCAGAGAAAGAGAAGCTTACCTGGAAGGTCATTTTGAGCTCTCTTCCGGACTTCACAGTGGGAGGTATCTTCAGGCAGCTTTGGTGCTGCAATACCCTTCGGATGCTACTAAGCTCTGCCGCTCTTTGGCTTATCTCTTTGAAGGTCTAGAGGTGGAGGCGGTAATAAGCCCAGCTATTGGAGGGATTGTAGTAGGTCAGAAAGTGGCTGAGGCATTGGAAACGAGGGCTATCTTTGCCGAGAGAGAGAAGGGCTATTTCACTCTGAGGCGGGGATTCAGAGTGAACCTCGGTGAGAAAGTCTTGGTGGTGGAAGATGTTATGACCACCGGGGGCTCAGTGAAGGAGATTGTGAGGCTTGTAGAACTTTCAGGAGGCAAAGTAGCCGGGGTGGGATGTCTGGTTGATCGAAGCGGAGGGAAAATATTCTTTGACTTGAAAAATAAAGAAGAGCTAGTTCAGAGAAGAGTTTATCCAAAGAGCCTGGTGAGTCTTGAAATCCAGGCCTATCCAAAAGCCGAATGTCCTTTTTGTAAGGAGGGAGCTCCCCTGGTCAAACCAGGTAGCAGGGTAAGGGAGGGGTGATTTAGCTAATGGATGGCAAAAGAAACCAAAATCTTAGAAAAATTGACAAAAGAGCTATCTACAGCCAGTTAATCACTCCGGGAAAACTCTACTCATTCCAGGTGGATATAAAGGAAAGCAATCTGCTTGTGCTTGCTGATAAGAAGCTACCTCACCAGACAGAGGAAGCCTTGATTTGGTGCCGAAAGGATATAGAGCAGTATATTTACCGTAACCCCGTATTTAAATCCACTTTCAAACCTCTTTCTATCGAGAAAGAGATGCCTCCCATTGTGAGAGCCATGGCTGAGGCTGCCCAAATAGCGGGTGTAGGACCATTGGCTGCCGTGGCCGGAGCTATAGCGGAGTTTGTAGGTAAGAAACTGCTGGAGGATTGCCACCAGGTTATAGTGGAAAACGGAGGCGATATCTTTATGAAGGTCAAAAAGAGAAAAAAAGTGGGAATTTATGCTGGTCAGTCTCCTCTCACAGGCAAAATTGCTCTTGAGATAGAACCCGATGATACACCTCTGGGTATTTGCTGTTCCGCGGGAACCCTTGGACACTCTCATTCTCTAGGTCAGGCAGATGCTGTAGTTATCCTCTCTTCCTCTACTGCTTTGGCTGATGCTATGGCTACAGCAGTGGGAAACTTAATAAAGACCAGCTCTGATATCTCTAGAGGACTTGAGAGATTGAAGGAGGTATCCGGGCTGCTGGGTGGAGTAATCATAAAGGAGGGACGGATGGGAGCCTGGGGCAGGTTAAAGATCGTTGGAGCAGCTTGAAAATGAAGCGAGATTGGAAACAAAGATGGTTTAAACTTTTAAAGATAGATCGAAAAAAATTCTTTTTCTTTGTTTTACTAGGGGCGGGAATAATAACCTTCTTTTTGATCCTTTCGCTTTTCTCTTACCGGATCAAGCAAAAGGCTCAGGCGGATTTTGAGCTGGCCACCTCCCATTATCGAAAAGCTCAAAATAGCCAAGAGGAGAAAAGACGAGAGGAATATGAGGAGGCAAAGAGTCTCTATGATGACATCCTTGGGAGATTCTTGCTTCGGGATAAAAAGAAAGTGCTTTTTTATCTGGGTAGTTCCCTTTATTATCTTGAGGAATACCGGGAAGCTGCCCGTATCTTCCAGCGATTTGTGGACAGATATGGCCGTGACTATTTTTCTCCCTGGGTAGAAATTAGACTCGCCGCCAGTTATGAAGAGATAGGAGAGTTTCAGAAGGCTATCAAAGTTTACCAGCTCACTTTAAGAGAACATCCTGAAGGTGCCCTGGCACCTCAGGGGAATCTCGGAATAGCTAGATGTCGTGAACTACAGGCAAAATGGCAAGAGGCCCAGAAAGCTTACCAAGAGCTCATTTCTCGCTATCCCTTATCGCCAGAGAAGGAGATAGCTGAAGCCCGTATTCAGTGGATCAAGGTAAAAGGTCAGGGGAGTTGACAAAACTGCTCCCATGCTTAAGATATAAGAGGGATTCCGGATATTTTGCTTAATGGGAGGAATGTCAAGAGCACATAAGTTTTTCCAAGGTCAAGGTGCTCAGGGATGCTGGAAAAGACAAGAAGGGGTCATCAAGGGGAAGGAGAGAAGTAGTGGTTTCCGACAAAAGACGAAAAAGAGCCAAAATTGCCAAGCATAAAAGAAAGAAAAGACGACGGGCAGATCGACATAAGAATAAGTAAGAAACCGGCAAGGGCTAAGCAAGAATTTGGGAGTGGGAAGTAGATACGAGAGGGATCTAGCTCTTAGGTCCTTCAAGAGGTCGCTGAAGCTCCCAAATTTTTTAAAGAGGAGTTAAGTTGGTAGCTTCAGGTAGAGCCGAAGTTCGGGTCCGTTTTGCTCCCAGTCCTACAGGGGAACTTCATATAGGTGGGGCAAGAACAGCCCTCTTCAATTGGCTGTTCGCCAAGCATCACAGAGGGAAGTTTATTCTGCGCATCGAGGATACGGATGTAGCTCGTTCCAGTGAGAATTTCTATCGAGTTGTCCTGGATAACCTTAGATGGTTAGGATTGGATTGGGATGAGGGACCGGAGAGAGGAGGGAAATACAGCCCTTACCTTCAGTCTCAAAGACTCCACATTTATGAAAAGTATACTCACAAGCTCCTGGAGGAGGGAAAGGCATATCTTTGTTATTGTACTCCTCAGGAACTGGAAGATCACAGGAGGAGGCTTCAGAAAGAAGGGGAACCGCTCAGGTACATTGGAAAATGCCGGGATCTATCCTCTGAAGAAAGGAAGAGCCTGGAGGATGAGGGGAGAAAACCTGCCTTGAGATTTAAAGTACCCCCGGGAACTGCTTGGGTAGATGATCTATCAAGAGGTAGGGTGAGCTTTGAGAATAGGCTGATTGGTGATTTTATTATCTTGAAATCCGATGGCACCCCCACTTATAATTTCGCCTGCGTCATTGACGATAGTTTAATGAAGATAACCCACGTAATAAGGGGGGATGAGCATCTTCCCAATACCCCCCGCCAGGTTCTACTTTATCGTGCTCTGGGTTTCCCCCTTCCTCGCTTTGCTCACATACCTTTAATTCTGGGAAAGGATAGTTCCAAGCTGAGCAAAAGACATAGCGCAACTTCTGTTTCCTATTATCGAGAGCAGGGATATCTTCCCTGGACTATGGTTAATTATCTGGCGCTATTGGGATGGTCTACTGCTGATAGTCAACAGTTCTTTGACCGGGATGAGCTTATCCAGAAATTTACCCTGGAGAGGGTGGGGAAGAGTGCGGCCATTTTTGACCCCATGAAGCTGGAATGGATGAATGGAGAGTACATCAGGAAGATGGATCCGGATGAATTGGCAAATCTACTTATTCCTTATCTGAGGCAAGCTCATTACATCGACGAGGAGGTAGACGCGGCCATGCGCCAGAAGATTCTTAAAGTAGCTCGCCTGGAGCAAGAGAGAATCAAAGTACTTTCCCAGGTTGTTGATTTAGCAGAATTCTTTTTTACCGGTGATTTTGCCTACGATCCTATTTCTGTGGAAAAAAGATTGAGGAAAAATTACGTTCCTTCTCTTTTGGAAGAAATGCGAATGCGCATAGAGGCTCTTTCTCCCTTTGAGGAGCAAGGATTGGAGGGGCTTCTGCGCAGATTAGCCGAGGATTTCTCCTTATCCCCTTCGGAGGTGTTCCATCCTCTGAGAGTAGCTCTTACCGGAAGAATGAAGGGCCCCGGATTATTTGAACTAGCGGGGGTCTTGGGTAAAGAGGAGGTCATAAGAAGGATCGGGAGAACATTAGAAATGCTCAAGAACAGTCTTTGATAATAATGTTGTCCGAAGCGGATATGCAGCGACAGAGAAGAATGGTCCTGAGGTATCTCTTGAACTTAAGAAGCACATCTCATTTTGGGGGATCGGCTAGCGGTAGGCCGCGAGACTCTGGATCTCGTAGCGGAGGTTCGAATCCTCCTCCCCCAGCCACATTAAGGAGAACATAGAAGCCATGAAAACTCCGAACACGGATCCTACTCCTCCTTCTGACTTTATCCGAGATATTATTAGGGAAGACTTAAGGGCAGGTAAGAACGACGGTCGAGTGGTAACCCGATTCCCACCGGAACCAAACGGTTATTTGCATATTGGACACGCCAAGTCCATTTGCATTAATTTTGGTATCGCCCTCGAAAACCAAGGTGGTGTCTGTCATTTACGCTTCGATGATACCAATCCAAGCAAAGAAAACATTGAATACATTGAATCCATCAAATCAGACATTCGATGGCTTGGATTTGATTGGGGAAGGCACCTTTACTATGCATCTGACTACTTTGAGAAGCTGTACCAGTACGCTGTCCAGCTAATCAAGGATGGTAAGGCGTATGTTTGCAGCTTGAGTACAGACCAGATCAGAGAGTACCGCGGGACCTTGACTGAACCTGGTAAGGACAGTCCGTATCGAACTCGTTCTGTCGAAGAGAACCTGGACTTATTCCGGCGCATGCGGGCAGGAGAATTCGAGGACGGCTCTCACGTGCTTCGAGCAAAGATTAATATGGCTTCCCCAAATTTGAATATGCGGGATCCGGTCCTCTATCGCATCCGACATCAATCACATCACAGAACGGGTGACAAATGGTGCATTTATCCTACCTACGATTTTGCCCATTGTCTCTCGGATTCCATCGAAGGCATCACACATTCTATTTGTACGCTGGAATTTGAGAATAACCGACCATTGTACGACTGGATCCTTGATCAATTAAAGGTTGACTGCCATCCACAGCAAATTGAATTTGCTCGTCTTAATCTCAGCTATACCGTTATGAGTAAGCGAAAGCTTCTGGAGTTGGTAGAGGGAGGGTACGTCGACGGATGGGACGATCCACGGATGCCTACAATATCGGGTTTTCGCAGACGCGGCTATACACCAGAGGCGATTCGAAACTTCTGCGAGCGCATTGGAGTAGCTAAGAGTAACAGTGTTGTTGATATAGCACTCCTCGAGTACTACATCCGCGAAGATTTGAACCTGCGAGCTCCACGGGTTATGGCGGTGCTGCGTCCACTTCGGGTAGTCATAGACAATTATCCGGAAGACCAGGTGGAAGAGTTAGATGCTCAGAATAATCCGGAAGATCCAAGTATGGGGACAAGGAGAGTTCCTTTTTCTCGTGTATTGTATATTGAACAGGATGATTTCCGTGAAAACCCACCAAAAAAGTTTTTCCGTTTGGCCCCGGGTCGTGAGGTACGGCTAAAACACGCATACTACATCAAATGTGTAGAGGTGGTTAAGGATGGACAAACCGGAAAAGTGATTGAGCTGCACTGCAGGTATGATCCAGAGACACGAGGTGGTTGGTCCTCGGATGGGCGCAAGGTAATGGGGACGCTACACTGGGTTTCAGCAGCTCACGCTTTAGAAGCCGAGGTACACCTGTACCACCATCTCTTCATAAAAGCAGACCCGTACGATGTAAAGGACAGCTCTGATTTCAAAACTAACATAAATCCGAATTCGTTAGAGAGACTGACTTCATGCCGGGTAGAACCAAGTCTCGCAGGTGCAAAGCCGGGGAGTAGATACCAGTTCTTAAGACAGGGCTACTTCTGCGTCGATTCGGTTAATTCACGCCATGGAGCACTAGCATTCAATCGGATAGTGCCGTTGCGTGATTCATGGGCCAGGATCGAGAAAGCACAGACTGTCTTTTAACCAGCCTCAACCGCTGCTGGCAATGGAACGCCTTACTGCTATCACCTCAACTAAGGAGTGAAAAGGCTTGCCAAGCGCGGATGATGCGATTCACCAACCATCCCAGGGGGCAACATTCTTGACGAGGGATCGTACGAGGAGCACTCAGTTATGAAAGCCAGGTATGACGTTTTTGGAATTGGATCTCCATTGATGGACCTTCTGGTAGAAGTCGAGGACCACGATTTGAACCAACTTGGACTGGCGAAGGGCTGCTTCCATTCGATTAGCGAGGAAGACTCCCAAAGACTTCTCTCTCGGATACCTCCAGAAGCAGTGACCATGTGTGCGGGAGGAAGTGCCGCGAATACGCTGTACGGAGTAGCGATGCTTGGCGGAAATGTTGTTTTTTGTGGGAGAATCGGCAGTGATTCTCACGGCGAGGACTATCAGCAGGAGATGTTGGCAGGTGGGGTGAACACAAGGCTCGCTAGGTCACCAGGGCTCACTGGCCATGCGATAACCTTGGTGACTCCGGACGGGGAGAGGACGTTCGCCGTTCATCTAGGTGCGGCACTGGACCTGGAAGAACAGGACATTCTCCTGGAGGAACTTCAGCAGAGCAGAATACTGCACATTGAGGGCTACCTCTTTGAGGATCACCGGCTGAAGAAGACCTCGTTGTACGCAATGCAGTTTGCAAAGGAGCATGGGGTGAAGATCAGTATCGACCTGGGTGACCCAGGCATAGTGCGTAGAAACAAGGTCGCTATTACCGAAATACTTGACAAATACGGAGATCTCGTGTTTGCAAACGAAGAGGAAGCTAAAGAACTTGTTGGCCTGGACGCTCGAGAGGCGCTCCAAAGCATCGCCGAACTGGTCGAGGTAGCGGTAATCAAGGTTGGCAGAAATGGCTCCTACATAAGGGATCGCAATGGTACCTATGAGATTCCGAGCTATGAAGCAAAGGTGGTAGATACTACTGGGGCAGGAGATCTGTTTGCGGCAGGCCTGCTTTATGGAAGATGCTGCGAGTGCGATCTGAAAACCTCGGGTCGTATCGGCAGTTACTTGGGAGCAAGAGTTGTCGAAGGACTCGGAGCACGAGTAGCTCATATTGACCGGGCTAAGATTCAGCGCCTCATGGCAGAAGGTCTCTCTCTCGCCTCTTCTCCGGATAATTGACCCAGGCAGAGAAAGTTCAGGGTGGTTATCTCGGGATCGCCGGACTTGACTTTTCATGGCAGACTTATTATACTGCGGCCATCTGGTGAGCGTAAAGAGGTTCTTTGTGACTAAGCTATAATTGCCTTCCCCGAAATACGTACAGATAGACCAAAACAGACCCCCCAAGGCAAAAGTGGAGATTCTTCGTGAGTGTATTCTTGGACATAAGAATAGGACGGAAGGCAAGGACGGTGAGTCTTGGGGTGAGATGCAGATTCTTGCCCAGCCACATATCGCTGTCTGAATCCGTGGAGCTGTGAGGCCTGGCGCTATCGTCTAGGGGACTAGGATAGGTGGTTCTCAACCATCAGACCGGGGTTCGAATCCCCGTAGCGCCACCAGGTAAATCTAAAGAAAACTGAATCTCCCAGCATAGCTGAAAGCATCGGAATTTTATTGAAATTCCGTTGATCGAAAACAAGGAAAAATTCGCTGTCTAAAATGTAAGTTCTTTATAAGAGTGCAAGATTTCCAAAACTCAAGATATTCAAGGAGAACACTTCCCCTTGAATATCTTGTGCGTCAAAAGGAGCATAAATGAAAACATATATTCCTAAACTAGCTGAAATTGAAAGAAAGTGGCATCTGGTAGATGCCGAGGGAAAGATTCTGGGAAGACTAGCCAGCAGGATCGCCCAGATTCTATCCGGCAAAGACAAACCTATTTATACTCCCCATCTGGATGTAGGGGATTTTGTTGTGGTCATAAATGCTGAAAAGGTGAAAGTGACAGGGGGCAAGGAGGAGAAGAAGATTTATTATCGGCACACCGGATATCCTGGGGGGCTTAAAGAGAGGACATATGAGGAGCTATTGAGCAAAAAACCCCAAGACATTATCAGAAAAGCGGTACGGGGGATGCTTCCCAAGAACAAACTGCGTAGACAGATGTTCAAGAAGTTAAAAGTCTATACTGGTTCAGAGCATCCTCATCAGGCCCAAAGACCAGAGAAGCTGGATTTTTAAGGGGAGGTTTCCATGGACACTTCGCTCAGAGATAAAATTAAGGAGGCAAAGCAGTTTATTCAGAACAAAAGCAAAGTTAAACCTGATATAGGGATAATCCTGGGCACCGGCCTGGGTGCTCTGGCAGGTGAGATTGAGAGCAAAACCAAACTGGCATATAAGGATATTCCCCATTTTCCTGTCTCCACTGCTCCAGGACATGAGGGAAATCTCATTTTAGGTGAGCTCAGCGGAAAAAAAGTAGCAGCTATGCAGGGAAGATTCCATTTTTACGAGGGGTATTCTCTGGAAGAAATTGCTTTTCCTATCCGAGTGATGAGAGAGATGGGGATAGACCTTCTCATAGAATCAAACGCAGCGGGAGGAATGAACCCTAACTTCAAGGCAGGGGATTTGATGATCATTACCGATCATATTAATCTCACCGGCAATAATCCTCTCATTGGCCCCAATGATGATCGTCTTGGTCTCCGCTTTCCCGATATGTCCGAACCCTACGACCTGCGTCTTGTTGAACTTACTGAGGAAATAGCCATCCAGGAGAAGATTAGAATTCATCGGGGAGTTTATGTAGGAGTAACAGGGCCCAACTTTGAGACTCGTGCAGAGTATAGATTCTTGCGTCTGATTGGAGCAGACGCTGTGGGTATGTCTACCGTACCCGAAGTCATTGTTGCCCGTCACTCGGGACTTAAGGTTTTGGGGATTAGCTGCATTACGGACGAGTGCATACCTGACCGGCTGAGTCCCCTCGATCTTAGGTACATGATCCGTGTGGCCAAAGAAGCTGAACCCAGGATAACCCGGCTGGTGAAGAGGGTAGTGGAGAAGATTTGAAAAAGAAAAGGAGCAAATCCAAGTCTCATTTAGGGTGAGGAGAAAATGGAATATAGAAAAACTCTTAATCTTCCCAGAACGAGTTTCCCCATGAAAGCCAACCTTCCCCAGAGGGAAGCTCAAATCTTGAATTTTTGGGAGGAAAAGAGGGTCTACCAGAGGATAAGAGAGGAGCGCAAGGGCCATCCTAAATATATCCTGCACGACGGTCCTCCCTATGCCAATGGAAACATCCACCTGGGGCAGGCTCTGAACAAGGTTCTCAAAGACCTAGTAGTGAAGTACAAGACCATGCAAGGTTTTGACTCCCCCTATATTCCTGGTTGGGACTGCCATGGTCTGCCGGTGGAGCATCAATTGTTCAAAAAATTGAGGATGAATAAGAATAAAATTTCCCGGCTGGAGTTTAGAAAAAAAGCCAGGGAATATGCCCTCCATTTTGTCAAGGAACAAAGGAATCAATTCAAGAGACTGGGAGTGTTCGGAAGATGGGAAAATCCTTATCTTACTTTAAGCCCCTCCTACGAGGGAGAAGTTATCGGGGCATTTGGCAAACTGGCTCAAAGACAATATATCTATAGAGGGCTCAAACCCATTCGCTGGTGCTTCCGCTGCCAGACGGCTCTGGCTGAAGCAGAAATAGAATACAAGGAGAAAGAGTCCCCCTCTATTTATGTAAAATTCCCGGTTAAAGACAATCTTAGTCTAACTTCTTCACCCCTCCCTGTCTATCTTTTAATATGGACAACTACTCCCTGGACCCTGCCGGCAAATCTAGCTGTGGCCATTCATCCTCATCATCTCTACGCTCTGGTTGAGGTGGATAAAGAAATTCTTATTCTGGCTAAAGATCGCCTGGCAAGACTCAAGGAAGAGATTGGAATAGAGCCTACCAGAGCCGTTTCGATACACAAAGGAGAGAAACTCAGAGGGCTGAGGTACAAGCATCCCTTTATAAATAGAGAATCAGAGGTTCTTGCCGCGAATTATGTTTCACTGGATGAGGGTACTGGATGTGTACATACCGCTCCCGGACATGGAGATGAGGATTATCTTCTTGGCCTGGAGCATAACCTACCCGTTCTTTCTCCCGTAGATGGAGAAGGGAAATTTACCTCCCAGGCAGGAGATCTGAAGGGAATCCAGGTTTTTGAAGCTAATTCCCTTATTATGGAGAAGCTCAAACAAAAGGGGTATCTTTTGCATTATGGGAAAGTTGTTCATTCCTATCCTCATTGCTGGAGATGCACGTCCCCTTTAATCTATAGAGCTACTCCCCAGTGGTTTCTAGCTGTGGACAAGCACAATTTGAGAGAAAAGGCCATAAAAGTGGTTAAGAATGAGGTGGAATGGATTCCTCCTGCAAGCAAAATGAGAATGGAGAGCATGCTGAAAGAAAGACCTGATTGGTGTCTTTCTCGGCAGAGATACTGGGGAGTGGGAATCCCGGCGGTTCACTGTGAGGGCTGTGGAGAAGCTATTATAGATGAAAAAATTATCGATAAAATCAAAAACCTCACCTCCAAATATGGCTCGGATTGCTGGTTTGAAGAGCCTATTGAGCGAATCTTACCTCCAGGCTACAGGTGCGAGCGATGCGGTGGGGGAAAATTTAAAAAGGAAGAAGATATTATCGATGTCTGGTTCGAATCAGGAGTTTCCCATCAGGCTGTGCTTGTCCAGGAAGAAACCCTAGGAGATCCTTCTGATCTATATCTGGAGGGATCAGATCAACATCGAGGTTGGTTTCAGACTTCTATTCTTACTTCTATGGCTCTCAAAGGCAGACCCCCTTATCGAGGGGTTTTTACCCATGGGTTCGTGGTGGATTCAGAAGGGAAAAAAATGTCCAAATCTCTGGGTAATGTAGTTGATCCCCAGGAGATTGTTTCCACTCATGGAGCAGATGTCTTAAGACTCTGGGCATCTCTTGAGGACTATACTCAGGATATTAGAATTTCCGAGGAAATTCTTAAGTATACAGTAGAAGTTTACCGAAGGGTAAGAAATACCTATAGGTTTCTTCTGGGAAACCTATATGATTTTGATTACTTGAGAGAGACTCTACCTCCCGAAGAACTACAGGGCATTGATAGATGGCTTCTTTCTCACCTTCAAAAGCTAATAAAAAAAGTAACAGCTAGCTTTGAAAAATTCAAATTCTATGAGGCTGTTCAACTTCTCCACCTTTTTGCTACCAATGAGCTGAGTTCTTTCTATTTCGATGTCTTAAAAGATAGGGTCTATACTTTCCCTCCGGATTCTAAGGGAAGAAGATCAGCTCAGACCATTTTGTGGTATTTGCTCATATCTTTAACCAAACTTATGGCTCCCATTCTCTCCTTTACCTCTGAGGAGGTATGGGGGTATATGAGAAAGATGGAGGAAGGTATCTCCGGAGAAGGTTCTTCTCCTCTGGAGGAAAGTGTCTTTCTTTCTTCATGGCCCCAGGTAGATAATAATCTCCTCAATGAGAATCTGGAGACAATTTGGGAGAAAGTGTTGAAGGTGAGGGAAGGGGTGCTGAAAAAATTGGAGGAGGCGAGAGGTGCTGAGATAATAAGGAGTTCTCTGGAGGCCAAGGTAACTATAATTGCTCCCTCCTCGGAGCTCTCATCATTGAAAGATTTAGGGAGTGAGTTAAAGGAAGTTTTTATTGTTTCAGAAGTTCAGCTGGAAGAAGGTGAAGAGCTCAAGATTCGGGTAAGCCGGGCTGAAGGCAGGAAGTGCGAACGCTGTTGGAACTACAGTCTCTATGTGGGAAGCGACAAGGAACATCCTACTCTTTGCCAGAGATGCCGGAAAGCTATTGAAGAGTTTACCGGATGAGCAACTCCCATGTATCCAGTCCTTTTGAGGATTGGCAGTTTTCCTATTTATACCTATGGTTTTTTGATGCTTTTGGCCTGGGCAGCAGGAGTAAGCCTTTTTCTTTACCAGGGAAGGAAAAATGGTTTAGAAGAAGTATTGTTAGGATTTTCCTTCTGGGTCATTCTATCTGGTGTGATGGGAGCCCGGGCATTCTATGTATTGGGTAACCTTTACTGGTTTCTTAGACATCCGGAAAAGATCCTGTTCGTCTGGCAAGGTGGTCTGACCTTACATGGAGGTCTTCTTTTTGCTGTGATCGGTGCTCTTTGCTACACCCACCGCCATCATCTTTCATTCTGGAGGATCGCCAATATAGCTGCTCCTTCCATTGCCCTGGGTATAAGTATTGGAAGAATTGGGTGCTTTTTTAACGGATGCTGCTATGGAAAACCCTGGAAGCTGGGACTTATTTTTCCTGTCAGTTCACCTGCGGGAAAAGCCTTTCCTCATCAGCCTATAATACCCACCCAGCTTATCTCTTCGGCGGATCTCTTAGCGATTTTTTTTGTCTTGATTCTCTTGAGAAGACAAGACAGTTTAGGAGGCCAACTTTTCCCCTTTTTTTTCTTGTTTTACTCTGCACATCGCTTTGGCATTGAGTTTTTAAGAGGTGACCATCTTCCTATCTTTCTTCATTTGACCACAGCTCAATTTGCCAGTATATTTCTGGCAATTCTTGCTCTCATCATGCTGTGGGGAAAGGAAAAACTTAGTAAGAGGGCTGCGATATGGACAGGAAGCCGCTAGCCTACAGGTTCCGAGTGGAAGAAGAGAAAAAATTAAGACTGGACTTATTTTTAAAGAACAATCTCCCTCATCTATCCCGCTCTTTCATCCAAGGAGCCGTCCAGAGAGGCGAGGTAAAAGTTGATGGAGAACTTAGAGAACAGGATTATTCTCTTCAGAGGGGAGAAATTGTTACTTTGGCTCTCTTCTCTCCCATTAAAATGGAGGTTAAACCGGAAGCTATCCCTCTGGACATTTTATGGGAAGATGAGACTCTCATGGTGGTAAACAAACCCTCTGGTATGCTGGTTCATCCTACTTCTCGTCAAACCAAAGGCACTCTAGTCAATGCTCTTCTTCATCACTCTTCCCGTTTTTCTACCCTGGGTGGCTGGGAACGTCAGGGTATTGTTCATCGTCTGGACAAAGATACTTCCGGAGCCATGGTAGTGGCCAAAGACGATCATACTCATCTAGCTCTGGCTTCTCAATTTCGCAAACGTATAGTTAAGAAGATCTACCTGGCCCTGGTGCAGGGGAATCCTCCCCAGGATGAAGGCAGGATAGCCACCAGTATTGAGAGAAGTTCGCGTAGTGGTGTTAAGATGAGCGTTAAGGGAAGGGGAGGACGGGAGGCGATTACTGAATATAAAGTGCTTAAAAAGTGGGAGGACAGCTTTCTTTTAAAACTTCATCCCTTGACAGGCAGAACCCATCAGATTCGCCTTCACCTCCATTCCATTAACTGTTATTTGGCGGGGGATAAGCTTTATGGAGGGAAAAAGGGGCGAGGCTTCCCCTATCCTGCAAAGAGAGCTATGCTGCATGCCAGAGCTCTGGGATTTTTTCATCCCGGGAAAAGAAACTGGATGGAGTTTACGGCTCCTCTCCCTCGGGATATGAAAGAAGCCATGGAGTTTCTTGATTCCTTGGGGAACCCCTAGCACCTAGGAGATCAATATAGGTGCCGAGGGACTTTCCCCGAAGGAGCATTATAGAAGCCACCTTAACGAGTCTTGGAGTTGAGGAAGAAGAAAGACTTGTGTCTGAGGAACGAAGTGACGAGTTTCAAGTCTTTCCCGAAATGAGAAGATGAGGAGAAACAATCCAAAGCTGCTATGTAGCGACGGAGGGGAAGAGTCCCGAGGTATTCTGGCCGGGGAAGGGAAAATTTAGTGAAAGGGGGATCATAATGTCTTTGAAAGGGAAGGTAGCCATAGTTACCGGAGGTGGTCAGGGAATTGGCAGGTGCATCGCTTTGCGATTGGCTAGCAAAAAGGCAAAAATTGCTATATTTGACATTAAGCAGGAATTAGCCCGGGCAGTGGCTGAAGAAATAGCCACAAATGGAGGTGAAGCCATATCTTTCCAGGTAGATGTGAGCAGTATGGAAGAGGTCAGACAGGCGGTCAATCAGACGATTGACAAATTTAGGCACATTGATATATTGGTCAACAATGCTGGAATTAATAAGGATAGGTTGTTCCTAAGAATGGAGGATGAGGACTGGAGCAGGGTTCTTCAAATTAACCTCACCGGAACCTTTAATTGCATGAAAGTGGTCCTAAGGCCGATGGTGAAAAACAGGTATGGTCGAATAGTCAATGTCTCTTCTGTAGTTGGAATAAGGGGCAACGTGGGACAGGCCAACTATGCTGCTTCTAAAGCTGGAATCATTGGTTTGACTAAGTCGGTAGCTCGAGAGGTAAGTAGATATGGGGTTACGGTTAACGCAGTTGCCCCCGGATTCATTGATACCCCTATGACCAGAAAATTAGGAGAGGAAAAGAGACAGGAGTTCATATCTCAAATCCCTATGGGGAGAGAGGGAACTCCTGAGGAGGTGGCAGATCTGGTTTCTTATCTGGTTCGAGATGAAGCCGCCTATATAACCGGGGAAATTGTAAGAATAGATGGGGGCCTGGCCATGTAAGGCGTCTCAGGAGATCCAACCTAATTTAGAAAAAAAATTATCAAAGATGGCAAAGTCACTAAAAAGGAGGTCAAAGTATGACGAAGGATGAGATCTTGAAGAAAGTTAAAGAAATCACTAGTGAACAGCTTGGAGTAGATGAGACTCAGATTACCCTGGATGCAAAATTTGTGGATGATCTAGGAGCCGATTCCCTGGATACGGTAGAGCTTGTGATGGCCCTGGAAGAGGAATTTGACTTGGAGATCTCCGACGAAGATGCGGAAAAGCTGGTTAACGTGCAGAAAGCAGTAGATTATATTGAAGATCACCTGGAGGAATGAAGTCCGAGGGGCTTGCCCAAGGATATTTTATGTAGAAGGCGAAAGAGAATATGAGTCACCGAGTAGTAATTACCGGGATGGGTGTAGTGTCGCCCATTGGTATTGGAGTGAAACAGTTCACGGCTGCCCTTTTTGCCGGAGAAAATGGGGTGGATCGAATAACCCATTTTGACCCATCCTCCTACCGTTCTCAGATGGCCGGAGAGGCAAAAGACTTTGATCCTTCTCGATACTTTTCTTCCCGAGAAGCAAAACACATGGATAGATTTACTCAATTTGGAATGGTAGCAGCAGAAGAGGCCATCCAACAGGTAGGGCTAGAGATTGAAAAGGAGGATCTTACTAAGATAGGAGTTTTGATTGGGTCCGGAGTGGGAGGACTTTGGACCATTGAAAAAGAAAAAACTGTCTTGATGAAAAGGGGTCCCCAGAGAGTAAGTCCTTTTCTGGTTCCTATGCTCATCACTGACATTACCTCTGCCCAGGTGGCTATCAAATATGGGTTTTCTGGTCCTAATTTTTCTATTTCTACTGCCTGTGCCACTGGTAATCATGCTATAGGAGAGGCTTTCAAGATTATACAGAGAGAAGATGCCCAGGTGATGATTGCTGGGGGATCCGAAGCCGCCATCACACCTCTAGGGCTGGCTGGGTTTTGCTCAATGCGGGCCTTGTCTACGAGGAATGGAGAGCCGGCGAAGGCATCCCGTCCATTTGATCGGGAAAGAGATGGATTTGTCATTGGAGAAGGGGCCGGAGTAGTGGTTCTGGAGGAGTTAGAGAGAGCCAGGAGAAGAGGGGCATGCATCTTGGGTGAAATCATAGGATTCGGGATGAGCGAAGATGCTTACCATATTACTCAACCCATCCAGGATGGGAGTGGTATTAGAAAAGCCATGGCCAATGCTCTGGCCGATGCAAGAATCTCTCCTGAAAAAGTAGATTATATCAATGCCCACGGTACCTCTACTCCTCTCAATGATAGGATAGAGACCCTGGCTATCAAAGCTCTCTTCGACAGCCACGCCTATAAAGTCCCCATTAGTTCCACCAAATCTATGACTGGTCATCTATTGGGAGCTACCGGTGGTGTAGAAATTATTGCCTGTGTGCTCTCTCTTAGGGAGGGGGTAATTCCGCCCACCATTAATTATGAGGTTCCTGATCCAGACTGTGATCTGGACTACGTCCCCAATCAAAGTCGGGAGACTAAAGTGCACATTGCTCTTTCTGATTCCATGGGTTTCGGAGGGCATAATTCTGTTTTGATAGTTAAGAAATTTTGAGTTCGCATTTTTCCTATCGGGCCTTCTTCCGTCGGCAAAGCTTACCTTCTTTTTGTCTCAAGCAAACTATAAAAGAGATTACTGAGTTCAGGTTCATGTCATGCAAATAACTTCCTTCCGAAAAAGAAAACTGGGGGAACTTCAGACCCGGTTGGGCACAAAATTCAAGAATCTCAACCTTCTTAATCAAGCCTTGACCCACTCATCATATATCCGATCAAAGGGGAAAAAGAGCCTCTTTGATTATGAAAGATTGGAATTCTTAGGTGATGCAGTTCTGGAACTGCTTACAGCAGAATATCTGTTTAGAGAGTACCCCCAGCTATCCGAGGGTGGACTTTCAAAGCTGCGATCCAAGTTGGTTTCTAAGGAATCTCTTTCTAACTACGCCCGAGAGATTGAGGTGGGGAAATATCTCTTGATCGCCAAGGATCAGGAGGGGATCCAATCCCAGGATACTTTGTTGGCAGACGCCTATGAGGCTATAATCGGGGCTGTTTACCTGGATGATGGTCTTCAGGTCAGCCGGCAGCTTATCCTGTCATTCCTGCTCTCGCAAAAAGGGAAAATGCAAGAGATAAATGATTTTAAATCATACCTGCAGGAGTATGTTCAGTCGAAACATAAATCTCTTCCGCGCTATAAAATGATCCAGGAAACTGGACCGGACCATCAAAAAAAATTCAAGGTAGAAGTTCAGATTAAAGGAAAAGTTATGGGTAAAGGATGGGGATTCACTAAGCAAAAAGCGGAGATAATGGCGGCTCGATTTGCCTGGAAGAGGATAAAAACTGCTGAAGGACGCCGTCAGAAAAAAGGATGATAGATGGAGGGTGGGTTTGTTGATGATTGGTGCTTCAGGGTTGAGAGGAATAGTGGGAGAGGATCTTAATCCCGAACTGGTAGCTAAGTTCTCAGCCGCTTTTGGTCAGTTTTTAGGAAATGGTCTGGTGGTAGTTGGTTCGGACACTCGACCCTCAAATCAAATGTATAGGTACGCTGTTTTCGCAGGTCTCCTTTCTAGCGGATGTGAAGTGGTGGATTTAGGCATCTGCCCGACTCCCTCTCTTCAGCTCATGGTAAGAAACCTTGAAGCAAAGGGAGGAATTGCTATCACCGGGAGTCATAATCCATCGGAGTGGAATGCCTTAAAATTTGTCCGTCCTGATGGTCTATTTCTCTACCCGGAAGAAATTCGCCAGGTTGTGCGAATCACCGAGAGCAAGATAAAAAGGGTAAGTTGGGACCGTATAGGGAAAGTTCGGCGGGATGATTCGGCCATAGAGAATCATTTGAAGAAGATTCTCTCTCTGGTGGATCAGCAAGAAATTCAGACTCGCCATTTTAAGGTAGTTATTGATGGTTGTAACGGAGCCGGAGCTCTTATCACTCCCGGACTTCTTCAAAAACTAGGATGTGAGGTGATCGAGGTTAACTGTGAGCCTCATGGTTACTTTGCCCATCCACCCGAACCCATCCCTTCCAATTTAAGAGAGCTTTCTCAAATAGTTAAGTCCGAGGGGGCGGACCTGGGCTTTTCTCACGATGCCGATGCAGATAGGGTAGGCTTGGTTACTGAAAAAGGAGATATCCTGCCAGAAGATTATGTTCTTCTTTTGGTTGCTAAATTTGTCCTCAGCAAGAGAAAGGGACTGGTAGTTACCAATCTTTCTACTACCCAGGCTCTGGACGATTTAGCCGCTGATTTTGACTCTCGGGTGAGAAGAACAAAGGTGGGAGATATCTATGTGGCTCGATGTATGAGAAAAGAGAAAGCAGTGATAGGAGGGGAAGGAAACGGAGGGGTAATCGTTCCTGAGGTTCATTATGCTCGGGACGGAATTGCCGCTGTGGCACTCATTCTGAATTACCTAAGTGAAACTGGATCATCTCTTTCCTTATTGGCTAGATCTCTCCCCCGCTACTATATGGTGAAAAGGAAAGTCAAGGTCACCCCAGGAAGATTTCCTCCCCCTCGGGAGTACCTCAAGGAGCAATTCAGAGGGGCAAAGTTTAGTTTCCTGGATGGGGTCAAAATTATCTTGAAGGAAGGATGGATTCACGTCAGACTCTCAGGTACGGAGCCAGTGGTACGGATCATTAGTGAAGCCAGAACAAGGGAGGAGGCAGAGAGTCTCTCCCGTATGGGGATGGAGAAGGTTCTCAAAGTTAGCCTGGAAAACTAAGGAAGGGATGAGAAGATTCCTATGATCTGTCTTTTTGAGGATAGAAAAGTGGTTAATTTCTACCCCCTTACTCTGACCCGACCCATTTATGAGCTTCGGTGCGGAGTGATGAGCCTACAGGAGAAGATTCATACCAGATTTTCCCAGTCTCTATTTTTTCACTGCCGGGATTATCTTACCCGGACTTTAGCCCAAAGAGTGGGGAAAGACAGAGTGAATCAATGGGAGAAAATGGTCAGGAGCGATCTTCTTTTGATTAATGGAAGAGTCTTGTTGTCCGGTGATGAAATTCCATTGGAGGGTGAGGAGGAGGTAGGAATTCAGGATGAAGACATCGTTTATGCTCGACTTAGAAAGAAAACCATGGCCAGTTTTTCTAAAGGCTCACTCCGGGATATAGAGGCTTTTTTAACTGAGGTCATGCGAAAGATAAGGTTGAGGCAAGTCGAGGCTAAACTGGTAGAATTTCCCTGGGATCTGGTAGATAGCAACAGGGAAATGATTAGAAAAGATTTTGAGATAAAAAATAGGAGGGGTATAGAGGGCAAAGTGGACAGCAATGCTCATTTGATTAATCCGGGTCTTATTTACATAGAAAAGGGAGCTACGGTTGAAGCAGGAGTAGTAATGGATGCTGCCCAAGGACCTATCTATATAGAGGAAGGAGTTAGAATACGCCCTCCCACCATTGTAGATGGACCATCTTATATTGGCAGAGGAACCACAATTGATGGAGCTAAAATTCGTGGAGGCTGCAGCATCGGCCCGGTTTGTCGAATAGCCGGAGAAATTGAGGAATCTATTATCCACGGTTTTACTAATAAGCATCACGAAGGATTTATCGGCCACTCCTATATAGGAGAGTGGGTAAATTTAGGAGCTCTAACCACTACCAGTGATCTCAAGAACACCTATGGAACGGTGAAGGTGTGCATCGACGGTAAGGAGATAGATACAGGAAAGATTAAGGTGGGCTCATTCATGGGAGATCATACCAAGACAGGGATTGGAACTCTCCTGGACACGGGCTGCGTTATGGGAGTTGCAGTTAACCTTTTTGGAGGTGGCCGTACGCCCAGGTTTATCCCTTCCTTTAGCTGGGGAGGAGGGAGTGAATTTAAGGAAAATAGATTGGATAAGGTGCTTGAGGTAGCCAGGATAGTTATGGAGCGTCGGGGTATCCAGCAGACCCCCTCTGAGAGGGATCTTCTCAAAAAGGTTTACCAGCTGACCCTCAAAGAGAGAAAAAGTGCTAAAGTCGAGCTCTGATGAGGAAGGTGAGGAGCAACACCAGAGAGACTTGACATTTTTGGCAGGATGTATTAGTATTACAGTGTCATTGAAATAAGGATAAAAAAGCCGAAAGGGCAAACCATTCGAAAGGATGGGGCGCAAAGGCGCAGGCCGCAAAGAAAAGCGGTGGCTGGCCTGCCGAGCTTTTAAGGTGAGTTTACTGGGACGCCCCCATTCGTTGGAATGGGGGTTTTTTTCAAAAAATAGGCGATAGGTGCTATAAGGGAGAAAAAATCCAGGATGAGAGGGGGTGAGGTAAGTGAAAGCTAAATTAATGAAGGTTCTTTTTACCATTATGGCCCTTTTGCTGGCCGGTGGTGCGAGCGCTCATTGGGGTGGCTAAAAACAGATCTTGGTCTGACTCAATCCTCTGCGGTAATAGTAAAAGCTAGATAAGGGGTAGGGAAGACAGCGAAGGTAGAACCAACAAGGGTTTTATTTACTGGTGCTGCGGCGCCGAGAGGTGCGGTAACTCATTTCATTTGAACATAGTTCCCGAGGAGAGGTTAATCAAGCAGGGCTGAGAGTGGATAGTTTACAAGTAGAAGAATATTGGCTAAAATAAAAAAGGGGGAGTAACTTAGTGATTTTACTTAAGTTCTCCCCCTACTAATTTACAAAAGAGAACTTTTATGCAAGGTTCTTCCAAGAGATTGTTCATATATGCGTGTATTGTCATTGGGGCTGGATGGCTGATTCTTATTTATTTAACCTGGGGTACCCCCCCGGGATGGGGGGTTCTAAGGGATATTCTCTTCTGGGCAAGCTTAACTGTGGCGGTGGAGCTTTTTCCCATTGGTTTACCTCGAGGTGGCTATATAACCCTGAGTTTTCCCATCATCTATGCGGCTCTTCTTAGCTCAGGGCCAGTGGTTGCTGGATGGGCGGCAGTATGTGGAGCTCTCCTGGGAGTTGGACTGAGTAAGAGAATAAAGTGGTATGCGCTTTTCTTCAACGGGGCCCAGCTTGTTCTTTCCGTCTCAGCAGCCTGGGTCATCTACCGGCAGATGGGCGGAGTTCTTATTACTTCCGGCTCTCTTGCCCCTTTTTTGGCTATAATAGCCTCCGCTCTTGCCTATTTTCTGGTTAATACCTTTTCTGTATCCTCCGCTATTGCCTTTAAGGAGAAGACTTCTCCCCTGGATATGTGGGTGGTTAACTTCAAATGGGCCATGCCCAACTATCTGGCCCAAACTTCTCTTGGGTTCCTTATGGCCCTGATTTACCGATGGATAAGCTGGTGGGCAGTTCTATTCTTCCTCTTTCCTTTATTTATTGCCTATTATGCCTACAAGCTCTATATGGATATGCGAAGGCAGCATCTCAGTATCATCCAGGCCCTGGCTGCAGCGGTCGAGGCCAGAGACCCCTATACGGAAAAACACTCTGAGCGGATGACGGAATATGCTGCAGCCACAGCACGGGAACTGAGACTTTCCATGAGTACAGCAGAAGTTATAAGATACGCTGCCATTCTGCACGATATTGGAAAGATTGGCATTGATGATAGAATCCTTGGTAAACAGAACGGGTTGACAGCGAAAGAATGGGCCAAGATAAGGAAACATCCCGGCATAGGAAAAGATATACTCACCCAGATTAATTCGTTAAACAAGGCTTCTCAGCTAATTTACTCTCATCATGAAAGATACGATGGTAAGGGTTATCCCGGGAAATTGAAAGGTGAAGACATACCTATAGGGGCTAGAATTCTTGCAGTGATAGACGCCTACGATGCTATGACTTCCAGAAGGCCCTACCGTCCTGCCCATTCGGCTAAAGAAACGATAGATGAGCTAAAGGAGAAAGCCGGCGCCCAGTTTGATGGCAAAGTAGTAGAGGCTTTCCTGAAAGTGCTAAATCGCCATGCTGCTTGATGTATTTTTTTTCTCTTTAGTAGTAGCACTAATTCGAGGGGGGAAACTGCGAAGATTGGCCGATCTTCCCCTCAAGAGAATAGAGCTTATAATTCTGGGATTTCTAATTCAGTTTGGTCTAGTTTTTTTTGGACAAAAAAGTTTTTCTTTACTGGTGAAGTGGGGGGCTTATCTTCACATACTATCCTATCTTTTTATACTGGTGGCTATGTGGTATAACCGGCATATCAGGGAGATGAGGATTATCGGACTGGGAATCTTAATAAACTTTGTAGTAATCTTAGCCAACGGGGGACAAATGCCAGTTTCTGTGGATGCTCTCCTCAGGGCTCGCCTTATGGATTTCCTGCATCTTTTGAGCAGTAAAACCTATGTTATTCACACTATTTTAAAGGAAAATACTCAGCTTAAGTTCCTGGCAGACATCATACCCCTGCCTCCTCCCTATCCCCGACCCCGGGTTTTGAGCGTAGGTGATATAATTATGGCCGTAGGTCTTTTTATCCTCATTCAAAGGAGTATGGTGCAAAGGGTGAGCTAAGGCAGAGGGGAAGAGCTCCGAAATATTTCTTGACTTGGGATTTCAGATATATTAGAATGGGAAACAAAGGATGAGGGAAGATGGATATATATTCTATGTTAAGAGCTACGAAAGAGAAGGGCGCCTCGGATCTACATATCGTACCGGGAGCTTCAGCTACCCTTCGCATAGATGGGATTTTAGTACCTTTAGAGGAAAGGAAATTAACCGCTGAGGAATCAAAGTCCCTCATCTATTCTCTCATGGACGATGAGAAAATAAGGGAGTTTGAGCAAAATAAAGAACTGGATTTTTCTTGGAGCATGGATGAATCACGATTTTCTTCCGAAACCTCAGTTGTAGGGAGGTTTAGAGCCAATGTCCATTTTCAACGAGGATCTATAGCTGCGGCCATCAGAAACATTCCTGGCCAGATCCCTTCCCTGATTGAGTTAAATCTTCCCCCTATCTTAGAAAAACTGGCTCTTAGAGAGAAAGGTCTTATCCTGGTAACAGGACCGACCGGTTGCGGCAAGACAACAACCCTGGCGGCTTTGGTAGAGATAATTAATAGTCAAAGAGCTGCTCACATCATTGTCATAGAGGATCCGATAGAATATATACATACCCATAAAAGGGGTATAGTGGAACAAAGAGAGGTGGGGGTAGATACTCTCAGTTTTGCCAGGTCTTTGAAATATTGCCTGCGCCAGGATCCCGATGTTATCTCTATTGGAGAAATGAGAGATCTGGAGACTATAGCTACCGCCGTTACTGCTGCTGAGACCGGACATTTAGTCATAGCCACTCTACATACACCTGATGCACCTCTGGCCATAGATAGAATCATTGATGTTTTTCCTCCGCATCAGCAGTATCAAATAAGGATGCAGCTTTCTACTACTCTCCAGGCTGTAATTGCTCAAATTCTTCTTCCCAGAAAGAATGGAACTGGAAGGGTACCAGCGGTAGAATTATTGATAGCTAATCCTGCTGTAAGTAACCTTATCCGAAGTAAGAAGATCCATCAGCTTTACACAGTTATGCAGACGGGAAGTGAGTCTGGTATGCGGACTATGGATCGAGCATTGAAGGAGCTGGTTCAAAAAGGTCTGGTAAGTTTTGAGACGGCTCTATCTCGGGCTAGAAATCCACATTCTTTCCGGGAGTCTTTAGCTTAAGTCATCGCAGATGTCGCCAAAACTATCTTAGCAGGAGGGTTAGAGGTCATGAAAGCAGTGGGAAGATTTTATGAAAGGTATATCTTTGGAAATGGAAAGGAGACTCTACTGTGGGCTTTCGTTGCCTTTGTCTCCAGTGTAGGCATATCCAGGTTAATTGCTCTGGATGCGGAGAAAGGGAAAGCGATCTTTGGGTACCTGTACATTAAGGGATATCACATTCATCATTTTTACTGGGGAATCCTCCTGTTGATTCTGTCTAATTGGATGGCTCTGATAAAGTACAAAAGATTGTATAAGAGAGCATTCAAAGATATAGCCAGTATTATGTTTGGAGGAGGACTGGGGCTGGTAGTTGATGAATTTGGACTTCTACTCACCATGGAGTTTGGAATCAAAGGTAACTATTGGGCTCCCCAATCTTATTACGCCATAGGTGTAGTATCATCCCTTTTCTTGCTTTGCTTGTTATTCTTAAGGGCGGATTAGAGTTGAATTAATTTCACGAAATGGTCTAACCTTTAAACTTTCCTGCCTGAAAAGTCTGCTTTCTGCCTGTAATATTAAGATTCTTTTTTCTCAAAGAAGGTGTCTTAGATAACTTTTCATAGTTTGGAGAAGAGCCCGTCAAGTGAGGTAGGTGGAAAAAGGAGCTTTGAGTTATGAGTGATAAATCGGATCTCTCAGGGGCTCAAGATTATGCCCTAAAGCTTCTAGGTTACCGGGAACGAAGTAGACAGGAAATTCAGGTCAGAATGGAGAGGAAAGGTTTTCAAAGAGAGGTGATAGAGAAAGTTCTGAGGTACCTGGAAAGCCAGAAATATTTAGATGATAGAAGATTCGCCGAGCTCTGGACTCAGGGCCGCTTGAAAAAGAGGTATGGGAAAGGGAGGGTCATCCTGGAATTGCGAGAGAAAGGGGTTAACCAGGAAATCATTGATGAGGTTGTCAAGAAAGCCTACTCCAGCGTTGACGAGATAGGGATGGCTCTAGACTTAGTGAAGAGGAAGGGATATAATTTAGAATGGATAGAGGATCAGCGAGTGGCCAGAAGGGTTTCGGAATTCCTTAGACGAAGAGGTTTCTCCTTCTCAGTCATAGGGGAAGTAATGGACCGGATCTTAAAATGATACTCCTTGGGAGAGGGCCATTTTTTCATTTACAGTTGCTCAAAGATTGAAATGGTGAATAAGTGATGGGAGAGAAGAGCAGATTCATAAGAGCGAGAAACCTTTGAATGGGCGACGGAACAGGAAGCAATACCGGAGACGATGGGCAGTACGTGCAGGAGCTTCCCCAAATTTTATGCAAAATGGCAAGCTTTGTCACCCAGAAAGTCCTTTTCCACTTCCTCATCTTCAGAGTTCCCCTTGAATCCAGCACCCTGGGAAAAATCATAGAAAAATTTGGGGGAAACTCCAAAAAAGTATCTATTTCTTGACAAAGATAATATTTCTGTTATAATTACTCCAGAACGTGAGTTTTTTTTGCCACGTGAAGATGGTACGTTTTAGGGAGAAGAGGGAACTATTCTCTTGCATCTAAAAACTCTTCTATCCTCCGCTGTGTCTGAGGCGAGTTAGGCGTAATGATGTTGATGTCTAGTTGATCTAGTGCTCGCTCTATTTGAGTCTTCTCCTGTTCGGGGTTGACATTGTAGTGTATGCCTCCATGGCTGGTAGTCTTAAAATGAGAGGCGCTGCCTACACATAGACACGTAAACATGCCCTTGACCTCGATGGATCTTGTGATTCATGCATGTAGGGTTTCAGACCCTTTCGGACTTAAACAAGAATTTTTTTGTTACGATTTTTGACTGAGGTCATTTCCTCATTAATACTGAGACTTATTTTTCTTCTTCTGTTTTCAATCTTTCTTACTTTTTGAGCAGCAAGTGCTCTTGTTCTCCGTTCTTTGATAATTCTTTTTTCCTGTCCGGTTA
>Ga0209979_1000704_pt1 | contig 42456 bp, 68 predicted proteins | sample AnhtaG_FD_183114 | JGI IMG/M metagenome (GOLD analysis project Ga0209979, IMG submission 183114) | Deep subsurface microbial communities from Anholt, Denmark to uncover new lineages of life (NeLLi) - Anholt_01485 metaG (SPAdes) (version 2) | ecosystem: Environmental > Aquatic > Marine > Oceanic...
CGAATCGAAACTGATTGACCGATTTATAGATTATGACTACCTGGTCATAGACGAGCTGGGGGTGGAGAAAACCACCGATTGGAGCCTACAAACACTTTATCTTATCATTGACGGCAGAAGCGACCGACTGAGATCTACGATTATCACTTCAAATTTGAGCCTCCAAGGTATAGAGAATGACCTCGACCCCCGCTTGGCATCCAGGATAGTAGGGATGTCCAAGGAGCTGTTGGAGTTCACCTGCGACGACTGGAGACTGAGAAAAAAGGGCTAAAACTATGGAAATAACCTTTGCTTTTCTCTTCGTGGCAATGCTCTGCTGGATGGTATGGGCGGAGAGAAAGCTCGCCAAGAAGGTTAGGGACAGGCTGGATAAGATACTTGAGAAATTGGAGGAGAAAGTAAAATAGCCCCGGCCAAGGTTCTCCGTTAACTATCGGAGCAGGTTTCTGACCATCTCCGCCTGGACTTTCCCTTGGCTGGGGATAAGGAGAAAATAGATGTTCTGCCCTAGACAAGGTTGTAAGCACTACCACAAGGCGACCAAATACCCCCGGAAGTGCTATTATGAGCTTCAGTGCTGGAAAGGCTGGCTGGATGATCTTCTGAGGTTGTTTCGGTTTCTGGTGTTTGGGGCAAGAAGGAGAAAATAAATGTTTATAAAAATACTCCTGTTTCTAGCAGGTGCATGGGTCGGAGTGCTCACTACTGTTTTGGTTTTGGGTCTATGCAAATGTGCCAGTGATCCTAAAAAGGAGGATAAAAATTGTTCCTAAACTACCTTCCCACTAAGTGGCTGAGGGCTTTTCTTGGCTGGCTCACCAGCAAAGAGGATAAGGAGCAACCGGAGGAGTTAAAAGAGGTTCTCCCTGAGGAGCCTATTCCTAAAGTACCTCCCCCGCCCATAAGGAAGGGGACTCTTGAGGACATAAGAGCCTACACCGAGGAGGCAAGAAAGACGATCTGGATTTTGAAAAAGGCTCTGAATGAGCACTACCAAGAGCTGGGGAACTTGAAGGATAAGATAGACAGGCTGATTGAAAGGCAGAAATGAAGGTAATCTTCTTTAAGAAAAAGGGGCGGGTGTACGAGCTTATGGATGAGACAACCTTCAATCATGGGGAAGGGGTTCAGGTGATAGGCGGCGGCGTGAGGATAGAGATCACCAAGAAGAGCGGCAAGCTGACTATCCAACTGCCCGATGTGACCACCAGGTTCAAGGTCGATCCTGATAAACGGGAGTTCATCCTTTTCAAGAAGGACAAGGCAAAGGAAGAGGTATGAAGAAGACCCTCGAACAAAAATACCAAGAGCTAATCGAGCACTGGGAAAAGCTCCATAAGGTAAATCAGCTAACCGAGGCCGAAATCTTGGGAGATGTTGTTACTCTGAACAACCTCATCATAAAGGAGATCCAGAAGCTGATGGAGAAGCAGACCGAGTTTGAGACGACCTTCAGGAATATAATGAAAAGGTTGCTTGTTTTAGAGGGAAAGAGTGACCAAGCAAAGAAAGGCTGAACTCCAGGCCAAAGGCGCCATCGTGGCTTGGACTTGCCAAGACATATACGGGATGTGCCATCTCCTCTACCTCAAGGCCCGAAACGGAAGGTTCACTCTCATCAGGCAGACCGAGGGGTTGAGGGATGAGCAAATTGCCCCTGTGGGCGAGGGCTACTACAGGCTGGACAAAAAACATAAGGTCTCCTTCCTCATCGGGTGCTTTACCAGGCAGATAAAGATCTGGGCTGTGTCGGTCTCTAGGCCCATTTACCTGACCAACATAGAGAAGGTGAAGGTGCTTCCGAGGCTACCGAGGAAGGCGTTGAAGGAGGTAAAATGAATAATAAGAAAGCTGATATCATTGACCTTGCTCTAAAAGTAATTGGGCAGGAAGCTGATCGCCTCCGAGCCGAGCGAAAGAAGGGCAAAAAATTAGGGTGGGAAGGTGCAAAGCTCATGTTGAGAGCCTGGGGAGTTATTGCGGGAGACAAACAATTCCAAAACGAGGCTTTCAAAGTAAATATGCTTTTTGGTGCTGCACTTGTAGCTTTTGCTGAGTTTACAAAGAGATTGACTAAAGTGAGGAGCCTATGAAGATAACTAAGCATTTTGAGGAGGTGAGCTAAATGGCAAAGCTAACTTTGGATTTGGTGGAGGGAGGGACTATCTCTTTGGAGCCTAAAGAGGGCATGATTGAGGTTAGGCATATTGATACAAAGGGAGTGGAAAAGACGTTAGGCTACATACATAGGAACGACCTTCCCCATATTCACAGTTTCTTTAACAATGAGCTAATGGTGACTGTTCAAGCTGCACCGATGCCTTCACCTGTTTCATTTGAGGAGGATTTCTCTAAGACGATGAAAAAAATTGTTCCAGATATAGCCAGAGAGGTCAAAAAGATAATGGAACATGATGAGGATGAAGACTCAATTTAAGGAGGTGAGCTAAATGTGCAAAAAGAGCGTTCGTTACAACTGGGCAGGCGATATAATCGTCAGGGATACGCTTGTTGATAACAAGAGGGCAGTAGTCGGCTACAAGGACAGATTCATCCCCACCGACATACGGGAATGGGTCAAGGAGCCCCCGAACAACAAGCTCTCCGAGGCTCTCTCGGAAATCCCCTATCTTGCAGAGTGGAAGGAAGCTGACTGTTTCGATGAGCGGGCAATCGCAATTTGGGGCTACGTGGCGAAGAAGATAACCTATGTCTATGACAAGGAGGCTCACGGCCTTCCTGACTTCTGGATGCTGCCGGAGGAGGTTCTGACCTTGGAAAAGGGAGACTGTGAAGATAGTTCGTTTTTACTCTGTTCGCTTCTCCTGGCCTCGGGGATCAGCCCCTTCTGCGTGAGGGCTGTGTTGGGGATCGTCTATGATAGAAGCGGCAGTCCCTTGGGAGGACATTGTCTTCCGCCCGATACCAAAATATTCGCAAAGAATGGCTTTGTTGATATAGAGGAAGTACAAACAGGGGATTATGTGCTAACCCAAGAAGGATTTAACAAGGTAATAAGAAAATTCAATAGAGATTATAAAGGTAAACTATATAAAATTGGTGTATCGGGAGTGCCTGAACCAATTATATGCACCCCAGAACATCCAATAGCATGTCTTAAAACTAATTACAAAGACCCATTTAATGTATTTGCATGGAGCAGAAAAAGGGAAGTTCTGTTTATACCGGCTAAGGATTTAACAACAAAACACATCTTGATTCTACCTATTAACCAAAAAAGTTATTACAGGCTAAAAGATATTAACGAATCTAAGGCAAAGTTACTTGGTTACTATTTAGCGGATGGCAATTGCCAGATTAGTTATTATGAAGCTACCCTGAACATAAAATCAATAAAAATACGATTCTCTCTCAATGCAGAGAAAGATAGTATGGTGGTAAAGGATATTGTCAACCTATTAAAGAAAGAATGGGACATTAACCATATAGGACAATATAAAATTGGAAACACTCTTCAACTGATAGTTTATAACACTGAGTTAGGTAAATGGTTTTTGCGTTACGGTGGCTATCCACATAATAAGAGTTTAAATCCTGTTGTATTATATTTGAGGAAGCCTATACAACATAATGTTATTGAAGGAATACTGTTAGGAGATGGATATTATGACATTAAACAAAGGAGTTGGAATCTAAAGACAATTTATAAGGATTTGGCAGATTCACTTTGTGCGCTTCTTAGGCAGTTAAAGGTTCCCTATACTGTGAGAAAGAATCTTTATAATGTTTCCCATTTGGGGAGAATAAGAGGACGATCCTTTTTCGGGAAACCATTCTATAAAATTAATGTGCGATTAGGTCCAGACTTTCGAGATATAAAGACTAGGGGTTGTAAAGTAAAGTATGAAGGTCATGTTGCTTATAACAGGATCTTTTCTATTGATAGAATGGAATATGAAGGAAAAGTTTATAACTTAGAAGTAGAGCAGGCTCATACCTATGTTGCAAATCATATCTTGGTCCATAATTGCTGGCCTGTCTATCTGGACGAGATAGGCAAGTGGCGGCTTCTGGAGTCCACTCTGAACACCATCCCTGCCACGATGCCCTTGGCCGACAGCCTGGCCAAGGAGGGGACAGAGTTCCGATACGAGCCGATGCTCTGTTTCAACCAATACCATCTTTGGCTGATCAAGCCCTCGACTATGGACATAAGCAAATATTTGAAATTGGCCAAAGCAAAAGCTGATGTAAGGAGGTGAGAAAGTATGCTAAAGAAGATTGTCTTGGCGGTGGTAGTTTTAGGATTGGTGCTGGGATTCTCCAGCACGGCACTTGCACAGGAAAAGGCTGAGTTCCCGGAGCTGAGGCTGGTCTATGTCCGGGAGGAGCCGGTCAATGTCCCCAGATACGTAGAGGCCCAAGTTGACTTCTGGTCCGAGGTGGTGGCCCGTTTGCTGAAGACGGGAAAGCCCTTTGTTGCCTTCAATGAGGCAGAGGCTTTCGGCTTCGAGGTGACAGTCGTTGAGGGTATCCTCTGGGACAAGATAGATGTAGTTACTGGCTTCACAATGAAAAATGAGGAACGAGGGAAATTCCTAGTGGGCGTGGAATTGAAAATGGGCGAAGGTGCTGGCGGCATCTGGGAGATTTTCCAGCGGTTCCGCCCAGCGGTATATCTGGCGGAAGGCGACATCTGTTGGGGATTCAGCTATGAGTTCCGTGTTCTTGAATGATGCTAAGACTGCCTAGCTCTGGGGAGTAGCTCTCGCACTCCTCAGGGTTTGGGCGAGGATTAAAAGGAGGTAAATAGATGGATTTAACAACTCTATCAAGTATCCTGACAGCGATAGTAGGGCTTCTGGCCATCTTCGGAGGGATTTACTGGACTAAATTCCATACGCTTCTCAAGGAAGGTGCGGAGGCCGTCATAGCATTGGCTACCTTTATCGGAGACCTAAAGACTGCTCTCAAGCCCGATGAGAATGGGAAGGTAAGGATTACAGAAGAAGAAGCTGACCAGCTTATCAGAGCTTATGAGACGCTTCTAAAAGAATGGAAGGATGTATTGGCCGTCTTCAAGCATGGTGTTAGCAAGTGGGCTACGCCTTCTGTCATAAGATCTCGTAAAAGGGAAACGTTGCCAGAAGTGGGATTGCAAGTATTGAGAGAATATAAGCCGATACTGGAGAAGTTACTGACTGAATCTTCCGAAAAAGCAAAGGAAAAGAAAGCAGAAGAGAGCAAATGAAAATTGGGGGAGGAATGCTACCCACTATTTATTTATTGACAGCGTGCTTCCTCCCCTTTGGAGATCAGCAAGTGAATCTTAAAGATAAGCTACGGGATTTTCTCGTCTTTAGTGTGCTCGGGTTCCTCTATGAGGGCCGTGAGGCTTGGGTTTCGATTATAAGGGATATAAGGGGAAAGATAAATAGAAAAAGGTAACAATCGGGGAAGCGGGGTTGTATCGAATGGCTCTGCCTCGTTTCCCTTTCTTCCCTCTTTGTGGTATAATTTGGTGGGAGGTGGGAGGATGCCCAAACGTAAATATGAAAAAAGAGAGAAATTGGATGTCGAATGCCCGAAATGCAGGGGAACTTTGTGTTTTGATAGGGTATGCTACGATGGAATAACAGTTACAATAGACTTAATATGTGAACAAAGCGACCCGCATCATACATTTAGGATTATCTTTGATATGGATTGAGAGGAGGGAGAAGTGAAATATACCAGAATTTTCAAGGATAACGAGAGGCCAGCACGAATACTGGCCCAAGAGTTTGTTAGTAAACTACTAAAACTAATCACGGCCCCTGGGGAAGAACCTACTTCCATACTGGTAGATTACTATGATACTGGAGGTAGTCAACAATGGCTATATTGGACTCCTCGCTTTAGTCCTTGCGGTTTTATAACGGTATGGCAGACACGAGTTGAGGAAGGACCAAAGGAGGTATGGAAGGTAATTATGAATACTGCTTGAGGAGGTGGAAATGAGAAAGAAAGTAAAGACAATTCATCGAGTTGACTTGAAAGGTCTTGTTGTTAAAGGACATGATGGGTTTTATCATATTAGGATAGAAGTAGTTCGGCCTAGTCGGTTTGTTGACTATGAAGATACTGATAAGCGCAGATTTAAGACTGTCGAGGAGGCAGTTACAGAACTCTTTGCCTTAATCGGGGATAAATGGGAGCTTGGAGGCATAGAGGTAAGTTTTTACCAAGAGATAGAGATAGATATCCCGACTGTGAAGACTTAGCTTTTTTGAAAGGAGGGAGGAGTGAGAGAAAATAAGCAAGAGCTTGAAAAGAAGTATAGAAATTACCCTTTGGGGAAGTTAGTTTTATACGAGCTAATATCTGGGTTTCGTAAGTTACTTCCTCCCCACCGTCACCACCAACCCCAGCCCTAATCCCATCACTCCGAGCCAAGGAAGCATCTTCAGGAACTCCGGCCAATTTGGCAGCGGAGGAAAAACAGTTTGTTGGTCGGGGGCTGGTGTCGCTGGTTTATTCTCAAAGGTTTCGTCAACTTCAAAAAGTCCATAACTGCTTATTCCTGCAACTTCCCTGCTCATAACCGGCTTTGCGGTGGGATCTACGCAATACCATCCATCGGGCAGGAGTGCCAAGGTGTACATGTGAGAGTATCTAGGTTCCTGCCAGAACGCCGTTTGCTTCCCCCAGCACTTTATCCCGGCAATACCCAGAAGAGCGCAGACGAGCGGGGTGAATGAGCTACAGTCCCCGGTAACTCTGGGCTTCACCAGCTCCCACGGAGGGGCCTCCGTATTTATCACGTATTCTACTTTCCTGTATATCCACTCAGCAATCGCTCTTGCCTTCTCAAGTTGCGTATCAAGACCTTGGGTGATATATCCCACCAATTCTATCAGATCCAAGTGTGCTCTTCCTGGCACTATCCACATCTCAAATATCGTTGTCCAGAAAGCGGGGGAGAAGCCCAGTTTTTGCAATTCGGTCTCATTGGCCCCTATGAGAATCCAGTCGTGCCCTGCGGTGGTGCCCCTTCGTTCAATATAGGTGGGTAGGGCTACCCGCTCAAGGGTCTTCAGGTGTTCAATTAACTCAACCGGGGTTTGGGTGACTTGAGTATTCATTGCCAGCTCCCCAAAAATGGGTGATTTTGAAAAACCTCCTCATCCACCGCCCTATCCTCCGGGTGATAATACTTATCCACCATAGCCGTGGGATCGTTCCTATTCCTGTAGCTCGTGATCCCCGCCGTATTCTTCCATCTCATAAAGTTTGCCACTTCCTCCCTCTTCACTCCCCTGGTGATCAGCTCGGTGATGAGCCTTCTTCTCGGAGAGTGCCAGACCTCCTTGGGCCTTCTCTTTACCCCGGCCAGGGAGCAAATCCGCTTGAACATCATATTGAGATCCGAGCCTCCATCGAAGGAAAAGCCAGCAATGATGTGAAAGACCGGCTCAGGGATAAGGTGCTTCCTCACTCTCCCCCCCTTCTCGGTATGAACCAGGATGGTGCGGTTATTTATATCTATGTCCTCCTTGGAGGCTATCTCCATCTCTCCCTGTCGGAGGCCATATATAGTGGAGAGGGCAAGGTAAAACCTCTCTTTTTGGCTACCCTCCTTCCTCACAGCCTTAATCAGCTTTCTCACATTGTCGGAGGCCATAGTAGGCTGCTCGGTCTCTTTTATTTTGGGAAGTATATCCCTTGAGCTGATCATAAGGGGCTGTTTCTTTGCCCTGAGGAGCATCTTTATAGCGGAGAAGGCCGAGTTGATGTAGCTCCGTGACTTTCCCTCTTTCTCCAGCTCGGAGCAGAACTTCCTTATGTCGAACTCATCGTAGGTATCTTTCAGTCCAGCAAAGGTGAGGAACCTCTTGATGAAGAATAGATAAGCTCTTCTCGTATCTTTGCTTCTGTTTTTCAGGAGCAGTCCCAGATTCTCGGCAATTTCCTCGTTCATTTCCTGAAGTCCCCCTGCTTCCAAGGCTGTGTGACCAATAGAGCAAGGCCGAGCATCCCCAGGCCAGCGAAAACAAAAATGGGGAACTTTGGCTCCTCGCTTATATAGGCAATGAGTACCTCATAGCTTGCCGTGACAGCCGTGACCTCAAAGTAGTTCAGCCAGGCGAAGTCGCACGTATTGTCCCAATAGACATAGGCAGCTCCGAGACACTGAGAGATCAGGCTCGCCGCAAAGCCTACAGTCTCGAATATGGCCTCATCCTGGTAGAGGTCAATGTCCAGAAGGATAGTTCCCCCGAATGGGTCATAGCAGGCATACAGTACATAGAGGTTGTAGTATGCTGTGGCGGTATCGAGGAAGGACTGCAAGCTCAGTCGTGCCTCTTCCCTCGTCAGGGACACCTCAGTTGTGACATCGAACTTCACCCTCACCACCGCTGGCTGCGGGAGGACCATATCCTCCCTGATCCCTACCTTATATATCCAATCAAGCGTTCTGGCAAACCAGTAGTCTGCCGGAATTCCTGCCTCTACCTTCCACTTCATCTTTTCTTCTTCTTGGCCGCCGTACCTATGGCTACACTAGCTATGGTCGCTCCTATCACCAGAAGCCACCAGGGAAACTTTGCTGCCACCCACTCGTTCATAAACAGGGCATCGGTTCCGGTGATGGAGTAGCCGCTTGCCGTATTCAGCTCGGAGCTAAACTGGGCATCCAGGTCGCTGTGCTTGCGTATGGTGGGGCCTATGTTGTAGAAGATGACGCAGAACATGCCCCGGGCACCTTTTCCTCCCATATCATAGAGAGTGAGATCCAGCTTCCTCAGAGCCTCGTTCATTGCGGCATAGACCCATGAATGGGCCTCTTCAATCCCGACATCCTCCATCGCATAGAGGTCATAGACGTGCTCGTAGTATTTGCCGGTCTCTACGGGGTCTGGCGGATAGACAGGAACCAGGGTCCCCTCGGGTATCGTCTTGGGAAATTCTAAGGCTGGCATATTACACCTCCTTATCCTTCTCCAGCGTCTTGATATATGCTTTGCTCAATTCAAGCGCCGGAGGAGAGAAATGGTTTATATTTTCGACTCTAGCCATTAAGGTCTTGATGATCTTCGTTGCCTGTATGAGCGACATACTCCCCTCGACGATGGTTTTGGCATCAACGGCTGTCTGGGCAATATCCGGCCTTTTTCCGAATGCCTTGTTCCAGTTGAAGGCAAGTAGCCCGAACTCAATGGCTAAGTCTTTTAGAATCGGTCTCAAGGGAGCGTTAATGACGGTGCTTAGTAGTAAATTCAGGGCCTCTTTCACTTGAGATTTCTCTTGTCCAGTGGCTTCAATAGTCTTTCTGCCAGCGGATAATTTGTTCATCTGTCCTTGGAGCACCTCAAACGCCCTCTTAACTACCGATTGACTCTGTTTTGATAAAACAGCATTGAGTTCTTGGTGGTTAAGAATATACTTCAATTTCTTTTTGTTACGTTGATATCCCTCTTTATCTTTTTTGTCCATCAGAAGCCATCCTTTCAAGAAAATCTAAAGATATTTGCTTTTGCTTGCTAAGTCTATTGAAAATTACCTCGTAGATCCCCAGCTTTTTGTAGGCTCTCATTATGGCTACTACTTTCGCATGTTCAAGTTTGCAGACCGTAGGTATGGGACTGAAAAGATCCCCAGTAGTTTCATACATTGCCCCCAAGCACTGTCCTTGGCAAAGATATTTTATAGTGCAGATCTCACATTGAGGCTGAGTTTTGGAGTCGAAAGCCACTTCCCCGATAGCCAGCTCAGGGTCTTTTGCCTCAATCCCTGTAATCTTGGTATCCTCCACTATGAATTTCCCCGAAATAAACTCACTATATGATTGCCTGTGACAGGGAACGATTGCCAAGTCCCCTAGCCTTACGTAAAGGCAAGACTGAAGAGAGCAGCCCAATCCCCTGCCTATAGTGGTCAAGCAGTTAGAGAGGATATTATACCCTCTTCTTCTAAATACAAAATCAAGATAATTGTTGATGCTACTCTTGCAGGGGTTCTTGAAAGTCCAGTCAATGAGGAACTCCAAGAAGTCCATATAACTATGTATCTGTTTATCGGCCCACTCTGCGTTACGCACCTCCAGGAGATAAATGTTGCTGAAGGGGATCCCGAATTTTTCAAAGTTCTCCTGGAACCACAGGAAGTTGTCCTTCCACTTTTCAATGAGGCCGGAATAGATCATGGGATGAAAGCCGAATTTGTGCTTTTTATTGAACTCAAAGCACCTATCATAGTATTCCTCATCCCTTTTTTCTTCCCCCTTCTTAAAGGGCCTGTTTGCCTCGCAGAACTTGCCATCGAAAGAGGCGGAGAGGATTACAGGGATACCTAGATCTCGGGAGTCTTTCAAGAACTTCTCCACCTTCTCAACCAGCTTATCGGTAAGAATAAATGTATAATTAGTCGGGATAACTATATCCTTCGGCTTTCTCCCAGCGGAGGAGAATTTATCGAATATCATCTGGAGAGCGTCAAATCCCACTTTTTGAAAGAGCGGCTCCCCGGAAAAGAAGTCTATGTCTGGAGCATACTCGTTGGCTATAAGCCAATCTAGGAGCATCCCTAAGTTGCGGAGAATCTTTTCAGACTGGCTTATCTTGTCAGGATAAAGCTCCTTGCCAAATCTGGCATAATAACAATACTTGCAGTTCAGGTTGCAGCGGGAGTTGAGGATGAATTCTATCCTCCTGAAATTCTCATAACGCTCATCGTCCTTCTTTGTCCAGCCTTGAAAGAAAGTATGTCCTAGAAAGGACTCGAATAAAGCATTATTTTCCTTTTGGTAATTCATCTTCTCTGGTCCTCAGTAATTCTTCAAAAGCTCCATTGGCAAACAGTCTTAAAAGACTTATCGGTGTGAAATAAATGCAGCCTGTATTAAGAATGTTCTCCATTGGACAAGATAGACCCGTATTGACGAATATAGCAAACAAGGTTGCCAATTTCTCATCCAAATAGCACTTGGAAGCCTGTCCTGCTAAAGCCAATTCTTTAAGCATGGCTACCACATAGCTTATTCTCAGTCGCCAGAAATCATGGTAATTCCTCATTACGTAGAAGAATCTCGCTTTTTCATTTTCATCCCTGGTATCCACAATGAACCTGTCGTTAATGAGGTTGATCCTATCTTCTTTGAACAAGGATACGTCCCAGTTATCCATATTGTTTTGGGATAAAATGCTCTCGATATATTCAGGGTAATTGAAAAAGAAAGAACGATGGCAAAGGTGCATATCATTCTTTATCCCTAAGCCCAAATTACTGTCGCCGCCAGAGCAGGTAAACATTGAAGGTTTCACAGAAACCTCATTGCGAAACTTCAGAATTCTCTGGAATCTACCTAAATAGGTATTCGGGTGCCTTCCTTTTCTCAGGAGTCTGAAAAATCTCGCAAGGGTCCTGCCATCCCTGCTGGTGTACTTCCCCGGTACACACAGAGTGGGAGGGCAAGAATTGATGAATTTAATCCTCTCGTTTTTGTTGGTCTCCTGGAAGTCCTTCTCAATTTGGCCGAAATAGTCGAAATATTCCTTGATCCTTTTGGGTTCGGCGTTCAGCAATTCGATATTTTTCATCGTCAGAGTAGACTTCATCCTGATCTCGATCCTCACTTTTTGAAGTTTTATCTTGTTCAAACCCGCCACAAGTAGATGAAGATTTTCGGGGATCTTCTTCGCTGCACCGGTCATCCGATTAACATCCGTGATGTAGGCTGGACCGTCAAGGGAAATCTGAGGCTTAAATAGGACCTCCTTGGAACACGCCTCGTTCAATCGTCTGACAGCTTCCACCAATATCTCTGGATTGGTCATCAAATTCGTGGAAAAGGAGATCTCTTTTAAACTCGGAAATCTCTCCAATAGCTTCTCAAAGGATACCTTACCCAAAGTGAGAGTGGGCTCCGCTCCCCAGAGTCCAAAATGGGTAAGATTTTTGCCGTAAACACTTTCCAAGCTGTCAAGCCAGCTATCCTGTCCGAGCTTCTTGAGAATTTTCTCGTTGAGCAACTTCATAGAGTTGGATTTCGGAATATAGCAATATTTGCAATTCAGATTGCAACTAGCCACTGTAAACTGTTCTGCTGAAACTAATCTGCTAGTAAGAATAGTGGTCGTCATTATAGTGTCCCGAATAATAAGTATCGTTAACTATAGCATTATGTGGATGGTAAACATCCGTGTACTCTGCTGCGTCCTGCGTGTAATATACTCCAACTTTATAATCCGTCTTGTTTAGGGTATGAAAAGCAGCATACTGTGCATCGTTATCCAACTGGTTGACATTCGATAGGTAGGTACTGAGAACTCCGGAATCATGCGGAGAGTCCTCAGCTTCATTGACGTCATTGTAATAGGTTCCCTTTTCTCCAGAGTTGTAGACGGAATTCTCCCCAGTATTCACCCCGCTATTATGGTCTGACCTATAGGTCGAGTGCTCGTCATTGTAGTACACGGAGTTGTAGCCACTATTAACAGTAGTATCCTGACTAGCGTTATAGGAAACCTTGTCGGCAACGCAAGCCTCATTATCCTTGATCTGGTCAAGGTTGGTCCTGATCTCCTCCGTAGCGGCTTTGCTGATCTCCGCTGTTCCCTTAGAAATATCTTCATCCCAAACAAAAGCCATAAATCTCTCCTTACTGTTTACGGAGTAAACCCATTGTCATAAGTTTCATTGACACTGCTATAGACAGTGAACTTATGATCGCCCTTAACTGTCGCCTCATGCCAGGAAAGAATGCCATTGTTGTAATCGCCGTAAACAGTGGTATCATGTCCTACATCTACACCAGAATTATAGGACGCCTGATAGTCAGACTTCTCTCCACTGTGAACACCACTGTCATAAGTTCCATCCACCCCAACGTCATGAGTAGCGTCATAACCCGTCTTTTGGCTTGAGTAGACGGTTGCTCTATGAACAGCTTGGTCATCCGCATTATAGCCGGTATCGTGGGAGCGGCAGTAGTTCATATCGTCGGCGTAGTCTACGGCATCCCTCATCTCCTTGAAGTGCTCGTGCAGGTTCTCCTCATCTACACTAACCGGCAGATATTCCCAGTCATATTGAGAAAGATCTAAATCGGAGTAGACAATATCAACGTTAGCTTTGATCTCGTTCTGATGGGCAGCCGCAAGTTCGGTGACATATTGAGTGATGGTTGTCCACGAGAAGCCCATTTTCTAACTCTTACATATAGACAGCATGTTTGACCGGTATCTTTACCCAATTAGTTCCGTCATCTCGGTAAAAGTATCCGGTATCAGTAGCCAAATAGATTCTTCCTGCTATGCCTGCGGCAGGTTTAGCGGCATCCAACCCAGCCCTTATATTGCCGTAAACCTCATCGTCTCCTGTTTTTACGTGGTGCTGCGAAGCGGTGACGCCAGTTAGGCTGGTGTGGGACTTTTCAGCTAAGTTGGCTAATTTTAGCAGGCTCTCTAAGTCGTCTCCCCCATCTTTTTGGTGCCTTGTATGGTGGCTAAACAACACCCCTTGCACAGTGCTGATGCCTTTAAGCACCCTTTTCAACATATTTATAATTTCTACACCCATTTAGTCCTCTATATCCTCTAAGTGGAGTAGCTTCTTAATCAGATTGACCAGATTAGTTTTAACTAGCTTTACCTTATCTGTAAGGCTTATCTTTTCGGTGAAGGTGCGGTAGATTGTCCAAACTCTGGAGAAGGTATCCTGTAAGTGCAAGGTTTCAGTAAATATTTTGCTTATCTTCTTGCTGATTGTATCCGTCAAACTAATATTTTCTGTGAAAGTTCTATAAATATGCCAAACTCTGGAGAAGGTGTCCGTCAAACTAATATTCTCGGTAAAAACTTTGCCTACTTTCTTCTTTATAGTGTCGGTGAGAGTTATAGCCTCGGAGAAGATTTTGCCTACTTTCTTACTTACACTATCGGTTAAGTGCAAGGTTTCAGTAAAAGTGCGATAAATAGTCCAGCGTCGAGAAAAGCTATCTGAAAGGACTATCTGTTCAGTAAAAATCTTAGCCCACCAATTTGCGAACATATTGTCCAGATAGAATATATTGTCCCCCGATGCCTCGATTATCTGGAATTGTATCCTGTCAATAGCGTCCTTATTGGGATTTGATATTGCCGATATGTCCCACTCTTTAGTCTCAAAAGTATTAGCCGAGATAATAGCAATACTATATTCAGACCATGTGCCTCCAGAGTCTCGTATCCTTGCTTTTATATTAGTGCCAGTTCTGGAGGCTCTCACATCCAGCTTTATCTTGGTCAGGTCCGTTAAATCTATCGGACTGACTATTATTCGGGTGAGGGTATCGTTTAAGCTATCGGTTGCTCTGGCAAACCCCTTTAGTGAGTAAGTTCCTTGCGTTATGATGGTGGATTCGGAGTAGCATTGGAGAGACAGTTCCATTAACTCTATTTCACCAATAGCGACATAATGAAAGCCTTCATCCCACCTATCGGATTTTGTGATAAGTATTCTGTAATAAGTGTAAGATGTTGAATTGTTGAAGCTGTAAGTCTTTTTCTCATTTTGAGTAAAACTCTCACCTGAGCGAGTGTCTAAATCTATCCAATCAGTTCCGTTATTACTACCCTGTAATTTCCAATCAATGGGATACCAGATATTTTCGCCAGGATAATCTCTTGAAGTTACTGTATATGTTTGTATTACTTTGCCAGATGTAAATTGATATTGAAGCCAATGAGGATAATCCGAGTTATCTGTATGCCAGCATTTCTCCCCTACATTGTAATCGTCCATCGCCTTGTAAGCTTCATACCCAGCCATGAAAATAACATCTGCACTTGCTACTCCACTTGGTTCTGTGTTAGAAGTCATTGTAGGAATTTTATCAGAACTATATTCCCCACTACTCACATACGCCTCCTGAGCAAGTACATCAGTGGGATATTCCATCATATCGAGAGTTACTGGCATAGTATTCCTTTTAAGTTACCTGAACTTTAACAGTATTTTCTATTGAATCTCCCTTGTCCCAATCAACATTGAGAGCAGCGAAAGTCTGCCTCATCAGCATATCTCCAGCAGCAGCAGCGTTGAACATTGCTATCTCTGTGACGGCCTCCGTGCCAGAGAAGCCAGAAAAAGTTGCTACAAGCTGGGCGGTATCGTTGGCAACTGCGGTCATTACTCTGGTTCCTGTCCCCGCCACTCGATGAGTTTCCGTTACCAAGGTAGTTTGGGTTGCCGCAGGAGCGGTGGTTCCTGTTCCGATAGCCAGCCAGTCAAAATCATTTACTGATACATCTTTGAGAATGAGACCAGCTACGGCAGCCTTCCCAGCGTTCATTACCATATCAGAGTCAATGGGCTTCCCAGAGAGCTTCTTAAAGAGACGAGCAAAAAAACCATCCCGTATTTTTCTCTTCACTCCATCCTTTATATCTCCGTAGTGTCGCTCTTCTTTGATAGAGCCGTCTTTTCTGCGAACTACTAAATCTACTCCGTGTCTCAAACCTATTTTTTCCTTATATTGTGGCAATTTAGCCTCCTCTATATTTGGCAAACAGATTATGGAAAGTCACAGGACTTCCTCCGTTATTCTTCACGGATATTACGATAGACTCCTTAAAAACCAAATTTTTAATGTGCACCACATACTTGCTGAGAGGATTTCCATCCTCGTCTTGTTCTTCAAAGGCACTGATACATCGTGCCGTTTGGGTTATATTGCAGTATTTGGCATAAGTCTTGTTGAAAAATTCCTTGTCATCTATTGTCACTACAACGGAGAAATCAGTAGAAGATGATATAACAAGGCATTCATCAAGATAGCCTGGATAACCATGCGATAAGAACTCATGGGTTTCTCCCGCTTCTACTGATACATCGGTGAGGTCAACACAACCTACCGATGCCTTTTCCTGTAACAGTCCTCCTATATCTTCAGCCATATACAAGCTCCTAAGTTATTTTCCTTATCAATATTCCATCACAGAGGATCCTGAATGTCTGAGCACTACGACTATTATTGTAAGCGGTGAATTTGATTTGCTTCTCAAAAAAATAAGGGGGATCGAACAATTTTGGCCTTTTGAACTCACCGATTTCCCGCTCTATGTGCTCCACCATGTGATTGTCTATCTCCCAGCCCAAGTAGGTTTTGGGATACCAGCTAAGGGCTAAATCATACATAAAGCCAACATAAGCAGAGGGGAGATCATACTGGTAAACCACGGCTGATTTGCCTGCCTCTACCTTCTTGTATTGGTAAGGTGAGCCGTGAACCGAAAAGGGTATCATTTCTTCACCGCCACCACCGCAACTATGCTGAGAGCAATAAGACCTGTCACAGCTATTACTCCAATCAGGCCCCAGGGAATCCTTGTCTCAGCCGGAGCCTGATTAACAGGGACTTGAGGCTCCTCCGTCGGAGTTGGGTCCTCTGGGGGGTCCCCATAAATATATCGCCACTCCTTCTCCTGCTCGGAGAGTTCCTTATTCAGCCATGCCTCTGGGGCAGTAGCATCGCTGATTTGCCTTTGTTCGTATTGCTCAGGGGTTAGACGTTCTATCATTTTCCTTGAACCATTTTAGGTATTTATCTAACGATATTCTCTTGTAATCCTTACTCCAACCTGTTTTTACTGGAGTCCTCCATTTTTTGTCAAACACCCAGTCCAGCCATTCCTCTGGGGGATTAGGAACTCTGAATTTCTGGCCCAAAAATTCAATGAAACAATCGTTTTTATAAAACTTAGCTGGAGTTATTATTCCGTGGTCGCAAGGATACTTAGCCAGATAAACATAAACGTCATCCAAGGGATAGTAATATTGCAAAATGAGGTCAGTCCTGATATTTCGTTTAGTCAATGCAACGGCGGATACCTTATTTAGATAAATTCTTGTCTCGGAGCATACAAAATTCTTTGCTCTAAGTTGATCGCAGAACGATGAATCATAGTCTTCAGCAAGCATTATTAGGTCTATATCCTCATCCCAAGGAATAAAATCTTTATCCCTCACTGCACCCAACAGAACACCCCCAGTCAGCCAGAATTTTACACCCTGGCTGTCGAAAGCCCGCTTTAATTCCATGAGATTTTCCTCAGCAGCTTTAGAATCCATCGGTTATATCTCTTTTCTTGCCATAAACATGCAAGAATTCGGTAAAACACTTAATCTTTTCCCCAACACTTCGTCGGCAGCTTTTCTGACTCCTGGAACAAATGAGGTAGTATAGTCGTGACCAAGGAGCACTCCATTCCCTTTCAGTTTGGGAAAATAATTCTTTATGTCTCTTTTCACAGCCTCCCACCGATGGTCTCCATCAATGAAAAGTAAATCTACCGAGCTGTCATCTATCTTGCTTTTTGTTTCGTCCGAGGTAGATTTTATAACCTTCAAACCAGAAATACATTTCGTATTTCTCTGAAATTGCACTTCCACAGTACCTTTTTCCTTCTTTATTGCGCCATACTGAAAAGGTTCAATAACTATAAAGCTGACCGAAAGACCAGACAACTGAGTTGCCAAAAATGCACACAAGAGAGAACCACCAACAGCACTACCTATCTCTAGGTATGCACCACCGTCTGGGATGCTCCTAGAATAGGAAAATAGATGGAATAAGTCCCAGACGGTAAGAAAGGCAATCGGCAAGAGTTTTTTTGCTATAGTGAAGCTAAACCCTCGTTTGCTGAAAAATTCTTCATTTCTATCATACTCAGCAACTTGGTACGAATAGAGCTTTTCAGACTCTACATCAGGCAATCTATAATGAGAGAGCCAGCGTTCATTCTCCTCAGGACTCATTTATATCCCCTATTATCCTGTCTGCCATTTGCTCTTTTATCCTAGTAGTAGAAATTTCTTCGGTATATGGAAGAATTGTGAATCTGCCTCTTTTGAGCATATATTTTTTATATGTTTGCTGTCCTTCTAATTTGCCCCAGTCCCCACCTACCACTAATATATCCACATCCAAATCCTTTAGTAATTCGGTTATATCCAAATTTGAATAAGGCACAGTTAAATCGACGCACCTAAGAGCCTTTATAATTCTCTCCCTCTGCTCATAGGGAATAATTGCCTTTTTGCCTTTATATCCCTTTACCAATTTATCAGTAGCGACCCCCACAATTAGTTTATTACCCAAATTCCTAGCTTTCTCTAAAAGATTGAGATGCCCCACATGAAAGAGATCCCAGACTCCGAATGTAGCGACTATTACCATTTAGTATCCTTGAACCAGAGTAATTGATTTATTATTCCTTCTGAAGAAGTAAAGGTCCTCTATTTTCTCTTTATAAGGCTCCAACTCACCAGCCCCGAATCTTTGAAAATAGGGCCTATCCACTGTGCCGCAGATTGATTTGATACCACAACTCATACACTCAGGACATAGCCCATTGCTATTGATTGTTTGGCAAATTGCTCCTGCTGCCTCTTTATATCGCTCTGGCGTTTTAGGAACCCATCCATAATCCCATTCATAAGGGTCAAATACCACTAAAGAGCCATTGCAGACATTCTTTTCAAATTCTTTCAGAAGGCACATCGGGAAATATCTTATATTCACGCCTATATCGGCGGCTTCAAGGATTGAAATGGCCTTTTTAAGGTAGGGAGCAATGTCGCTGCACCTAGCTTGGATCTTGTTTCGGTTAACCTTTTTCCAGCCACCTCTAGCATTGAAATTGATGAAGTTGCAGATTTTAGGCTTTTTCTCTATTAGGAGTTTAGCCAGTTCAGGCAATCCTTGGTAGTTGTCCATTGTCAATATAGTATTGGTTCTATAAAAGAGATTATTCTCGTGCATAAAGTCTATTGCTTTAATTACTTTATTATAGGTTCTAGCACAGACCGATTTATTGTGGATTTCCTCTAAGCCTTGTATAGTTATTAGAAGATCACTCAAATTTGCCTCCAAGAGTTTGTCTAATAAATTATTCTTGAAAAGAAGCGTAGCATTGGTGATAATACAGCTTTTCATACCGCTATCGGAGCAAACTTTAACCAACTCGACTATCTGAGGGTGCATAGTCGGTTCCCCCCCAGTGAAGTCAATAGTATCGTTGCCTCGATTCTTAGCATTGATTATCTGACCCCTAAGGGTCTCAAAAGGAATAAAAGGTTTTGATTCCTCATAGCGATAATAACAGAAGGAACACCTTATATTGCAGGGTCTTCCTACGTCTATAACTGCCCTTTTTGTAGGTTCTGGGTTAATCATTTTTCTATTGTTTAACTAACTCGTTATTTCTCACTGCTAAAGGCAGATCTTCTAAACTCACTTTCTCAACAGTCCTCCAAGATTTTTCCTCTCCAATAGTAGGATGAAAGTCTCTTACGTTAGGGATTTTATTCCAGTATTTTTCAAACCAATTCTCGTCATACCTATCTTTGTCTCCGAGTGATATATACCCCAGTTTTTCACGGATGCTTTCCTCAGAATTTCTTACATAGCTAAAGTGGTGCATAAAAACATCATCCATCCAGAGGACCGGCTTTATGCCGTTGCCCCTGACACCTAGCATCTGTTCAACCTTATGCCCGTTTACCACCACCGTTGGGTGACATCTCTCCGGCGGGCTGATCTTGTAAAAGGGACTCTTGACGTAGGTTCTCAGAGCACAGTGATAAGCTCCGTAGTCCGGATTTTGCCTTACCCTCTCTTGGAGCTTTTCAAGGTTTTTATCCTCCCAAACTTCATCTGAATCTATGACCAGAACATAGCTATCTCCAAATTCCCTCTTGATGTAGTCCCATCCTTTTTTATATTGCTCCTCTTGAGTATGGAAAGCCCCGAATAGCTCAAAGACCCTGTGTCCTTGACTGGATTCCTCTTTCCATTCCTTAACTGGCTCAACACAGCCATTATTGTGAGGTTTGCCACCCCACATACAAGTTGAATGAACCATGACTATTGCCTCAACATGTTCACAAATAGAGTTTAGACTTGATTTAATCCATTCTCCTCCGGTGAGGGTTTTGTATAAAGCGATAAGTCTTAGCTTCTTCTTCTCCCCCATTTTTTGACAAGATACTCCTCGTTTTCTTTAATGGGTTTATTATGTTGAGCTAAATGATGGATATTAACTCTTCCATCGCATAAAACTTTATACCCTTTAGCCTCTAATTGCATAAAGAAATCTTCATCCTCAGCCCAAGCCCCCTTGAATTGTTCGTCAAATTGGGCTATTCCTTTTCTACAGAGAAGGCAGGCACTACAGCTACTACCTTTTACTTCTCTTATATCTGATACATCACTGGTTAAGTTCTGCCACTTGCCGTCTGGGTAAGTTAGCCTGGGTACAATTGCACCCGCTTCAGGATATTTTTGCAGAGTCTCTATCATTAAACCAAGCCATCCATCTTGCTTAATAATAATGTCATCATCTAAAAAGCAGATATGGGAACCACCGGATAATTTCAACCCCTTATTTTTGTTGCAGGCAGAGCTTTCCTTGTTGATAAGAATGATGATGTTATAGTCAAGTTTTGTGTGCTCTGTTATCATCTTTATCAATGTACCGAGCCTCTGGACTCGCTCAGGCTCTTTAAGACAGGCAATGACAATATCAATCATCTTAGGACTCCCTTTCTTTTTGCAGTTGTTTACCTACTCGGGTTAAAACAGCATGCCCGTGCTCTCTTTGGTGATAATGAGCATTAGCCATTGAAATATCGGTGCAATGGAAAAGATATTTTTCCCCTAACTTTCTAAAAAAGGCAGCATCTTCAAGGATGCCTCCTTCAGGCAGGTCCTCTGTAGGCCAGCAAGCATAATCAAGAATTTCCCTTCTCATAACCACTTGAGGAGTCCCCAGTTTTATATAAGGATCCCGGAGGGAAATTCGTGGCCACTGGACATCCCTTGCCTCTGGAATTGTCTCATCGGGTATTCCTGGATATTGAAGGGTCATCTTGCCGAAGATGATTTTAGCCTCTCGGTGCTCCTGAAAGTATTTGATAGCTTTCTCTATTGCTTCAGGCCAGAGGTGGTCATCATCATCCAGCCAAAGCAGAAGCTCATTATGGCTGGCTTGGGCTAAGTAGTTCCTCACCTTTGAGATATGCCCCATTTCAGACCGCTCCTCATCACTCACTTTTTCCTTGCCCAGCCAGTGTATCCTTTCATCCGTAAATTCTCTTTTGACCTCTCCAAAATCATAGTGCGAGCCGTCATTATAGACATACAGCTCCCAATGAGGAGAATTTTGATTTAGTATGCTTTTTATTGCTCGTCTGAGGCCCTTAGGGCGATTATAGGTCGGTATCATAATATCTACTTTGAGTAATTTTTTTTTAAAAGAAGCAAGGAACTTCCCCCACTTTTTCTCGAGAAGCTTTTTTTCAGGCTCAATCCTATCAAACCATTCTTGGGGATGGCTATAAGTTCCTTCAGCATGAGTTGCTACTCCTGCCAAGATATATACTCCTAATCCTTTAGCTAAACACTGATAGCAAAAATCAGCCCCGTGAGAATGCCAGTATTTAAAAACCTTCTCATCAAACCATATCTTGTTTTTTCTATTAACAATAATACAGCACTCGTCCAGCCTTTCGACTTTATAGGGGACCAGATAATCTGAGCCCCATACGTTCTTTCCCTCGAAATCCCATCCCACAATTCCCAAGGCCCCCCAATTTTTGATCCTGTGCTCTTGCTTAATAAAGCTAGAAAACCAGTTTTTACCAAGGACTGTATCCTCATGAGCCAAGATAATTACGTCATTTTTAGCCTTTTTAATTCCATAATTAAGTGCCTTTGCTACTGATTTCCAATTCCTATTGTCTTTATTATCCAGCTTTATAAATTCCACTTCTTTAGGAAGACTAGGTAAGAGATTCTTTTCCAGAACATCAGAAGGCCAATACTGGATGGTGATAACGCTTATTTGGGAAAGGTTTAATGGTTCGTGGACAGGCTCACCGATTTTTTTTACAGGAACTTCGAGAGGGAAAAAATTGTCAGGGTAGGCATCCATCAAATTCATCCCCCGCCTGGGAGCAACATCTACTGTATTACCATTATAGCACCTTATGTCCTGCCCCAAGTGGGTTTTTTTGTCCCGAGTTTTGCGGAATATCAGTCTCATTCATCACGCTTCTTTCTTTTTGGTGGCCTCATAAATCAAGATCCCAATAATGGTTGAGGCTGAGGTTCCCACCAGAAACCAGGTGAGGCTCTGTCCGCTCTGCTTTCGGGCAACCCAGCCCAGAGTCCCCAGCCCGCAGCCTACCAGCACCCAGCCCCAGGGAGGAATACTGCTCATTTCAGAACCCCAGGAGTTTAGTGGCTATAGCGTAAGTAAATGCACCGATCATTCCAAGGGAGGTGCTAACGCTAATCCAGACAAGATGCTTGGGAGCTTTATATTTGATTTCCATACCGATCCCAACTGCACCAACTATTATGGCTCCCAGGCAGATGGCCGCTCCCACCCACTGGCCGAGCATGGCCGAAATCTGTAGTGGAGTCATGGTTTCCCTTTGCCTTTCCCAACCCATTCTGAAAGAGCCAGTCTTACCAGTTGGGACGTGAGTATTCCCCTCCCCTTTGCTTCCTTATCCAGGAGCTTCTTCAACCCTTTCGGCAGGTCTATCAATACTGCCCCTTCCGGCATGGGCGTAGTTTTCTTTCCTACCCCTGGGCCATACCAGGGCACAATGAAGATCTGGCCGCAATTGGGGCAGGCGATCTTAGTCTGCTTTACCGGCACGGTTTGTATATGGCCGCACTCTAGGCACTTGACCTGCTTTTCCGTAATTTCTGGGGTTCCTACCTTTTCCATGATCAAGGTCACTTCAGCAAAGCCAACGGCATCTAAAGCTGAGGTGTTGGTAATGCTAAGGGTTATCTCGTGCTCATCAACAGCCTCAGCATCCCAATATCTAGTATCCAAATAGGGGATTTGCTCATTTCTGGCAAAGACATCCTGCACCGGTGGGAGGAAGGTAATCTTTGGCAATGGACGAAGCAGCTTTTGTCCCATGAGAAGCTCCACCCGCACAGTTTGGTCGAAAGTAGATTTTGCGGCGGCGAATCTGAGATACCACCCCACAGGCGAGGTATAGGGGCTTGCGGGGAGATAGGTCTCTATATCCAGGAAGTTCTGAGTTTCTCCTGCAGGAAGTTCTGAGCCGACAGGGTAGGCAGCCAGAAATATCTTCCATCGCTCCTTTAACCCTGGTTTGAACTGGCCGTAGACATATCCCCTTGTTATATCCTCTATTTTCTGCGTAAAATCGGGTCTTCCCGTTCCCTTCTTGGGAACGGTAAACTCTCTTTCTTTTTTTGGCATTTAAACCCCCATGTCTCCATATTTTCCAACAATTACCACCAGAACTGCGATTAGATGCTCATAGGTATCATCCCCGTTACGTATTTCGCACCACAATCGTTCATCCATCTTGACTGACTCACTTATATCGGTATAAGGAGGATTCGTTGCCTGCACCGGGATATAGCCATCAGAGGGGCAGACTTTCTCGCTTCCGTGCCCGAAGGCAGCCTCAACCAGATCATTTGCTCCATCGCAACAGGTCATAGTCACACTTTTTATGGTGCCAGTGAGAGGACACCCCTCACCTAAAATTATTCCTGTAAGAGGCTGTACTGTTTCGGTGAAATTGACTTGTCGGGTAATCAATTGTTCTTCCATATTAACCTCGCTTTCTAAGGCTGAAATAAACAACAGTAACACCTATCGCCCCGCCTATTATCGTTATCAGATAGGGAGCATATCTCTTATACCAGGGTATCTCTATCGCTGTCGGATGCAGGCTGGTAATATGAGCATCAAGGTCTGTCTGAGAACTAAAGGTAGCCCCGCAGTAAGAGCAAGTGTAGACTACAGAAGGATGCACACTCGTAATGTGAGCATCAAGGTCTGTCTGGGTGCTGAATGTTGCTCCACAATAGGGACAGGTAAAGATTTGTAGACGCTCCATCATCTCTATTTCAGCCATACAAACCGCACCACCGCCATAGTTTGCGGAGACATCTATTCTATAGTATTTATATGCCGTGGTATTCGAGAAAGTAAATATTCTCTTCTCTTGTCCTGACCAGCCAGGTTGATTAGTTACTGTGTGCAAAATTGCCCAGTTGATATTGTTATTTGAGCCTTGGAATATCCAACTTTTCGGGTCCTCACTGTCAATACCTCTGCTCGTGATGGTGTATCTTACTACGACTTTAGCCGATGGTAGCTCATACTTTATCCACTGAGGAGGTCCTTTTGGCCAAGTTCCCCAAGGAGTGCCAATGTTATCATCAAAGGCATTCGAGGGCACGAGCGGATAATTTGGGTGTGTCGGGTATGGTTCATAATAGCTTGCTGTTGCTATTCCCCCTGTACACACATCAGGGCCATACTCTGTTCCGTTCATAGTTTCATCTCACTTTCTCAGGATAAAATAAGTAGTGGTAGTGCCTATTACCCCGCCTATCGCCAGAAAAGGAGCATACTTTTTATACCAGGACACCTCTGCCGCTGGACTTATGGAAACTGTGTAACCTTCAGTAGGTGCTTCCCAGACTTTGGCTCCGCATACCGGGCAGTATAGAGGAGTAATAACCTGTGGCACTGCTACACCTTCAGGCGGTGGCGTAATGGTCAAAATAGAGCTACATTCCTTACAGGTCATTTGCCAAGGCTCTTTGAGGAGCGAGTAAAGGTAATCCAGTTCTGCCTCTAAGCTCACTAGCTCCATCTCCAAGTCCGCTATCTCCGCCTGAAGTTCAATTAGTCTTGCCTCTTTTTGCTCCTTTTCGAGCTGTAGATCCTGAAATACCGCCATTTACATTCCCAATAGCTTCTTTATTGCATCTACTTTAGCCTTCGCCTCTGCTATCTTAGCCTTCGCCTCTGCTACCTTGGTCTCAGCCTGGCCTATCTGTTCATCCAGAGCCCTTATATCGGCCCGGAGCTGGTCAATAACGGGAGTAGAAACTATCTCTACTTTGGTTCCAGCCTGACTCAAGGTAGTCTGACAGAGAGGACAGGTAAGGGTTCTATTGTTCTCGGCTATGGAGGAGATGGTCACTCTCAATATGGAGCTGCATGGGGTGCAGGTTACTTCCTTGGTGGTGAATGTCTCCCCTGGATGCTCATTTTCAATATGAGTGTCGAGTTCTGCCTGGGATGAGAAGGTCGCTCCGCAGTATGGACAAGTATAAGTTACCGGTCCAGGGCCCGGCCAATCGCTTTTGCCCCAAGCATCTCTCACTTCATTAAAAGATCGGTCGCTTCTTCCAGGCCCTCCTGGTAGATTCCAATTCCATATTCCTATGCCGCCGGTTGCCAAGTTTTCATTTAGGACTATATCGATCTGGTCTCTTACATGTCCTTCCCAACTACTTCCTCCGTTGTCACAGGCTTGGATGAGGAAAATAATAGGCTTATTGAATCCAATGCTATCAAGATGAGTTCGTAAGTTGTTGGTTCCAAATACAAGGTCAGGTAAACCATTTGCTCCAAAACAGTATTGGTCGGGTATTAGTACATCAAGAGCATCGAAATTAACTGGTTCATAACCCGCAGCCCCAGAAGCAACTATATTAACAGCAACTATGTGATCAGGATCAACGGATTTAATAAAATCGTATATCTCTTGTTGAAGGTCGAGAGGGACTGCACGTGCTCCCCCACCATTCGGCTCATCCAGCGTATAATAGCCATAAAGAGCGGGATGGTCTTTAACCTCATTGATAGCGGCGGCCACTTCAGCCTTCTTGCTATTCCATATATTCCACTTCTCAGCATCGTCCGTAGTATTATCAAGCTCATCGTGAATAAGGTATTTAAGATTATACAGTCCCCATAAGCCAGCCGCCGCCGCTTTGTCCAGCCAAGCTCTGCCGAGGGGGCCATACTCATAAATGAGATTACACTCACAGTTTCTTGCTCGGTTATGATCTTCTCCCATTCCCACGCCGAACATAAGATGAATGCCACTGACACCCGGTCCCGGAGGTGGCTGATCTGGATGCTCAGATGTGATATGCTCGTCAAGCTCTTCTTGGGTATTGAAGGTAGCTGGACAGTAAGGACAGGTATAGACTGGTGGTGGAGGAGGAGCAGGTGCAGTTTCCAGAAGATAGATGGTCATATCCTGCCCTTCTGTGTTGCTAAAAGTTCTGGTCTGTCCGCTTTCAATAACGTACTCATTCCAGCTAATCTGCTCGCCAGTCTTGGTCGTATATTGCACCGCTACTTTTACCCAGCCCTTCAAGGTAACAGAGCCTTCGTGCCACCAGCGCAGAATAGGGACACCTTTCCAGCTTGTCTCATCAGAATTAGCTAATCCACTAATGCTAACAACATAAGGCTTAAATGAAGAAGTTACTTCGGCCATCTAAGTCTCCCTTATTTTTTTCTGAACGTAAAGTATAAAATGGTAACGCCTATTCCCGTTATGGCAATATAGGGAAGATACTTCTTCCAGTCCCAGAGAGCGGGAAGAGTTCCCAGCTCCTGCAGGGTAGCTTTGACTGCCGCCTCCACCTCTTGGTCAGAGGGGCCTAGACTTGGCTCTACCTTTGCCTCTACGATAATAACCTTGCTCTGGCCATTAGGGTGAGTGACAGTGATAGGTCCTAAATAGCCGTAAGGCCCGAAGGTAGCGTAGGCAACAGTATAAGGAAGGAGATGTCCCCAAGTGTGCTCCTCATAAAAATCACCTGGCATTTTAGACCTCCTATTTAGGTAATATGCTCCGACAATCCTGTAAGTTTAAGGCGTTGGGCCACCCGTTCCATATCTTCCGGGAAATAGCGGGCTAAACCAGCGTGAAAATCCATCCACATGGCTACCGCATCCCAGAGCGGATAAATAGCCAGGTCAACCCTTACCTGCCTGGCGCAGGCTGGGTCTTTGATGTCCCGGTCAATCAGTATGGCCAAGTCCAGCGAAGCCTTCTTGCGGTCTCTTTTCAGCTTTCCGAACGCCTCGTCTCTTACTTTGTCGAAGTCTATGCTCATTTCTTAACCCCCAGATAAATGCAGAAACCAAGTAAGCCCAGCATAAGAAAGGACAGCGCTTTATGCTCCCTAATCCAGTCCCAGAGGTTCCTAGTAGGCGGTAACTCACCTCCCACAGCAGCCTCCAGAGCAGTCCAGGTCTCCGGCCCCACTATTCCGTCAATCCTCAGGTTCCAATCGGACTGGAAAGATTTCACTGCGTGCTCCGTTCTAAAATCAAAGATTGAAGTTATATATTCCCTCTCCAAGTAGCCCAGCATCCAAAGCCTAGTCTGGAGATCATTGACATGTATCCCCTCATCTCCCAGCTTCAAAGTAGGTCTTGTCGCAACTGGCATCTTATTTTCTCCTAAGTTAAGTTATATGTTCAGAAATTCCTTTTTTTATATTCCTTACTTCCTCATCAATTGATTTTAATATTTCGTCTAATTTCTTTCTTATTCGGTTAAATTCAGGATAAGGACACATTATCAAATGGCTTGCCTCCCAAATTCTATCTCTTAAGCGTTCTAGGGATTTGATTTTTACTTCTCTAGCTGTCATACCCATACGCTCACACAATTTTTGCAGGTCTTCTTGCTCAGGCATTATTTTCTCCTCTTGGCCAAGGCTATCACCAAGCCCAGTCCCAGACCTCCTGAGGCCACCCAAGGCCAGTTGGCCTTGAGCCAGTCCAGTATCCCCTTTATGGGAGGCTTCTCCTCAGCCACTTTAATACTAACGCCCATTCCCATCTAGCTCTCCTCAGCAGGCAGCAACACCGCAGGCAGGGCAGTATTGCTCCATATTTTTATGAGGGAAAGAGGATACCGTAAGCTCCAACCGTATGCCACAGCCTGGGCAGTCTATGGATTGTGAGGTTAATTTCTCCAGTAGAGTATGGTGCCCATCTACTCCTAGATCAGCACCGCAACTAGGACAAAATAGCCTCTTTCTTCCCCATACCGCTTCTCCCAAATCAATAACTTTCACCTCAATTTCACAACTTGGGCAAGTGATATAACTTACCACCGTTACCTCCTTAATATCAACCCCCATACCCATTTTTATCTTCTCCTCGCTAAAACTATAATTAAGGCAGTACCCAGCCCCGCCATAAGGCCGTAGGGCAGATATTTGATATACCAGGGCTGAAGCTCGTAGCCTATCTCATCAGCCAATTTCTTCACTTCCTTCATCAGGTGGTACTGGATTCTTCCCAGAGAACCCTTTACGAGCTTGATATAATGGGAGCTTTCCCACCAGTAAAAGTGCTTTTGAGCATACCCCGTATAACACCACCAAGGGTCAAAGCCTTCAACCTTACCGGTTCGTCTTAGCTCATCCAGTGCTGCCTCATAGTCCTTATCGCTCCAGTCGTCGTCCCAGTAGTTTGGGCCCAAAGTATCTTTGTATCTCTCGTCAAACCAGCTCCAGGCCCACATAACGTCATCGGTAAGACCGACTTCGGCTTCCACGGTTGAGATGGCCGTCTCAACGGCAGGGTCAATGCCGGCACTTTTTTGCTGGAAAAAAGTCCAAACCGCACCGATTATCTTAACTAAGCCTGCTATTTCTGCTCCAGTGATCGGACTTGCCATCTATTTCCTCAAAAGAACGACTATAAGTGCTATTCCAAGCCCTAGTGCCGCCATCCAAGGAACATACGTCTGCCAAGTCGGTGCCATCTGCGCCTTGATGAGCTGAATGAGCTGTTCCTTCGTCCAGCCTTCGCTCTCAGCCTGATCTTTCTGTGCGGGGGTGATGATCCCCGCTTCCTCCAAGGTTGCATAGAGGTCAATCAGGGGACCGACCCACTCAGTTATGCTATCTATCCACCCAGCTAAAGTCTCCCACCAACCAGCTATAGGATAGTTTCCATTAGGCATACTAGCCTCCTTTCTTTTTCTTAGCTACTGTCCCTACTGCTACAGCTCCAATACCTAAAAAACAAAGCAACAGCCACCAAGGAAATCTAGGTAGAAAAATAGCTACTTCAAGTAAATCCAAATCAAGATAGTGAGAAGTGGCAAATGCTTGTATTTGAAGAGAGAATAAAGTATGTGTCTTCCCTATGAAAGGAGAAGATTTATCAAATTTGAGGGAAAATTCTACATCTCTTTCTAGGGGCTCACCCCAAAGCATCATATTCTTAATTTGGGGGAAAGAAACTAAGATGACATCAAGGGCCTCTACCACCGACTCAGGTGAAAGTTCGGGGGCTGTAATTCGGTAATAATAGGAATAGAGTTTATCAGGGATAATTGGATCACTGGGGCTAATCTTTTTTCGATATAAATATTCCAACTTAGCCTCCTTTGCTCTTCGCAAAAAATATCGGAACCAAAGACCCTGTAACCACTATCCCCGCCAGAATAGTTATCCAAGAGATACCCTTCCTTACCTCCTCAACCAGTTTCTCAACGGTATCAGGGGCAAGTTCAGAGATAGTTCTCCAAAAGAAAAAAAGGCTAATAGGGATAGCGATAGCGATTACAATTATCGCAATGGGGAGCAGAACACCTGCTACTGGAATGGCAGCAGGCGTGGGGGGAATATATTTTATCTGGACTTGGAACTTGTTGGTGTCAGAATTATAAGCAAACCAGAGGACCTTAATCTCATCCTCTGGAATTTCAGCCTTGAGCGCTATTGCCTTGACTATTCCATCCCTGAGCCACCTGGGATCGGAAGCCCAGCCCGCCCAAGGTGAAATGAAAGGCAGCCACTCAATCCAAGACCACCACCGAGGTTTTTCAGGAAGGGAATAGCTAAACTGGTACACCACAAGAGGCGAAAAATCCGCCTCAGTAGTCGCTATTTCCCACGTGCCATCTTGTCTATCCCCCCAAACAGTTATCATAACAGAGCCTCCGTAAGGGGGGAACGCACTATATAGTCACATCCCCCCTTTTAGTTTTCCCTATTACTGTCAAGGGGGACTATATTACAAACTCAGCCGGTGTTTTTCCTATTACATCTGCTCGGCTTTCGGTTCTCCAGTGAGTCCTATAAACAAGGACTATATATGCGTAGTCATCTTCCGTGCATTCCGTTGTAAAGTTCCATTTCATATCCTCGGCATTGGCAAAGTACACACCCGCTCTGGTCTTCTGCCAAATATCCTTGAGGTTAATCCAAGCAATCCCGGCCAAGGGTTCGCTTAGCTCAAACTCTTGCATATTCTCAAGCTCAAGCTCTTCCAGATCCTTGGTCCAGAAGTCGTAACTTTCCTTGTTTGCTATCCTTATTTGTGTAACCAAGTGATCTACGGGGTCACCGTTCTTATCCAGAACCATTAAGAGAACCTCTCTTAGCAAAAATCCATTCATAAAGTTCTGGACGTAACCAAAGGTCTTCTTCACTTTGACTGGCCCGAATTCCTCTACTCTCCATTGAGGCTGGAAGAATGAAGGTCTAGCCACTCTTCCTGGCAGAGCCATTCCCGGGAAGACCTGGGTCTCCCTTACGCCTGGCTGCAACACGACATAGCTGGTCACTACCTCAACCTTACCGCTCGTTATGGTGTAGCCGCTTCCGATGGCATCAGCCTCTCCCCAAGTTAGACGCAAGGCGAGGTTGTTAAGACCTCTTCTGGCAATAACATCGGTGATATCCTTCTTATCCAGGAAAAGATCTCCCGGATGGATATGGTATTGGAATTTCACCTCTTGGTCCTCCAGGTTCGTCCCTGTTTTCAGGGGTTCAATATAGAGAGTACCGTGAGACCTCAGGAAATCCTCATACTTTAGATACCGTGCATCTTCCAAGTCCAAGTAGGGCTTCAGGTTAGAAGCCTTGATCCACAGATTCTTGAATATCTTCGCATCCCAGTCGGTGTCTGCCGCTGGTGTCGTAGAGCCTGTCTTGTATGTCAGGGAGAATTTCAACAGGATATCGCAGTAGTAGCCGGGAAGCTCCAAGGGAATCGGGTCAATTTCCACACCGGCGGCCCAGTTCCTAGTTATAGCCTCCTTCTTCGTTCTAGCTAACAACAACGCAGGATTTATCATTTGATTCACACCTCCTTAATATTTTCTCCTAATTACACCATCGCATTCAATTCTCTGGCTCCTGGATCACCATTGAGGTCAACCTTGGGGCCAGGATTGGAACCGGGATTTTGCCTTCCTGCTATCTGCCTTCGTCTAGCTACTACCGGTGGCGCAGGATAGAAAATCATATTGAGACCCTTCCCGATCCAAGGAGCAAGGGCTATGTTCCCGAGACCTATTGCCAAACTCTTGGCAGTGGCCTCACCTATCACCTTCTTGGCCTGAGGCACCAAGACCGCACCAGCCGCCCCTACCAAGGTAGGAGCCCATTTTGCCAGCTCCGTATTGGTGGGCCATTTCCTCTGAATAGCCCCGTAGGCCAGAACTCCTCCGGCCTGAGCTAAGGAAGCCCAGAATATCGCCCCGTAGGGAACGTTTCCAGCCTCAGCCGTAGCAATTTTTTCTGTCCACATTTACTAACCTCCTTATTTTGAGTACGCTTCGAGCCTTGCGTAATATCCCAAGACTCTATCCACGTACCATTGATTTTCTGGCGTATAAGTGCCTGCTTCATAGGCACTCAGAGCCATTTGAATAACTTGTCCGTACCTATCCAGTTGCCAGCGTAGATACTTCGTCCCGTAGTAGACGTTGGTGTCGGGGTCAAAGAGACCATCAGGCTGTCCGGTAAACCCCATTTGCTGGGCGGTGGTGTAGAGAACACCCATGAGGCCCAATGCGTGTTTCGGGCTTTCGGCATTGGGGTCGCCGGAGGATTCTGTCCAGATGACCGCCCTGACTATGTTCTCATCTACGCTGAAGCAATAAGCCCAATTTTCCACTATAGACTGGTAGGGGGAGAGCCGATTGAGGAAAATCCTTGCTTCCCGGTCCTCAATAATGTGGGTTCTGAATCTCAAAAGGAGCAGGGTTATAATCCCTCCCCCTAAAATCAGCCAACCTACAGTGCTTTTCTTCATTTTTCCTGTATCTCAAGGTGCTTCCCGTTACAGTCAATGGTGATCCTATCGCCTAAGATTTTGAGTTCGCACTTTCGGTAATCGTTCCCCACTTTTTCGAGCACTGTGGGCACTCCACGGACCTTGCCCTCCTGAACGAGATCGCAAGCGTCATCAGAAACAGCGATGTCATAAATCGGAAGCTGATCGCCTACTATCTGTTTGACTGCTTCACAAGGTGGACAATTACTGTGAGATACGATGAAGAGCTTGTCCTTTATCATTTGCACTTTGCTACTGCTAGTCTGAAAGCCTCTCTAGCTTTATTCCGCTTTCCAAATTTCCTTCCCCTCAATGCATCTCCTACACATTGCTGAAACTTGCCCGAGCTTCTTTTTCTTCTTCTAGGCATTTTTCACACCTCCTTGTTGTGTGTTTATTTTTAGCTCGCTTGGTTTTCATTGAATAATCCTAATAAAAAAGCCTGTCTTCTCAGCTAGGAAAGCACTGTCCACATAAACAGGCTTTTTTTAGCATTCCCTAACTGGGAAGACAGGCTGCTAGATTTTGCTCGGCCTGAAACTCCCAATAAAAAAACCCGCAAACCTAAAGACTCAAATCAGAATCCTTGGGTTTGCGGGTTGCTAGTTTTGCTCGACCCGAAACTTTAACCTAATTGTGACTTAATTATATACAAAAATTTCAAAGTGTCAAGGGGAAGATTTCTGTTTCTCTTCAAAACTCAGTTTTCTCGAACGCTCAGGATGGTCAATCGTGAGCTTCCAATTCATAATATAGCCGTTCTTGACTACTACCGTGAGGGATCCAAATTTTAATCCTCGCAAGTAATCCCGTGCTTTTTCCAAAACCGCTGAGGAAATCTGGTCTGTTGTTCTTTCTTCCTTATTGAGCTTTTTCATTTTGCTTTTGCCTATTGTACTCAGTTTTCCCAAACAGGCAAATATATCCCTTATTTGAACGTTACTCCAGCTTCTCTCAGTGCCTTTATCCTTCTGGCTAAAGGTCCAGTGGCAGGTTCAATTTCGACTCCAACTTTGCAAAATTTTTCCTGCTCCGGCAGGCTCAGGGTTCCAATCACCCCAAGAGACCAGAGCATCTTTTTGCCTTCCCCTAAATCATAACCGTGGCAAGGCGTAGCTAGAGCTTTTTCTTCATTTCTTACTAGGCCCCCAGGAACCGTTTCCCATTTCTCAAGGTCAATCATCAGTATCAGCTTCCCATCCAGCTTTGCTATTCCTGTGCCACGTGGCGGGAGTTTTTCCTCTCCATATTGTCTTATATGCTCGGCTTTTCTTTCCTTTTCTGTCTTAGGCTTTCCTCGTCTCGGCTCTCCACCTATGCCTATACCGCTTTTATCTACGATATGGTCTTCATCGGTAATATGGTCCATAGAAATCACCTCCCCAGTAAGTTTTTTTCTAATTTGCCTGAGCTTGGACACAAATTCTTGGCATTGGGCAAAGACTTCCTTAGTATAATCCTCTTTCTTAGTATGTTCATTGAAAAAATCGTAAATCTCCGAGCCAAAGTTATGTAAATCTCTCCATCCACTCTCGGGACTACAATAGCCCCTTATACACTCCAAGCTGTAGCCCGCCATCTCTCCCCCATGACGAGGAAGACACTCTATGCAAAATTCGGCTTTCTCCCATACCTCGTCGAATTTCTCAGGATCGTCTGCATATTCACCAATGGCTATTAGTTCTGAAAAATGATTTTCTATTAAGGGGATAAGAAGCATAACATGCTTGAGAGTATATTTTTGTAGGTCAGTTTTACTTTGAGTTAGATCTTTCATATTATATGGTCTCCAGAAGGAGGAGAAGCAGTAGGAGGAGTTTCAGGAGATTGAGGCTGTCTAAAGAGATTAGTCATAATTGTCTCTGCTTGTCCCTTACCAGCCAATTTGAGGGAATTGAAAAAACCTCCGGCAACTGCATTTTGCATAGCCAAGAATGTTTTCCATTGCTCTAACCAATTATTTCCTCCCCGTGTTTGTTGCCCTATTTGTTGTCCTATAAATCTCGAAAGCATTGCCTCCATTATCTTTTTCCCGGCACTCTCATAAATATTCTCAGAACCTTCTTTTTCCGCCTTTCCTTTTGCAATAGCTGTCCTAACTGTAGCGGCAATTTCCTTGAATGTGGGGTTGAAGGCATAGAGATAAGCAAGCATAGGCGGCACATTTGCAGGTATCTGTGGCTGGCCTGGAACACCCTGGCCTTTTTTGTCCTGTTCGGCCTGAAGCTGGGCTAGTTTCTGCTCATCGGTCAAACCATCCTCACCAGCAGGTTGATCAATGATTTCGTTGGGGTTAAGTTGGGAGGCTTGACTACCCATTTGGGTCTCTACTTGCTTGATAGCTTTTTCCTGAAAGCCTATTATTTTATCGAGTCTTTGATTTTGCTGATTTACCGCATTTATAAGTTGTTGAATTTCAGGAGAAAGTTTGGTTGGTTGAGGTTCTCCTTCTCGTTTCTCTTTTTCTATAGGCTTGTCTTTTTTCTCAAGGATTTTGTTCTTGGTAAGTTTTTTATCTTCTTTTTTAGCTGATGAAGTCCTTTCACCAGTAGAGGCAGCGTTCTTCGCCTTCTCCATAATTTTTCTTATCTCTTCCTCGTTAGGCTTATCTTTAGGCATAGGTTATTCCCTTATTTTTTACTTAGGAGGAAGTGTTTGCCTTCCTTGGTCTTCTCTTTCTTCTCAGTCTCCTCTTCCTGCTCGCTGAATTTATTGAATTTCTCCATAACATCTACTCGGCATTGCTCATTCTTCGGGTCGCAGAGAGTATCAAGAACTTTAGCCCTGTAATCAGGATCTTCCTTCACCCTCTTTATGTGGATTTTGCCTATATCCTCCACGTATGCTTCGCTCTTCTTTATCTGGTCCCATAAGTCTTGGCCTGAGAACTGGCTGAGGTCGGGCTTACCTTCTGGGATTTTTTTAGCCTCTTCTTTGATTTTCTCCAGCTTCTTGTCTTGCTCAGTTTTCAGACTAGCTAATTCCTCTTTTGTGGGTAAACGGCAATTTCCTTCATCATCACATACCAATCCCCTGATAAATTTTTGCTCATTAATGACCGGTTTAACAGCATCTTTAACAATCTGCTTTACTCGATTTTCACTTTCTTTCTGTTCTCGTTCACCATAGAGTCCTTCCAACATTTTGCCTTGTTTTTCTATGCTCTGACCAACTTTGTCCAAATACTCCTTTGTATCTTGATCCATCTTGTCACCTCCGGGCGGCGCATTGCCACCTAATGTTTTTTTTAACCTGTTTATCAGGCTTTCATTAGATTTGTTTAAAGCAGTCTCAAGTTGTTTTAAATCCATATCACTCTCCTCAGAAGAGTTTTTTTCATTAGATCTATTTATCTTTTTTTCATCTTTGGATTTAGACCAGCCCACTGATTTCTTAGCCACCTGCACCCACCTTTTTCCTATAATATTCCAATGTGGGAGCAGGAAGATCAGACTCTTGGATTTCCTGGCAGGATTTGTTGAGATTTTCTATTGATTCTTTAGAGATAAGCAAAAAGCCGTAGCGACAGATACCACAGAATAGGTGAGGCTTGCCATTGGGAGTCTTTACACAAGACATCCAGTTATTACATAAGGGACACTTAACAGTACATAACACCTTACACCTCCTAACAAAAAGGCCCACTAACCTAAGAAGATCCTTAGATTAGTGGGCTGCTAGATTTTGCTCGGCCCAAATTTCCCTTAGATGTCTCTAACAGTATAATCATTTCTTAGGAAGTGTCAAGGGTCAAAATTTGACAATTTTGAAATTTCGCTTATAATAACCCTAAGGAAAATTTTTTACCTAAGGGATCCTAAGGGATGATTCCCTAAGAGGAGCTAATCCATAAGGAACCCTAAGGCATAAGGAGGACCATTATGGCTACCATTATAAAAGCAATCGTATGCCCTTTGTGCGGATGGCATCATCCGATTGAGCACAAGGGAAGTATGCGGTTACAAAGAGGTGAAGATGCCACTCTCCCTAAGGGAAAGTTTACTTTTAACAAGTTCGATCCTAAGGAGAAAACCTTTATCTCCATAAGGGAATGCCAAGGCCGTGGTAAAGGGCTACCAGAAATTAACACAGTTAAATTGTCTGATGCAATGAATGATCCAGAATATGAGGAATTGGTAGCTTCCCTTAGGAATCAATGCTATTCTATCCTGAAAATTCTCTTGCCAGAATAATTCCTTCCCGGGAAATTTCTTTCCTTAAAATCTTCCAACAATTAGCTTTGTTATATTAGCTCATTTAAGATATTAGCTCAAATTAACCTCTATTAACGCTGTCTCTACTGGTGAAAAGGGAATTAGCTGGAAAAAAACGCTTCACCACAAGCCCATACAGCCACTTTCTAGCCTCAAGCCAACCTATAACCCTACCCCTACCCTTCGTCGCTGTATATCAAGAGATTTTTTTCAAGCCAGTTGTGGGATAGAGAGATTTTTAGGAGAAGGGGGTTGACAGTTACCAAATATAGTATATAATAATACTAGGGAACTTTTGGGAAGAAAAAGAGTCTAAATATAAGGAGCAGATCAAAATGAGACCAAAAAAAATGGAAGATGACATCCTAGCGGAGCAGAAGCTAGTACGGTTTACCAAGAAAGACATGAATAAAATCACCAAACTAGCAAAAGAGAGAGGTTTAAGCATAGCCAGCTTCATAAGAATGATAATGCTGGAATATCTTAATAAAATACCAGCATAGGAGGTGAGGAAGCTATGGTCTATACAGATGATTCTGCACAAAGGAATGCAAGAATTGGAAAAATCCAAGGAGATAAACCATTAATAATCCATTAGTTTCAATAATAATCCCACTGCATAAAATTACTAATGAATTTCAAGAGTGTCTTCAGCACTGCTTGACCCTTAACTATTCTAAATTCGAGATTATTGTTGTATCGGATTCACATATTGTCTTGGATTATCCAAATATCAAAATTCTGCATACAGGTCTAGAGAATAGTAGTCCGGCAGAAAAAAGAGATATCGCAATTAATCAATGCAAAGGAGAAATATATGCTTTTATAGATGATGATGCCTTTCCAGCAAAAAATTGGCTTAAAAATGCAGTAAAACATTTTAAGAATCCTAAAATTGGTGTTGTTGTCGGACCAGGAATAACCCCTGACAGCGACAGTTTAATGCAAAAGGCTGGAGGTGCAGTTTATTCTTCAGTTTTTGGAAGTGGGAAAATTGCTTATCGGTTTACACCCAAAGCAATGCGGGAAGTCGATGACTATCCTGCATATAACTTATTAGTTCGTAAATCCATACTAAAACAAACGAAGGGATTTAATTCTACATTCTATGGAGGAGAAGATACGAAACTTTGTCTATCTATTAGACAGTTACAAAAAAAATTAATTTACGATCCTAAAGTTCTGGTATATCACCATCGGCGTCCTCTTTTTAAAGCACATTTAAAGCAGGTATATAATGTTGGCATCCATAGGGGATATTTTGTAAAAGCTTTTCCCGAAACTTCTCGGCGACTTTTTTATTTCCTACCTTCGATTATTAGCATCGTTCTTAGCTTAGGCATATTTTTATCCTTCTTTTCTAAGGTAATGAAAGCAGTTTTTCTTACAGTCCTTGCACTGTGGCTAATCGCTGGATTTATATCGGTCTTGCGTATTAATAAAGATATAAAAATTGCTTTTTTAGCTGCCCTGGGAATTGTGGCTACCCATCTTACGTATGGCATAGCCTTTTTAAGAGGGCTAGCAATTAAGGAATTGAAAAGATAGTTAGATAATCACTTAGGAGGGTGTGAAGTGAAAATTATCATAGTGTTGACGGAGCCTCTTAACTACCCAAATCTAACTGCTTTGCCTCGCTGTGTTTATGAGATTGCTAAGAGAATCCCAGATAGATACGATATTTCAATTCTTACCAGTGGATACGTTGATCGGCACTACATAATTGATCATCTCACTGTTCATGAGCTTAAGGCCACAAGCATAACCTTTTTTGGCCGGGTCCGAAGGTTTTTAGCAGATTCTGATGTAGATATTATCCATTTCTACGGTAGTTTACTAGGGAGTAACTTGTTAGTTCGTAGCCTCAAAGGGCTTGGGAAACCAATTGTGCTTAACATATATACACTTAAGCCAAGACTACTCGATTTTACGTGCTTGAAGGTATCCGATCTTTTTCATGGGTTCTCTCACATCTTTAAACAGCCCTACTTTCTAAGTTCTTTAGTGCCTTTATTTCTGTTAAGAAAAGGTCTGAAGAACAGCAGTGTGAAAAAGATCGTTGTGCCTAGTCTGAGACTACAAAAACAGCTGAAAGGGTTCTTAGGAGAAAACAACAAGGTTGTGCAGATTCCCCACGGTATTGACTTCAACAGATTTGCAGACTGTAGCCCTCGAAGGATAGCCAACTTGCGCAAGAAACTGGGTTTTGGCCAGAACGACAAGCTTATTATGTACTTTGGACGTAGTGTTCTTGTTCGCGGAATTGATGAATTGATTCACGCACTAGGTATTGCTCAGAAAGATATACCAAATCTACGAGCGTGTTTTTTACTGATGCCGTCTGGCAATATTACCCGCATAGAAAAAGCTGCTAATAAGATATTGTCTCCCAACTCAGTGTGGGTTAGTGCTAGATTTGTCAAGAATGTGGAAGAGTATATTGCAATGGCAGACGTTATAGTCTTGCCCTACAGATTTTCGGGTGATCTTCCGGAATATCCCTTTGCAATGTTGGAATCTATGGCCGCCAGCAAGCCAATCGTGACAACAAACGTTGGTGCCGTATCTGAGTTGATCAAGAATGGTAGAAATGGGTTAGTCATTCGGCCTAGAGATAAGAAGCGGCTGGCAGAAGCGATAGTAAGACTTTCTACTTTCGAAGATCTTGCGACAAAATATGGCCAAATGGCAAAGCAGGCAGTGGAAGGTTTTGATTGGGATTTTGTGTGCCAACGCATTCTGGAGGTATATTCAGAGGCAGAAATAAAAGGACAGGTAGTCTCCTCTTTCTTTGATAACCTTTCACCAGACTATGATACTGTAGCGTTTTATAAAAGCAGGGGATTAGAGTATCTAAGTGAAATAGAAGAGGAATTTATATCTAGAAATGTGCCTGTCAGGAAAGGTGATTGCTTGCTTTGCGTTGGAATAGGAACTGGCCGGAATGCAAGTCTCTTCGCGCAGAAAGGTGTTATTATCGATGGTATTGATATTTCTGAGGGTATGATGAAAGAGGCAAAGAAGAAACTTAGTGACAAAAATGTGCGCTTTACCGTTGCCGATGCTGGGCATCACATACCCTTTGCCTCTAATACCTTTGATTATGTGTTATGCATGCGGGTATTGAAGTACATCCTAACTTGGGAACAGACAATAAAGGAAGTATCGAGAGTTCTAAAAGAGGGCGGGATCTTTGTGCTAGATATGGCAAATCAGTACTCAGTACAGTTCCTCGGCCGTAGAGGAGCCATCTATCATCTTTTTAAATTCAAAGATGTTAAGAAGACCCTGGAAGTTAACAGTTTTCAAATAGTTGAGCTGAAGGGGGGTAGTAGGTTTCCCTATCCTTTGTATAGAAGAATTAATAGTAAAAGGATTTTAGGAGTATTCAAGCGTATTGAGAGTTTTCTGAATGTAGTGTTGCCGAGGGGTTTTTCATCAAGAAATCTACTACTGGCATGTCGGCATGTTCAAGATGAACACCCTCGCGTCTCAAAGCCCCATATCCAATATGGACGGATGGAATTGTTTCACTAAACAAGAAGAACTTGTTTTCACATACCAAAGATAAGAGGTTCATTTTGTTATGCTGGCGCATTTCAAAGACATAAAGTATAAAAGTTGGATAATTACTAAGTTAAAGTTAGCTATTCAGAAGCATTCTGGGCTGTTTTTGCTGTTAATCTTAGGCATGCTGCCGTTGGTCGCTTGGTTTAAAGGCAATTCTCTCATTGCATTTGGAGATATCTGCCCGTACTTTAACCCACAAGGACACTTTTACCAGCGGCTATTTATGTGGTCCTCACATTTAAGCCAAGGCATGCCATCGCTTACTATAGCCTACTCACCGCTTACACTTCCCTGGATGCTGCTAAGTCTTCTAGGAATCCCGGATTATATAATTCTAAAGCTACAGCTAATCTTTCTCTTCGCCGCTCCGGGAATCTCAATGTACTACTTTTGCTCTGTGGTATTCAAAAAGGCTCAGAAAGAGCCTGCTAGAATAGTTGCCTCTATCTTCTATATGCTTAATATGTTTGTGGTTATCCGGACGCAAAATCCTGTAGCGGGTTGGACATATATACTTATTCCTCTACTTCTTGGCATTTATATTAGGGGACTGGACTGGCCAGTCCATCGGAGTCGTTATGTTATTTATTTTGCACTCCTATTTACGTCATCTTCGTTGCTTATGGCGAATCCGCCAACGTTTGTGGCATTTCTTCTAGTTTTTATTTCTTACTTTATCTACCGCATGCTGGTGTCTCGAGATGTAGAGCGGCTGTGGTGCTTGACATTTTCTTTGCAAATTGCAGCAGTGAGTTTGTTACTTAGTTTATGGTGGATCATACCAGTCTACGAAGTTATTGGGAAAATTGGGACTAATGGTTTGGTGATAACGAAAAGAGTGGAGGAATCCTATTGGATGTGGATCCATGCCCGAAACAGTTTTTTAAATATATTTTGGTTGAACACGGCCATTAGTTGGAAGGAGGTCTACTATCCTTTCGTTCCGCGATATTCAAATCCAATACTGGTCATAGCTGCATATATTCCATTATTGCTGGTTTTTTCTGCGATATTTTTCAAATCTGTAAGAAGAAATAGGGATATTGTGTATTTTTTATCACTTTCAGTTATTGTTATGTTTCTTTGCAAGGGTACACATCCACCCCTCAGCTCAGTGAATGTAATTTTGTATAGGTATATTCCAGGATTCTGGATTTTCAGAGAGCCAGCCTATAAGTTCTTCTTTTTATTGGTACCTTGTTATGCTATTTTATTGGGCTTTTCGGTAAGTGAAATATACAACAAACTCTCAAATACCAAAATCCCAGCTGGTTTTCAAAAGAGTAGGGTCGTAGCTCTTTTGCCTAAAGTGGTTGTGGTCCTAATTGTTTGCTCTTTAGTCTCGGTTGCACATCCTTTAGTTACCGGAGAAGTTATAGTGGATAAACGCCCTGGTCGTTTATCGTCATCTTATGTGAAGATTCCTGAGTATTGGCATGAAGCGAGTAACTGGATAAGCGAGCAATCGAATGGTCTTAGGGTACTCATCTCACCACAGAACCCCTTCTACCAAGTGCATTATTATTGGGGATATCACGCAGTGGATTTCGTACATCAGATCATTGATAGACCTATCCTTACTCTCGATCCAAAGGGGCCCTATTTGGAACAGGCACTTTCCAATCAGTTGTTGAGACTTACCTATCAAGCGATTCAGCGTGGTTCAACGCGAAATCTCACAAGCTTTCTGGGTCTCATCAATGTAGGCTATATTCTGCAAAGAAATGACATGGACTGGACGCATTATGGTTCAAAGTCTGTGGGATCACCAAACCATATTAGGAAAGTGTTATCAGAGCAACCAAACATTCATCTTGAGAAAATGTTTGGCAAACTCGACCTCTACAAAATCCCTGATAAAAACTTTCTTCCTCATATTTATGCTTCTACTTTATAAGGTAAAGGAAATTATTAGGAGGAGGTGAGAAAGGTGAAGATCTATTTAATAAAAGATGAAGGGATGTTGCATAAGTCAGGATTCCCTGTTTATTACTTGTCAACCTCTCCATTGGGAAGTCCAGGTAAACCTCTGCCAGAGGTAAAAATGGTGGAGGAATTTGAATTAAAATGGATTCGGGGTGAGAGAAAGTTTTTTGAAGAATTGATAAGTTGGGGAGTATTGGGAGTTGACACACCAAACAGACGTAAAAGGCTAATCGAAAGGGAACAGAAAAGGAAAAGTGAACTTGACCAGGAGTGAATGGAAACAAAGGGATTTTGAAAGGAGGTGAGAAAGGTGAAAAAAGAATATCTAGTCCTGCTATTGATACCCTTACTGATAGCTTTTGCTGGATGTGGTAAAAAACGCCATTATATTGCACCATTGCCGGGATTAGAAGCTCCGAGTAATCTGACAGTAACTGCGATAAGCTACAAACAAATCAATCTCTCCTGGGAAGACAATTCAACAACCGAGGACGGTTTCAGGGTATGTTGCGACATGGGAGAAAATCAATATCAAACAATAGCTACGCTTGGTCCCAACGCTACTGAGTTTACACACTCACAGCTTCAGCCAATGACAGAATACACATATTTCGTTCAGTCATACAGGGGAGAAAAATATGCCAGTTCAAGGGAAGTGTCTGCCACTACATCCTGTCCTGTGCTGATTGCCTATTCCAATATCGGTCGTATTCATAATCACGTTTTTGCAATCATGGGAAAAGTCCAAAGCGATGCTGACGAACCGTGTCTGGCAGAAATAACTGTTTGTATTTATAATCCAGATACAGGACTCCTAGATGGAACTGCAAAGGATACATTCTATATAGGAG
>Ga0209979_1000706_pt1 | contig 42403 bp, 41 predicted proteins | sample AnhtaG_FD_183114 | JGI IMG/M metagenome (GOLD analysis project Ga0209979, IMG submission 183114) | Deep subsurface microbial communities from Anholt, Denmark to uncover new lineages of life (NeLLi) - Anholt_01485 metaG (SPAdes) (version 2) | ecosystem: Environmental > Aquatic > Marine > Oceanic...
CCGATGCCCAAGCCCTGAGCATTACTGAAGCCCCAACCCGCGTCCAGATTGGGGAGAAGCTCACCAAGGGACTGGGTGTAGGTGGTGACCATACCAAAGGTCTGAAAGCCGCCGAGGAAAGTCGTGATGAGCTTCAGGAAATCGTTTCCGGGGCTGATATGGTGTTTATCACCTGTGGTATGGGTGGTGGCACCGGCACTGGCGCTGCCCCTACTATCGCCGAAATAGCCAAGCAAACCGGAGCCCTAACCATTGCCGTAGTCACCAAACCGTTTACCTTTGAGGGTAGCCACCGCTGTCAAGTAGCCGATGATGGCATTGTCCGGCTGCTAGGTAAGGTTGATACCCTAATTATTATCCCCAATGACCGCTTACTTGACCTCTGTGACCAGAAAACGGCGGTGGATAATGCCTTTAAATTAGCTGACGATGTGCTGCGCCATGGTGTTCAGGCCATCGCTGAAGTTATCACCGTTCCCGGACTGATTAACCTTGACTTTGCCGATGTCAGGGCGGTGATGAAAGATGCCGGCCCAGCGTGGATGTCCGTAGGCAGGGGGTCAGGTCAAAATCGGGCGATAGATGCCGCTAAGGAAGCTCTAGCCAGCCCCTTACTGGATGTTTCCATTGATGGGTCGAAGGGGGTGTTGTTCAACATTGTTGGCGGCAGTAGCCTCACCCTGTATGAAGTCAATGAAGCTGCTGAGGTCATCAAGCAAGCAGTAGACGTCGAGGCCAACATCATTTTTGGGGTGGCTCACGACCCAACTATGGATAAGGAGATAAGGATTACCCTAATTGCGACCGGATTTACCTCCAGGCTAGGGATGCCCGGGGTTAGCCAAGAAGAAGAGCTTACCCAACTGCTTAAGGGTTTGAAGAGTGAAGACGAACTAGATGTTCCCTCCTTCCTGCGTCGCCCGCTATTCAGCCACCGGCGCCAGGCATTAGTTAACGCGGATAAACTGGTTAAACCACCATTACGCATTGGGGTTCGTTAGCTAGCTCTAAGGGAAAGCAGGCAATTGGGCAAAGTCTTAAGACCAGCGTAAAGGCTGTAGGTGCATCGTGCCTGCAGCCTTCTAGTAGGCAGAGGGGTGGCCCTATCAAGGGTGAGTTCGGATATCCAGGCGACAGCAGCGTGTTGACGGTGATAGAACATATGTGCTAAAATCACTGGGGAAAACAAAAAGAGGTAAGGTATATTGACATTAGAGAGCGACGATGTTAAGTTTAAGACAAAGGAGGTGAACATGGAACGGTGGCAACTCCTGCTTCTATTCTTGGCAATTGGCAAGGCGGCTAATCGAATACTTGACCCTGTTAGAATAATGAAGGGAATGTTTCTTTTGGAGAAAGAGGGTGCGTTAGGGCCGCATTCCTACAATTTTGAGCCATATGACTACGGCCCTTTCTCTATCTCCCTATACAGTGACCTGGACCTACTAGAAGGCAAAGAGCTAATTGAACGGCTTCCAAGACCAGGGCGAAATTGGAGCTATGTGCATGTCACCGACGAGGGGAGAAAACTGGCGAAAAGTCTTGAAGAGCAAGCGAAGCCAGAAGAATTACAGTTAATCTCAAAAGTGCATAGTGAAGTGCTAGACAAGACATTTGCCGACTTGCTACGTCACATCTACGAAAAATATCCAGAATACGCAGGAAGGTCTGTCTTTCAAGAATGACTCTTGTCCTGGCTGTAGCGTGTCAAGATGCTATCGTTATGGCAGCAGATTCCGCTGCCACTTTTCCAGAGGGAATCAAACAGCCGACGGTAAAGATTCGGCCACTCGGCAATGTGATGTTATGGGGTGCTTCTGGACATGAGGGGATGATTCAAGATATAGAGATTGCTCTTACACAAGGAAGGAGTCCCGAGTCTTACATGAAGTCGGCACAGCATTGTCGTAAGCAACTTCGTCAGGTATTGAAACCCGTCTACCAGGCATGGAAAGATTACCAAGTTCCTATTCCCCCACCTCCTTATAATCAATGGCAAACAGCACACCTATTATTTGTCGGATTTCTGGACGGCAAGCCACGTATTATTGAAGTTGAACCCAATCTTGCCATAGGTCAAATGGAAGACTATGGTCACCACGCTATTGGTTCAGCAGCACAAATCGCTCAAGCTCGGATGTATCCGCACCGGCAACGCTACCCCACACTTGATTGGGGGAAGGTGATAGCCTATCGCACTATGAAAGAGGCCATCGATATCGCTGCCTCGGGTGTTGCAGAGCCCATCCATCTGTGGTCAATAGAACCTCCAGCGGTACCTGGTGCATTTCCGAGAATAAGTAAAGTCACAGACCGGGAATTGCGAAGGATTGAGTATGGCATTGAGGAATGGAGAGCACGCGAAGATGATGCTTTCCAACTTCCGGCTATTCCCCCATCTCAGCCTGACGAACCTCAACAGAACTAACTTTCAGCAGTTGGATTACTCACTGTCACTTGGCTACTATCTGGAGGTGGCTATGAAAGAGTTTCGCACATCCCTAATTTATTGACAAGCTTTAGCCAGGATAATTATACTAAGGGCAATTATCTATCCACTTCCACACGAAACTGAGACGGCATAAAAGTCGTTTATCCTGATAGATTAAAGGGGCAGAGCCCCTTTAATAGTAACCCCCCTCTAAAGGAGAGGAAATTTAATACGGGGGATTAATAAAATGAAGGGAAATGAATTACAGCTACTTTGGGCTTTTATCGCTATAATAATATTGACTTTTGTCATGCCGTTTGCTGTTCTCAAGCATACTCCCACCTTTAGCGGAGGTTTTACCTTCTTCCTGCTAGTCCCGGTGGTGACGATTTTATATATAGCTATTTATATGGCTAAATCCTGGAAGGAGATGCTTAAATGAGCCCGCTTTGGATATATTTAGCCATTGTAATATGGTTTGTCCTTGGCTCCATAATCTCTTGGCAAGCCAGGAAGAGATTGGGTAAGGGGATAGCCGAATATTTTCTAGCCAATAGACGGATGGGCAGTGTGATTGGCGCCTTCACCCTTAGTGCCACCGTTTACAGTGCCTTCATGATGATAGGCCTGGTTGGTCTGGTCTATAGTACTGGTATAGGAGCTTTTGGCTTTGAGATTGTTTTTTTGGCAACTTCTCTGGTGTTACTGGCACTATTTGTACCGAGATTCTGGATTGCCGGAAAAAAGTATGGCTATGTTACTCCGGCAGAGTTATTAGGCAATAGATATGAAAATAGGGCAATTGCCGTAATTGTCGCCATAATATTTATTATAACCCTCATACCATACACCGCCGTTCAACTAATGGGTGCCGGTTTTTTAACTGAGACGCTAAGTGGAGGGGGAATTCCTTATTGGCTGGGGAGCTTGATTCTGCCCATCATCGCCTTTGTTTATGCCTGGTGGGCAGGAATGCGGTCGGTTGCCTGGACCGATGCCTTGCAGGGTGTGATTATGCTCATTGGCAGCCTGGCCTTACTTGGTTTTATATGGGTTGTCTTCTTCCCAGAAGGCATGTTCAGCACCATCACAGCCTCATTCCCGGAAAAGCTCAAATTTACCTGGGGATTTAATATGTGGCTAGGGCTTTGTTTACCCTGGATATTTTTTATGCTGCTGATTCCCCAGGTAAGTCAAAGATTTTTCATGCTAAAGGACGTCAGCTCTATCCGGGGTATGATTATCGGCTTTGGCATCTTTGGACTAATTTATACCGTGCTGGTTACTATTTTTGGGCTGGCAGCACTCCATATTGTTCCCGGACTTAAGGCTGCCGATTCAGCCATGCCATCTTTGCTCAGCTTAGTCCCAACGGCACTTGCCTTGACCATTGCCATTAGCATATTGGCCGCTTCCGTCTCCACCATTAACTCTATCGTCTTAAGCCTGTCGTCCATAGCTGGCAGAGACATCGTCCGAGTCGTTGCTCCGAAAATATCAGAGGATAGGGAATTATTGTGGGGTAAGCTGCTTATTCCCATTATGTTCCTTATAGCCTGGGGGTTTGCTCAGCTTAAATTGGGGATGATTGGTATTTTATCAACAATGTCTTCTGGTGGTCTTATGTGCATATTGCCAGCATTGCTGGGGGCATTTCTCTGGAAACGAGGAACGGCGGCGGCTGTTATCTCCAGTTCCATTCCCAGTGTAATAGTAATTGGCTGGTTTTATATGGCCGGGCTAAAACCTCTTGGTCTATGGCCGCCGGTATGGGGGCTTATTATTTCTACCGTAATATATGTAATAGTAAGCTATGTAACTAAACCACCCAAGAAGGCGGCGGAGTTTATCGACTATACCAACAACTGGCGAGCTAATGCCAAAGCGATGGTAGAGTAGTTTCGTTTCTAGTCAATCCTATATTTGGCTTTGCCCTCCTGGTAAAGGTCACCGCCATAGATGTCATTTACCACTGTAACCGGGAAATCTTCTACTTCAAGGCGGCGAATTGCCTCGGCGCCAAGCTCCTCATAGGCGATTACCTCTGATTTCTTAATGCTCTTGGCAATGAGAGCACCGGCACCGCCAATAGCCGCCAGATACACCGCTTTGTATTTCTTCATAGCGTCTTTTACCACTTGAGAGCGCATACCCTTGCCAATCATCCCTTTCAGCCCCTCAGCTATCAAACGGGGTGAATAAGCATCCATACGACCGCTGGTGGTTGGTCCGGCAGAACCAATCGGCTTGCCTGGTTTAGCTGGAGAGGGGCCCATAAAGTATATCGTCTGCCCCGTAATATCAAAGGGTAGCGGCTTTCCCTGGTCAAGCGCCTCAACCAGCCGCTTATGGGCGGCATCACGACCAACATACATCACGCCAGTAAGTAGAATATTGTCCCCCGCCCTAAGGTCTTTTAAGGTCTCATCAGTTAACGGGAGCAGAACATTTTTAACCACTGCTATCCTCCTAAGCTAGACTTTAAATTCTTAATAACTAATAGCTTCCTGGGTGGGTATTTGTTTACTTGCTGCTCTTCACGGTGAACTCAGGGAAGGGAACTTTGGGCTTAGTTTCGGTGGGAGGTGAGACTACCGGGGAAGGCGGCTGTTTTTTCCGCAGTCCCAGAGCTTGGGATGCCAGCCGTCTTTTGAGTAACTGAATAGCTAAAGCTGGGTCTAATCCTTTGGGGCAGGCTTCTGAGCAGGCGCCAGCAAGATGACAACGCCAGACACCATGGTCGGTGCCCACCACTGAGAATCTTTCCGGCTGGCCTTCATCTCGGCGGTCAGCGCAGTAGCGGTAACACTGAGCCATAGCTTGCGGCCCGAGGAAAAGCTTGTCGCTGGCTGAGGTTGGGCAAGCCGAAACACATATGCCGCACTTTATGCAGTAGGCAAACTGCAGGAAGGTGTCTAACTCTTGAGGTGGCTGGGTGAATTCGGCGGTGGGGTTTTCCATTTCTGCGGTATCATGACGGATAATATACGGCTTTATTGATTTGTGAACATTGAACATAGGAATCAGGTCAGCTACCAGGTCTTTAATAATAGGCATGTTGGGTAAAGATTTGATGGTCAGAGTATTGGAGTTAAGCTCCTCTATTTGTGTGTGGCAGGCAAGGTGGGGATAATTGTTAATCAGCATGCCACAGGAGCCACAAATTCCCATGCGGCATGAGGTGCGAAAAACAAGGGTGCTGTCCAGATTCTCTTTTATGTATAGCAGACCATCGAGCACGGTCATGCCCCGACTAGATGGCACGGTGAATTCCTGCAAGTGAGGAGAGTTACCCTGTTCCGGGTCGTATCGCTGGACTTTGAATGTTACCTGTTTAGGGCTACTCTCTGCCATAATACCTCCTAGCTGGATAACAGGGCTACCGGGACATAAGCGCCCCAGATAAAGGCAATAATACCAATAATGATGAAACTCCAGGTAATGATACGCTCAGTTTTGGCCGAGGTGGTCACTTCCAGTATGACGCCTCTTAGCCCATAGAGAGCGTGATAGAGAACGAATGCTAACAGAGCTATATATAGGCCGGCCCATATGCCCTGGCTAGCTCGAGCTATCATTGACTGCCAGGAAGTTGGCTCGGTGGTATTAATGCCAAAGAAGCCAAGAATAGCATCAAGGTGTAATATTACCATATGTATGCCTAATAAGCTGGCTATCAGTACACCAGTAAGCATGTGCAGAAGGTGTAAGCGTGTTCTCCACATCACCAACCTCCTATGGTAAAGTCGAACAGGAAGACCAGGGCAAGAATGACAATAACGGCTACCATCACCATTGTCCAGGGGCGCTTTTTGCGGAGTGCGTCCTTATACGGATAGATTGGTGGGGTAGGTTTCCCCAGGACAAAGCCCAATTCCTGTAGGATGAGGCGCAAACCATTCAAGGCATGGTAGACAAAGGCAACCGCTACCAGGTATTCGCCAATCTTAAACCACGGATTGGTAAGAAGCGCTATGGTAGCTTCCCAGACATCTTGGCCTTGAATACGGAAAAAGGTTGTCATAGTCAGATGAATTAGACCAAAGAACAACATTCCCAAGCCAGTTACTCGATGAAGGAGATAAAGATAGCGCTCCAGTTGGTAGTTACCCGCCCATACCCAGCCACCAGCCCCTAGGTAATTCTGTCGAGGTAGTATTTGCTTCATAGTTAACCCTAATATTTTCTCTCTACTGGTTGCCACATAGTAATGGCTACCGGAATGTAATCAATCCGTGGCCCAGTAGGCGTATAGTGTGCCAGAGTGTGCTTGAGCCAGTTGACATCATCCCGCTTAGGAAAGTCACGACGGGAATGAGCCCCACGGGACTCAGTACGGGCCAGTGCCCCAGTGACAATAACTTCGGCTAAGTCAAGAAGGTTATCAACCTCCAGAGCGCTGAGCAGGTCAGTATTATATATGCGCCCGCGGTCTTTGACCTGGACATCAGGCAAGCGCTGCTTCAGTTCCTTTATCTTACTTAGAGCCGCTTCCAGGCCTGAGCCAGTGCGGAAAACAGCTACCTCACTGTCCATGGCTTTCTGTAGCTCCCGACGCAGGGTGTAAGCGCTTTCCTTACCCTTAGGGCTAAACCTGCGGAAAAGTCTAAACTCTTCATCCCGTAATGCTGCTTCTCCAGGTAACGGCGAGACTGTTTTCTGTTTCGAAGCATATTTGGTTGCTTTGTCTCCACTGATTGCACCCCAGAGGAGGCATTCAGCAGTTGAGTTACAGCCGAGGCGGTTGGCGCCATGAAGGGATACACAGGCTGCTTCCCCGGCTGCCCAGATACCTTCTACCGGGGTAGCTCCATCTATATTGGTATGGAGGCCACCCATAAAATAATGGGCTGCTGGCCGAATAGGGATTGGCTCGTAAATGGGGTCGATGAAATTGAACCTCATGGCAACCTCGCGAATCATAGGCAGCCGTTCGTTAATTTTATCGGCACCGAGGTGGCGCAGGTCAATGTGAAGATAATCAAGACCACCAGGTCCGGGGAATCCTCTACCCTCTTCAATTTCAGTTATCTCGGAGCGGGACACTATATCCCGAGGAGCTAATTCCATCCTAGCCGGAGCATACTTTTCCATAAACCTTTCGCCCTGGTTGTTATGCAAGTAGCCCCCTTCACCCCGGGCAGCTTCGGTAATCAGGATACCGGAGGAAACTAGGCCAGTAGGGTGAAATTGGACAAATTCTAGGTCTTTGATAGGTAGCCCGGCTCGGTAAGCCATGGCTAAGCCATCACCAGTGGCGGTCAGAGAGTAGGTGGTGAAACCGAACATGCGACAAGCTCCACCGGTAGCGATGACTAAAGCTTTACCCTGAATAAGGAAGAACTCACCACTGGTCAGGTCCCAGGCAGTTACCCCGCAGAATGTGTTATTTTTTATCAGGATGGTAGTAACATAACATTCGTCATATCGGCTCACGTTGCTATATTTTTGCAGGGTATCATATAGGGTTTGCATTTCAAAGAAGCCAGTCTTATCGGCGGCAAAGGCAGCTCGATTAAAGCTATGACCACCAAACGGCCGCTGGGCAATCCGTCCATCAGGGCGACGTGACCAGGGAATCCCCCAATGCTCCAAAAGCAGGATTTCTTTGGGTATTTCTTCGGCAAAGCGCATTGCTACATCTTGGTCGCAGAGGAAATCGCTGCCTTTGATTGTGTCCCAGGCGTGAAGCTTGGTACTGTCCCCCTCCTCCGGCTGCATGACGGCGGCAGTACCACCTTCGGCACAGACTGAATGGGAGCGCATTAACTGGACTTTGGAGATGATGGCAACATCAACTTCCGGGTTTTGGGCAGCCTCAATAGCTGCCCGCAGTCCAGCCAGTCCGGAGCCTAAAACAATAACGTCGTGTTTTCTGCTCATTATAGTATTGCTTCTTTATGTCGAGCGCTATGGCACTGTAGATTAACTGCCACCGGCATACTAGCTATGTGGGCCGGAAAGACCTCAACATGAACCGCCAGGGCAGTCACTCTGCCGCCATATCCCATTGGCCCGATGCCCAGCTTATTAATCCGTTTCAGGATTTCCTTTTCCAGTTCAGCAACTTCAGCATCGGGGTTGGGCTCGCCTACCTTCCGCAGTAGTGCTCGCTTAGCCAGCAGCAGGGTCCTTTCGGCAGTACCCCCTATCCCCACCCCGACAATAACCGGGGGACAAGGGTTACTACCCGCCTCATCAACAGCGTTAACGACAAAATCTATAATCCCTTGCCGACCACGCGCCGGCGTTAGCATAGCCAGGCGAGTCATATTCTCGGCGCCACCCCCCTTGGGCATCACAGTAATTTTGAGCTTGTCACCAGGAACTATATCAGTATAAATAATGGCCGGGGTATTATCTTTGGTATTTACCCGAGCAGAATAAGGCTGACGCACCATCGATTTACGCAAATAGCCTTCGTCATACGCCTGGCGCACTCCTTCATTCACTGCGGTATAGAGGTCGCCACCAGTGATGTGAACCTCCTGGCCTAGTTCAAGCAAAACTAGCGCCGTGCCGGTGTCCTGGCATAGGGGGATTCCCTCTTTAACCGAGAGCTCTGCATTTTCCAGAATCCTATCCAATACCTCACACCCGACAGATGATTCTTCTGTCTCTCGGGCTTGCTTAAGGGAGGCCAATACATCATCCGGCAAAAAGAAATTAGCCTCCTGAAAGAGCTGAGACACGGTCTCGGTTACCCTTTTAGCCTCTATTTCTCTCATGCTGACGGCACTCCTCTTAACCGTTGATAACAGGCAGCTAACTCACAGTAAGTCTGACCCATGTTAACCTTCTGGCGCCGGGGGTATCAGACCTGACTTCATCAGCAGGGCCGTTGTCTCTCTTGACTCCCGAATCATCTTCTCAGCTCGTTTGGTCAATTCTTCGCGACTTAGCTTTTCCCGAGCTACTCCTTGCTCTATGGCCTTTAGTCCTACTGCCACCGCTTCCCGGATAAAGACCTCCCACTCCCCCATGGTGGGGATAATGTAATCCTCGCTTATTCCCCGGTCCTCAGCACACTTAGCTAGCTCATAGGCAGCGGCGATGCACATCTCGTCAGTGATAGTTCGGGCTTTGACATCCAGGGTACCACGGAAAATGGCAGGGAAACCTACCGAGTTATTCACCTGGTTAGGGAAATCCGACCTGCCAGTAGCCACAATCCTGACACCAGCCTCTTTGGCATCCCATGGCCAGATTTCCGGAATAGGGTTAGCACAGGCAAAGAGAATAGCATCCTTAGCCATGCCCTTTAGCCACTCCGGTTTAATGGTGTCCGGTCCCGATTTAGATAATGAGATACAGACATCAGCTCCCTTCAGTGCCTCGGCAATCCCGCCAGTTCTCTTCTCTGGGTTAGTTTTCTGACACAGGTCCCACTTATAGGGATTCTCAGCTTGCTTTGCCTCAAGGTCAGCTCTACCGGAATGTAGAATACCCTTACTATCAACGAAGATAGTATTTTCTGGTCTAAAACCATCGGCAAAAAGTACTCTGGAGATGGCTACATTGGCGGCACCAACCCCAATCAGGGTGATGCTCACCTCTTCCTTTTTCTTGCCCACAACCTTGAGAGCATTCACCAGCCCCGCCAAAGTGACCGCCGCTGTCCCCTGCTGGTCATCATGCCACACCGGGATTTCCATCTCCTTCCGCAAGGTATCAAGGATATAAAAGCACTTGGGGTTGGCGAAGTCCTCCAGGTTGATACCACCAAAGGAAGGCTGGAGCCACTTCACCGCCTGAATTATCTCATCGGGGTCTTTGGTATCAAGGCAAATAGGTACAGCATCAACTCCGCCCAGGTATTTAAAGAGGAGTGCTTTACCTTCCATCACTGCCATCGCCCCCTCAGGACCGATATCGCCCAGACCAAGAACCCGGGTACCATCAGAAACCACGGCGACAGTATTCCACTTGTTGGTAAGCTCATACATTCTTTCCTTGTCTGCCTCTAATGCCTTAGAAACAGCAGCGACTCCTGGGGTATACCAGATAGCAAAGTCATTAAAATCACGGATGGCACACCTGGGGGTGGTCTGCATTTTCCCTTGATAAAACTTATGCAATCTCATGGCATCCTCGGCTGGTTTACGTGCTTTAGCTAGAAGTTCTTCCTTAGTTACCCTGTCTGACATGACATACCTCCTTTGAAATTCTATCAAACATCCCAGAAACTAACAACGACGCATCAACTTACACAGGACACCTTACCTGGCACCAGCTACTATATTTGCCCCCTCAACTTGCCAGCTTTCACCTTGGCAATAAGCTCGTCTTCGCGCCTTATATCCTCAATGGTCTTTGGCTTTAATTCCGGGGGCGGGGTCTCCAAGCCATACTTCCACTTCAGGAAGCGTAGTCCAGTGGTGGGATAGATGGCGCTGATGAGCACATCACCCATATCCTGCGTGAAGTCTTTGATTGCTTCTCTGGCTTTATCTAACTCTGGCTCAATTATATCAGCCGGGCGGCCAGTAATGGGGGTTTGCCCTCGCTTATAGTGCTTAAGCACTGTTTTCTGAACCTCGGGGTCAATGGTAGCCGGCGGCCTGCCGTATAGTCCGTAACAGTAGTCCATTACCTGGCGTGATACCAACTTATATCTACCGATGAGAACATTCTGAACAGCTTGAACCCCCACAATCTGACTGGTGGGGGTAACCAGAGGTGGGTAGCCTAGCTCTTTGCGAACTCGTGGTATTTCTTCATATACCTCATCAATTCTATCTAGGGCGTCGGACTCTCGTAGCTGAGACACCAGATTGGAAATCATACCACCAGGAGTCTGGTGCATGAGTACGCCAGTATCAATCACCGCCGTTCGGGTGGTATCCAGAAAGTCCCGATACTTAGGGGCTATGGACTCAAGATACTGCCCCAGCTTGAATAGATGAGTTAGATCCAGCCCGGTGTCTCGGGGGGTTCCTTGAAGAGCTACCACAATGGGTTCAATGGCAGGGTGGGATGAACGTAAGGCAAATGGAGCCAGAGCTGTATCAATAATATCCACCCCAGCTTCAATAGCCTTGAGACAACTCATTGAGGCCATACCACTAGTGTAGTGGGTATGTAGCTGCACTGGTATCTTTAATACTTGCTTGAGGGCTTTAATCAGCTTGTAGGCATCATCAGGAGCAATAAGTCCCGCCATATCCTTGATACATAGGCTGTCAGCTCCCATATCTTGAAGGATGAGTGCCTTGTCGACATAATAGTCAAGATTATATACTGGCCCTCCCATTTTGCGCTCAGTGAGGGAGTAGCATATTGAAAGCTGGGCGTGCTTACCGCATTCCTTAATCACTTTCAGGCAGGTTGCAAAATTACGCTCATCGTTTAGGGCATCAAATACCCTGAAGATATCAATCCCCACCCCAGCGGCGTGGTGCACAAAGGCAGTAACCACATCATCGGCGTAGTGACGATAACCTACCAGGTTTTGCCCTCTAAGCAGCATCTGTAGCGGGGTATCGGGCATCAATTTCTTCAGGATACGTGGCCTTTCCCATGGGTCCTCGTTTAGAAATCTGGTAGCAACATCAAAGGTGGCACCGCCCCAGACCTCCATGGAGTAGAAGCCGGCCTGGTTCATCTCTTCGGCTATACTTTCCATATCCTCAGTTCGCATTCGGGTGGCGAACAAGGATTGATGCCCATCACGGAGGGTAACATCGGTGATTTTTAGCGGATTTCCCACTATTTCCATTTAGATTCCTTTTTAATTGGTATTAAGCTTTAAGCAGCCTGGTGATGTCACTAGGTTTTTCCGCTACCGGCACCCCGGCCTTGGTGAAGGCTTCAATCTTGCTGCTGGCTGTCCCGGTTTTTCCCATTATTATTGCCCCAGCGTGCCCCATGCGTTTTCCTGGAGGAGCTAACCTGCCAGCAATATAGGCTACCACCGGCTTGGGATAGCTAACCTCACTAACGTATTGCGCTGCCAGCTCCTCAGCATTACCGCCTATCTCACCTATCAAGACCACACCTTTGGTCTCCTCATCGTCACGGAACATTTCCAGAACCTTAATAAAATCTAGCCCAACAATTGGGTCCCCACCCAGACCCACACATGTACTCTGACCCATGCCTGCCTGGCTAATATGCCAGGTAATCTCATAGGTTAAAGTGCCACTTCTGGAAGCGATACCCACGCTCCCAGGGCTAAAGATATGGTCTGGCATTATGCCAGCCTTTATTCTATGTGCTGGGCTTATTACACCCGGGCAGTTGGGGCCAACAATGATGACATCACCCTTTTTCTTGGCCTTGGCCACAAATTCAATAGCATCTCTTTGTGGAATGCCTTCGGTAATAACCACCAGTGTTTTTATGCCGGCATCAATAGCTTCAAGCGCAGCACTTCGGGTAAAACGAGCAGGAACGAATATAATGGAGGTATCAACACCGTGATTTCTGACTGCCTCAACAACTGTGTTATAGACGGGCACACCTTCAACTTGTTGCCCACCCTTGCCTGGAGTTACACCAGCAACTACTTTTGTTCCATAGCGTAGCATTGATGCGGTATGGAACCTGCCTTCATTCCCGGTTATACCCTGGACTACAACTCTGGAACCGTCATCTATAATGATACTCATAATTTTAAGATTTCCTCAATAGCCTTCTCCATATTGGGATAGCTATCTATTCCAGCCTGATGCAGCATTTGGTTTCCCTCGGCCTCACTTGTCCCCATCATTCTTACCGCTATCGGCTTCTTTACACTGGACTCATTGAGCGCTTCGATGAGTGCCTGAGCAACAATGTCACATCTGGTTATGCCGCCAAGGATGTTTACCAGCACCGCCTTTACTTCTGGCTTTGACATAACCAGTAGCAATCCTCTTTTAGTAATGTCTACATTGCCACCACCACCTACATCCAGGAAGTTTGCCGGCTTGCCACCAAAAACATGAACCAGGTCTAACGTTGCCATAACTAGACCGGCACCATTGCCGACAATGCCTATATCCCCCTCTAGGTCTACATAGGCCAAATTTTGTTTTCTAGCCTCAGCTTCCAGAGGTGTGTCATCTACTCTTACTGAGCTTCTAACGGCAAATTCAGGATGTCGGAAAAGGGCATTATCATCCACTATTATTCTGGCGTCAGCCGCCATGAATACGCCTGCAGGCGTCTTGGCTAACGGGTTTATCTCCGCCAGTTCAGCATCGTAATCCATAGTCACCTGATATAGTATGCCAATAATAGAAGCAAACTTGGTGCCATCATCCCGACTGATATTAAGTCGGCCTGCTATATCTATCGCCTCTCGCTCACTAAAGCCGGTAGCAGGGTCAACCCAATGCCGGGCTATTTTGTCTGGAGAAGTCTGAGCTAACTCCTCAATATCAACCCCGCCACTGGTGGAAGCTAGTACAACATATGCCCTGGCTTGCCTATCTACGGCTATTGACGCATAAAATTGCTCAACTATATCCAGTTTTTCTTCAACCAACAAGCTGGTTACCGGACAACCCTTGATGGTGCTGCCCAGCAATTCTGCGGCAACCTGTTTAGCCCCGGCAGCATCAGCAGCAAATCTTATCCCGCCTGCCTTACCTCTACCCGATACCAGTATCTGTGACTTTAAGGCTACCGGGCACCCTATCTCCCGGGCGATTGATTCAGCCTCTTCTGGACTAGTGGCTACACCACTCCTGGGAACTCTTACACCATAATCCTTTAGTATTTTCTTCGCTTCAAACTCAAAAAGCTTCATCTAGCCTCCCTACCCCTAGGTTGGTATAATGCCGTGCTTTTTATCAGGTCTTTTCACCACTTTATCCATTGCCTGTTCCAGTGCATTTATGATTCGTGGTCTGGTTTCTGCCGGGTCAATGACATCGTCAACGTGAAGATGTTCAGCACCTCGGTAGGGATTGGCAAACGCAGCTCGGTATTCCTTTATCTTCTGCGACAACAATTCCTCAGGATTATCAGCTCTCTCTAACTCTTTCCTGAATATTATGGCAGCGGCTCCCTCTGGCCCCATGACGGCCAGTTCAGTGGTAGGCCAGCAAAGCACGGCATCCGCCTCTAAATCCTTGCTACACATACCGATATAAGAGCCACCGTACGCCTTTCTGATGGTGAGGGTTATCTTGGGCACGGTAGCCTCCGAGTAGGCATAAAGCATCTTAGCGCCGTGCCGGATTATGCCACCCCATTCCTGGTCTGTTCCTGGCAGATAGCCGGGGACATCAACCAGATTGACCACGGGAATATTAAAGGCATCACAGAAGCGGATAAATCGGGATGCCTTATCACAGGCATCAATGTCCAGACAGCCAGCTTTTGACATCGGTTGATTGGCTATTACGCCTACCGACCATCCATTTAGCCTGGCAAAACAGGTAATTATGTTAGTGGCAAATGCGGGAAACAGCTCGAAATAGCTCTTCTTCCCATCCTGCCTCTGGTCAAATACCCGCTCAATTACCTTATGCATATCATACGGCTTCCTCGAATCCGCCGGCACAATATCAAACAGGCTGCCGTCCAGGCGCGTTGGCTCATCCCCCCAATCAACCCGTGGTGGCTTTTCCCGATTGCTCAATGGCAGGTAACCCAGTAACTCCCGTATACTTTGCAGACACTCCTCCTCACTATTTTCTGAGCGGCAAACCACACCTGCTTTCCCTTGAGCCACTGTGGCACCGCCAAGCTCCTCCTCACTAATCTCCTGCCCCATTACTGCTTTAACTACTCTCGGCCCAGTGATAAAGGCATAACTTATGCCTTTTACCATAAAGATGAAATCCATGAGCGCCGGGGAATATACCGCACCCCCAGCACAGGGACCAAGAATGACGCATATCTGGGGAATTACTCCGGAACACATGGTATTCCTAAAGAACATTTGCCCGTAGCCCGATAAGGCATCCACCCCATCCTGAATCCTGGCGCCCCCGGAATCATTTATTCCTATAATCGGGCAGCCAGCGCTAAGGGCACTGTCAATTATGTTACAGATTTTCTTGGCATGTATTTCTGATAAAGTGCCACCTACACTGGTGAAGTCCTGGGAGAAAATGTATACCTTTCTGCCATCTATCTTGCCGTAGCCGGTAACTACCGCATCCGCCGGAACCTCTACCTTGTCCATACCAAAGGCAGCGCTTCTGCTTTTAGCAAACCTACCAATCTCACGAAAAGTCCCCTTATCCAGTAGCTGGTCTATTCGTTCACGGGCGGTTAACTTGCCTCGCTTTTTCTGCCGTTCTACCGCTTCCCTACCTCCCATCTGTTCAATCTTCTGCCGGCGCTCCTGTAACTCAGCGAGCAATCTATCTTTTATTTGCCTGTCTTCATCTACCATATATCATTCCCCTGACTCAACCAGTTCAATTAATACCTTGGTTTCCTTGGGGTGCAGAAAGGCTATTCTGGTACCTTCCACGCCATTCCTCGGCTTCTCGTTAATGAGGGCAACCCCCTGTTTGGTTAATGTGTCTAAAGCATCCTGAAGATTACTGACCTCTAGAGCCAGATGATGGATTCCTTCCCCCCTTCTTTCAATATACTTGGCGATTACTCCTTCCGGGTCAGTTGATTCTAGTAACTCAATTTTGCTCTCGCCCACCGGGATAATGGCGGTTTTCACCTTCTGGTCGGCTACCACCTCTACATCTTTAAGTTTTAGCTCCAGCACATCAGTGTATAGTTTTACTGCCTCCTCGATACTGTTAACGGCAATCCCTATGTGGTTAATCTTCTTTATCATTACTCCTCTCGGCTAAATTCATTTTGATAAAGTTGCTTATCTCATCAATAGGCGTTCCCGGACCAAATATCTGGGCGATACCCGCCTCCTTGAGCCTAGGGACATCCTTTTTGGGTATAATTCCACCACCGATAACCAGTATATCCTTGCCTCCTCTCTCCCGGATAAGTTGCACCGTTTTGGGAAAGAGTACCATATGAGCACCGGACAAGCAATCTACACCAACCACATCCACATCCTCCTGTATCGCTGCTTCAGCAATCTGTTCTGGCGTTAACCGTAAGCCGAGATAGATTACCTCCATCCCAGCATCTCTTAGACCCCGGGCGACTACCTTAGCCCCCCTATCATGCCCGTCCAGCCCAGGCTTGGCTATCAACACCCGTATTTTTCTATTGTACGCCACCGATTACCTCTACTTAGAGTATATTTGGTTCTCGATACTCGCCAAAGACATCTCTCAGGGCATCACTTATTTCTCCCACCGTGGCATAGGCCTTAACTGCCTCAACCAACACTGGCATAATATTCTGGCTACTCCTGGCTACATCCCGCACCCTACCCAGAACCTCATTCACCCTTTGATTATTCCTTTCCCGCTTCAATCTCTTTAATCTTTCTACCTGTTTCCTCTCGGTTTCTACCCCTACCTCTAAAATCTCTGGCTCAGGCTCATCCTGGGTAACAAACTGGTTAACCCCAATCACTACCTGCTCACCAGAATCTACCGCCCTTTGATAATTATAGGCTGAGTGTGAAATTTCCTTCTGAATATATCCCCTCTCTATTGCCTTGAGGGCACCACCCATCCTGTCAATTTCATCAATATACTCCATAGCTCTATCTTCTATTTGACTAGTTAGCCACTCCATATAGTATGAGCCACCAAGGGGGTCAACGGTATCGGCAGTGCCACTCTCATAGGCAATAATTTGCTGGGTTCTTAGCGCCACCTGCACTGCCTCCTCAGTGGGCAAAGCCAGTGCTTCATCAAACGAATTGGTGTGCAAAGATTGGCAACCCCCCAATACCGCCGCCAGAGCCTGCAAGGTTACCCTTACGACATTGTTAAGTGGTTGCTGTTCAGTCAGAGTGAAGCCATCGGTTTGAGCATGAAATCTTAGCATCATAGACCTTGGATTCTTAGCACCAAACCTCTCCTTCATTATCCTTGCCCAGATACGCCGCAGTGCCCTAAACTTAGCCACCTCTTCCAGAAGGTTGGTGTAGGCAGCAAAGAAGAAGGAGAAACGTGGAGCAAAGGAGTCAACCTCCATCCCCCTATCTAGCATTGCCTGAACATAGGCAATGCCATTAGCAATGGTAAAACCAGCTTCCTGAGCAGCGGTAGCCCCAGCCTCCCGCATATGATAGCCACTGATGCTTATTGAGTTCCAGTTTGGCATATTCTGGGCACAGTAGGCACAAATATCGGTGACCAATCGCATTGATGGCGTTGGACCGAAAATATAGGTGTTTCTGGCGATATATTCCTTCAATATATCATTTTGAACCGTTCCCCTGAGTTGGCTGACATCCGCCCCTTGCTTTTCGGCGGCAGCAATATACAGCGCCAGCATAATTGGCGCCGTGGCATTAATCGTCATTGAGGTGCTTACCTCTGCCAGCGGAATGCCAAGCCAAAGCCTCTCCATATCCTCAAGTGAATCTACGGCAACACCGCATTTCCCCACCTCTCCAGTGGCTAGTGGATGGTCAGAATCATATCCCTCTTGGGTAGGCAGATGGAAGGCAACGCTAAATCCAGTCTGTCCTTGTTCATAGAGATACTTATATCGCTCATTGGTCTCTTCTACGGTGCCAAAACCAGCATACTGCCGCATGGTCCACAGCCTACTCCGGTAACCACTGGGCATTATATGCCGGGTAAACGGATACTTGCCAGGCAGACCAATATCTTCTTGATTGAGTTCCTCTAAATCAGCCGAGGTATATACTCTGTTAACTACAAAGCCATCAACGGTAGTCCTGAACTCCTCTTTTCTCTCAGGCAGCTCTTTGGTTTGCTTCGTCTCTGACATTCTCCCCCATCAATACATATGAATGGTGTGGTAAATAGTTTGGTTCAGCTTCCGTGGCTAATTCTACCGTTTTAATAATGATTTGTCAAAGACTTATGCCTATCTTTTTATGCCCTTCTCCGCTATACTTATACACGAAGTAATGCTATATTGCCGGCTTAAACCTGGGGACAATGCCCAACCAGTTTTGGCTGGCGGGAGGCTATCAGGTGCCAGAGGAGGAGAGCCTAGTTCGCCGGGCGCAACAGCGAGACCAACAGGCCTTCGCCCAGCTATACGAGGAGCACTTTGATAAGATTTATCGCTATGTAGCGCTTAGGATAGGCAATAAGACAGAGGCAGAGGATATAACCCAGCAGGTCTTTCTCAAGGCTCTCCAGTCCATTTCCTCATTCCGATGGAGGGGTATACCCTTCTCAGCCTGGCTATTTCGCATTGCCCATAACCAGGTGGTTGATTACCTGAGGAAGAGGACCAAGCAGGCTACTGTTCCCGTGGACGAGTCAACGGTAAGCGTTATTAATAACCCACAACTGTTGGTGGAACAAAGACTGGATATTGAGCAGCTACTATCAGCTACCAGGCGGCTGACACCGGCACAGCGTGAGGTAATTTCTCTGCGTTTTGCTGGTGAGCTCCCAATTGCCCAAGTAGCCAAGATTATGGGCAAAAGCCAGGGAGCAGTGAAGGCGCTTCAGCACAGTGCCATAGTCGCCCTGCGCAAAGTATTAACTGAGCCATAGTTAATAAAATTCGCTTTGTTTATAAATATATGTCCCGTCTCTCCTGTTCCAGCAAAGAGGGCCACGATGGTCTTCGAAGTTGGGTAGGGTTTCCAGAGATTCCCACCTCATTTCGTAGGAATCGTATATCTTGTATTTTGGCCAGTTACAGGTAACCGTAACACTCAGCAAAATTTTTAACGTTTTCTTAGGAATCTTTTTTGTCTCTTTCCCCCTTGTCACTGTTTGGAATAAATCTGGACACTCTTCTATTATTTTGCCATACTCCAAAGGTTCTCTAGTTGCTTCCCCTGGATTAAGATAACTTAAAGTCTTGTTAACCTCGGTTAGCTTTTGGTTTTCTAGCAGGAATTCATATTGTATTTTTAAGTTCCTTGCTGGGTTTTTTGAGACGTTGCTAATGATCAGATATAAATCGCCATATTCTAAGACACTTGGTCTTTCTTCTATATCCTTTTCGCGGCGAACTACCTTGATGGTTATTATAGGTTTATAAAGATGCCTAAATTGTCTATAGATGAAATAAATGAGGAACACATTGGCAAGAAGTACACCAATACTACCTATGGCAATAAACACGTTTGTCATTTTTGCTACCTAAAGTATTCTAAACTTCTCTGAGCTCTGAGGAATTATAACATATCTAGCTGACGCAAAGTCCAAGATATTGAGCCTCAGTCTCTCCTCCCCATTTTACCGGTCAATACTTTGTTATGTCATAACCGTTGACAGAAGCCGGCTTATAGAGTAGCCTTAGGTTTGACTGTCGGCCACGGTATCCTTGCCTTGTCAGAATTCGGTAGAAAGGTTGAGAATGGTCAGGCGCCCTCACTTTTTTTATGGCTGGGTTATTGTCGGCCTTGCTATCGTCGGTGGAACTCTAGTTTACGGCATCAGGCACTCCTTCTCGGTCTTCTTTCACCTATTCTGGACGAGTTTGGCTGGAGCCGGGGTAGCACCGCCATAATGCTGTCCCTGAATGTTCTTATCTATGGCTTGCTGGCGCCGGTAGCCGGTAGCCTGGCCGACCGCTGGAAGCCGAGACGAGTTATGCCGATAGGCGTCACTATACTCGGTTTGGCTACTGCTGGTTGTGCCTTTGCTCATGAGCTGTGGCATTTTTACCTGCTCTTCGGTATTCTGGTACCTATAGGAAGTGCCTTTAGCGGCTGGCCACTCTTCGCTCCGGCGTTGGCAAACTGGTTCGTCAAGAGGCGCGGGCTAGTAATAGGGGTAGGTCAGGTGGGGGGTGGTCTTAGCTTCACCTACGGTATGTTCGCTGCATTCGCCATATCCCAGTTGGGCTGGCGTCCTGCCTATTTTGTCCTCGCCGGCGCACTGGTTGCTTTGCTGTTGCCCCTCTATTTCCTCTTTTTTCATTACCGCCCGGAGAACAAAGGCTTAAAGGCTTACGGTGCTGGCGAACTGCCAGCTGCCAAGGGATTAACCGCCGAAGTAAGTGTCAAGAATCCCGTGTCTGGCGACTGGACTCTGGGCCAAGCCATGAGGACCTACCAGCTATGGCTCCTGGTGTTATCTTTCTTTCTCTACTGGGGTGTAGCCAACTATTTGGTATTGGGGCATCAGGTCAAATTCGCTGAGGACGTGGGGTACAGCAGCCTGTTGGCTGCCTCCGTCTTCGCCCTCTTTGGTGTCTTCATGGTCGCCGGGCAACTCTCCTCATCCATATCTGATTGGGTCGGCCGAGAGGTAACTATTACGCTGGCAACCGCTCTAGCTATTGCTGCCCTGATTGCCCTGGTCTCGGTTAGGGATACCTCCCAGCCCTGGCTCTTGTATGTCTATGCCACCTGCTTTGGCTACGGGGCTGGACTTTACTCGCCTACAATGGTTGCTGGCATGGCTGACCTATTTCACGGTAGGCACTTCGGTGCCATAGCCGGCCTGTTGCTTACTGGGATGGGAATAGGTGCTACCATTGGCCCCTGGCTGGGTGGCTATATATATGACATCTCAGGAAGCTATATTAGTGCCTTTGTTCTCTGCATGGTGTGCTTTGGCTTAGCCTGCATAGCCTTCTGGATTGCCGCCCCTAGACATGCCGCCAGGCTGCGAGCCAAAACCTAGAGCATGCTTCAGACGAATCGTGTCTGCCTTGACTCAGCTACCTGGCGCAAAGTCTAGGATATTAAGGCGTAACCTCTCCTCCCCACCCCAGCGGTCTATCTTCAGGTTATAGACGATACCAAGGGGTGAAGATACCTCAGCCAAATAGCTACCTAGTCTAAAACCTACCCCATCCCATACTATGCCCCCCTGCCTTAGTTTCATCCTCAGGTGTTCACCATTGCTGCCCATAGGGTAGCAATTAACCACCTCCACCCGGTGGCTGAGGAAGGTGGGTGCTGGGTTACCATAGCCAAAGGGAGCTAGCTGCCCAATTGCCCTAAAAGTATCACCGCTGAGTTCAGACAGAGTAACTTCAGCATCAATATCCAGTTGAGGACGAAGGTCAACCCCAGCTAGCTGGGTAGTGGCTAGCTGCAGGAGTATTTGCTCAAGGCGAGGCAAATTCTTGGTGGGCAGGGTAAAACCGGCTGCCTGTGCATGACCACCAAAGTGAGAGAAAAGGCGACTACACTGTTTTAGGGCGTAGATAATATTAAACTCGGGAATACTGCGACAACTACCGCTACTGAACTGCTCGCCGACATGGATGACAACAGCCGGGCGATAAAACTCCTCTGACAATCTGCTGGCTACCAGCCCGGCGATGCCAGCCGGATAGTCCCTATCGCCGGCTATTAGCAGTGGCAAAATCCCTTTAGCTAATATTTGCTCCCTGGCCTGAGCCAAGACCTTGGTGGTTAGTCTCTGCCGCTCGGCGTTCTTTTGTTCTAGCCAGGTAGATAACTGGTGTGCCTCTTGGGGTGATGCTGTCATCAGCAACTTATAGCTGGTCATGGCATGGGCTAACCTGCCGGCAGCATTTAACCGCGGAGCCAGGTTCCATGAGATACTTTCCGTATCAACACTACCAATATTAAGTCCTGACTGAGCTATTATTTCCCTGACACCAAGACGAGGGCTGGCATTTATTAGCTTCAGCCCCCGCTTAACCAGGTATCTGTTTTCTCCCAGTAGTGGCACCATATCAGCTACCGTCCCCAGGGCGACCAGGTCAATTAGCCCATCCAGTTGCTGCTCCTGACCAATACCCTGAAACAGAGCCTCAAGGAGCTTGAGGGCTACCCCCACGCCGGCCAGCTCAGAGAAGGGGTAGTTGGAATGGGGTAGCTTGGGATTAATAACCGCTACGGTGGGTGGGACTACCTCCAGGGGGGTATGGTGGTCAGTAATTATTACATCCAGCCCCAACCTTCTGGCTTGCTTAACCTCGGCGAGGGCAGTAATCCCACAATCAACGGTAATAACTAGGCTAATGCCTTGTCGGTAAAGGTTTTCCAGAGCGGCTGTCTTAAGTCCGTAGCCTTCGGTTAAGCGGTGTGGTATATAGGGGGTAGTCTTTCCGCCAAGGGCTGATAACCCTTGGACTAGTAAGGCAGTCCCGGTGATGCCGTCAACGTCAAAGTCTCCGTAGATAGCAATGCTCTCCCCGGAGAGCAAGGCGCGGTAAATCCTGGCTACTGCCTGGTGCATGTCCGGCAAGAGCCAGGGGTCACCTGACAGGTGTTTATCAGCGGCCAGGAATAATTGTAATTGGGATGGCTCAGTGATACCCCGGTTGTAGAGGAGCTGAACTATGAGCGGGGAAAGACCTGATATATTAACTGAAAGTTGGTGCGGAGCTGGCGGCAGAATATGCCAACGACAATGCCTCAAGTCTATGCCTCAGAATATTGCCGAAAGACTAGAACCGAGTTATGCCCACCAAAGCCGAAGGAATTAGACAGAGCCGTAGTAACTTTGGCTCGGCGGGCTATATTGGGCACGTAATCTAAATCGCATTCCGGGTCAGGGTTAGTAAGGTTTATCGTCGGTGGTATTACTGCGTTCTGGATGGCCATAATACAGATTGCTGCCTCAACCGCACCGGCAGCGCCGATGAGATGTCCTACCATTGACTTGGTGGAGCTTATTGGAATATGATAGGCGCTATCGCCAAATACAGTCTTTATCGCCATGGTCTCCACCTTGTCATTTAGCGGGGTAGATGTGCCATGAGCGTTAATATAATCAATCTCGGTAGCATCCAATCCCGCCCTATCAAGTGCCACCTGCATTGCCCTAGCAGCACCCTCTCCGTCTTCACATGGTTGGGTAATATGGAAGGCATCCGCACTGGAGCCATAGGCTATAATTTCTGCCAGAATGTTAGCTCCTCGCTTCTGAGCATGGACAAGGTCTTCCAAAATAAGGATGCCAGCTCCTTCACTGATGACGAAGCCATCACGTTCAGCATCAAAGGGACGGGAGGCCAGTTGTGGCTCGTCGTTTCTGGTTGAAATAGCTTTCAGGGCATTAAAGGCGGTAATACCTATCGGGTTGATTATGGCTTCACTGCCGCCGGCTATCACCACCTGAGTATCACTTCGCTTAATGAGTTCATAAGCAACGCCAATAGCATCTGAACCGCTGGAGCAAGCTGAGGTAGTGCAGACATTTGGTCCTTTAACTCGCAGTGTAATGGATACCTGAGCACCAGCCATGTCAGTTATCATCATTGGGGCTAGGAAAGGGCTCACTCTGCTTGGTCCCTGGTCTAACAGTATTTTGGTTTGTTCAAATAGGGTAGTTAGACCACCAATCCCACTGCCGATTATGACTGCAATGTTGTCCTGGTTGGTAGCGTTGATTTGGATTCCCGAGTGTTCTACTGCCTGAAAACTGGCAGCTACCGCCAGTTGAGCAAAGCGATCCATGCGACGAGCTTCTTTACGGCTGACATAATCGGTAGGCTCAAATCCTTTTACTTCGCCGGCAAATTTGGTCTCACAGAGCTCAGGGTCAAATAGGGTGATGTGGCCGATGCCAGATTTGCCATTGATAAGCCCCTCCCAGGTAGTAGCCACATCCAAACCAAGCGGGCAGAGAACACCCATGCCGGTAACCACCACCCTATTGCTGGGATTACTTTTTAAGTTCACTTTCTTAACTTACCTCTAAAAATCAGGATTTTGGGGAACCTACAGAGCAAGCATAAATTCAGTTAGAGAATTTTACCACAATCCCAGCTTACCAGCAAGTTTCTGTACCCGTCCAGCTCCTAAAGCTAGTCAGCTAGCCTCAAAGTAATTATACTTAAACAAAGGTCTGGACTATAATATGGGGAGAATAGCTGATATGGGAGTTGGGATAATGAAAAGGGTATTTATATCAATCGGCATTCTGGTTTTAATATGCTTTGGCGGTCTGTTTCTTTACAACGTAGCCTATTCTGAGGGTGAGGCAGATGGATATAGGGATGGCTATGACCAAGGGAATATAGCGGGGCAGGAGTGGGGCTATGGTGCTGGCCATATCGAGGGTTTTCGCCTAGGTACACAACAGGGTTATGATGAAGGTTATCTTGCCGGTAAGGCTGATGGTTACGAAGAGGGTGTTGGAGCTGGTTATGAAGAGGGTATTGAAATTGGTTATGAAGAAGGTGTTAGTGCCGCCTTAGGCCATGGTTACACCATAAAAGACCCCACATATAAGCAAGCTATTAAGTTTCTTAAAGAGGACGAGACTGACAAAAATAAATTTGTGGAGGATATTTACGTATGCAGTCACTTCACCAGAGACGTATGTAATAACGCTGAGAATGAAGGACTTCGGTGTGCTTTTGTTGAAATACGCTATTCAGACGGAGGGCATTCAATAATAGCCTTCAACACTACTGACGAAGGGCTTGTCTGTTTTGAGCCACAAAGCGACGAGATAGTGAAACCTGTTGTAGGTAAACGGTATTATAAATGTGTAGAGCCTAAACCTGGATACCGTTATGAGAAACCTCCATTTGATGACACCATAGTGGACATCTTGGTTATTTGGTGAAATTTTCGGATATTTTGGCTGAGCTCGCACCCTTCGCCAAGCATAGGTAAACCGGGTGTTAGACCAGAAAAAATAACCTTGGCATTTCTTAGCCTGATGATATAGCCCAGCTGGGTTACCTACACATCACCAAAGCCGACATCGTTTTGCTTGTCTATTAAGGCCAGTTAAGGCAGAGGTAATCAAAGCCATTGCCGATACTGATGAGCGCATGCCCAGGAGACCAACCTACTTTTACCCTGAACTACCGGCAGGGTTAGTTTTCAACCGATTGAGGTAGTGCCTTCAAGTTGACCTCTCGTTGGGCTGGAGCGCGGTCTGGGTATAGTAGCAACGAGGACTAGGGCGATAACCGCCAGGCCAGCAAACGCAAACCATATCCATTGATATGTACCCCATTTATCAAATACCCACCCAGCCAGAGGTGCGCCTGCTATGGCTCCCAACATTGCTACACCCATGACAAAGCCATAGATTTTGCCAAACCTGCTCCTGCCAAAATATTCTCTGAGCAAGGCCGCTCTCATAGTGACGCTGCCGCCCCAGCCGGTGCTAAAAAGGACAATGAACGGCAAAAGCAGCCACGTCCATCCAGTAATAAGACAGCCAAAAGAGAGCAGACCTAAAGCCATTAGGGCAAAGCCCGCAGCTGTCACTCCCCGATTATCAAGTTTATCCCCAAGCCAGCCAAAACCAAGGCGACCCCCAATGCTTGCTAGTGCAATAGCGCCAGCTGCTAGGCTGGAGACCGACCTGGAGATACCAACGCTTGTGAGGTAAGGCATCACATGGGTTACCACGGCACTCGTTACCAACATGTGACACATTGATGCCAATGCTATGTGCCAAAACACGCTCCTTGTCCCAGCTTCCCTAGTTGAGATATCCACCTTGGTGCTTCGTCCTGAGATCAGACTTTCATCAACAACCACAGGACTGCTTACGTTGCCATCAGGCAAATAGCCATATTGCTCAGGCTTGTGCCGAATAAGGAGTGACAGTGGCAAAGCTATGACCAACGTACACAAGCCGAGGATGATCATTGCCGTTCGCCACTCGTATTTGTCGATCAGTATAGTCACTATCGGGACCAAGACTCCACCAACAGCATAGCCACTAACCACAATGCCAGTGGCTATGGCTACTTTTTCCCGAAACCAATTGACTACTGCCGTAAGTAGTACTGTACTACTTAGGGCGCTCATCCCTATAGCTATCAGTATGAAGGCTCCATAAAACATGCCAAGAGAGTTGATAAGGCTCAGGAGCATTAAACCAATACCGATGAAAATAGCTCCTCCGAAAATCAGTCGCCTTGGTCTCCAACGATCAACAACTAGTCCCACAAGTGGAGCAAGAAGGCCCATCTCAAAGCCACGCAGCGAAGTGGCAAGCGAAATCTGGGCATAACTCCAGCCAAACTCATTGGCTAGCGGCTCAAAAATAGCGGTGAAACCGAAAAAAACAACCCCACCCGTATATAGCGCAATCAGAAAACAGGCGCTAACAATCCACCACCCATAGAATACCTTGGGGTGCTTCTTATCCATAATTATTGTCGGTCAAACTTCTGTCACGGCATATCTCTCAAGTTGAGCGTTAGGGAGAAAAGACTCCGCAGATGGAAACACATTGACCTATGGTTAATATTACTGTTATTGCCAGCGATATGCAACGCTCTCTGGGGCAGATAATTGCCTTCCGGTGTGCTTGACCTAGATGTCCGTCCAGCGTATACTTAGCCTGTATCTTGATGGGCTGCCCCTGTAGCTCAGGTGGATAGAGCAGCGGTTTCCTAAACCGCGTGTCGGGCGTTCGAGTCGCCCCAGGGGTACCACACAACATATGGGTTGAGACTGCGTGGCTTGCACGTAAGGAGCACGGGATTTCTATACGGTCGAGAAAGGGGGGGAACAAAGACCTCGAAGCAAATGTGACCCCTAAATTAAGTTTCTGTGCCTATTGACATTACGGAAGAAATAGTTTATCCTTCATTCCAAAAGGGGGGGGTGATATATGAACTAAGGCAAGACAAAAATAGGCCAGGATACCTAATAAATCGAGAAAGGAGGCAGGAAATGAAACGCGGATTGCTAGTAGCACTAGCCATGATTCTTTTAGTGAGTTTAGTGGCTATAGGCTGTGCAGCACCAGCACCAGCGGTTAAACATGAGTGGCGGCTGAACCACGTTATGCCAGCCGATAGCCCGTACGGCCCCAGGGTTGAAGCTTTCGCTGATGAGGTGAGGGAAAAGACCGAGGGACGTATTGATATTACTGTCTACCACGGCGGGGTGCTCGGTGACTGGATATTGGCCAATGAGATGACGATGAGGGGCGCTGTTGAACTGTGCCTGACCCCCGTAGCCCCCACCTATGACCCCCGATTGAACATAGCTTACTACACGCCCTACCTGTTTACCAGCATTGAAGAGGCTAAGGCAGGCTATGCCAAGGGTGGCTGGATTTACGAAATGGTCGGCGACTTGCTGGCGGGGGTGAATATAAAGGGTCTGTCGCCCTTGCCCATAGGCATGTCCGGGTGTACGTTGAGAGAAGTGCCACCGAGCCCGGCAGACCCTGATGTGCCCAAGAATATGAAAATCAGGGTGATGGGCCTCGTGCCCTGCGAGTTGACCTTTAAACGCCTCGGCTATATCCCGGTGGGCATCCCTTACGCCGAGGCCTACATTGCCATCGACACTGGGATTGTTGATGGGGAGATGGGTGGTCCTCCCTTCCAGGGCACCGAGTTCATGGACATCCAGGGTTGCTGGATACAATACAGTGAGTATGTCGAGACCTGGTGGTTTATGCTCAACCTGGACGCGTTTAACTCCGTGAGTGCAGAAGACCAGAATATCCTGATTGAGGCTGCCGAGCGGCAGGCAAGGGAATACTGGCTGGTGGTAGAGGCAGATGATGAGAAGTACCGCCAGGAGATGGCTGACTATGGACTGGAGGTAATAGTGTTCACCAAGGCAGAGCTGGAGCATATTGCTGATGTCATGCGCGCCGATGTCTGGCCCGAGCTCGAGCCGCTAGTCGGTAAAGCCGTTATGGACATATGTAGAGAGGCTGTGGGCATACCGGTAGAATAAGGCCACGAAAAGGCGTGACCTAAGCCCGGCATTACAGTGTAGCTGAGGGGGGCTCGCGGAGCCCCCCTCAGGCTGGTCAAGACCGGTTGATTAGAAAGATGAACCATTTAGGTTTTTACCGGGGCAGAAGGATTGGGCTGGCCGTTTGGAATGGCATGGCCAATGCACAGCGGGCTATCTTGATTGCCACCTCTTGCTTCATTGTTCTGCTCCTTTTTGGCTCGGTACTTATGCGCTATATTTTTCATTACCCAGGTATGGAAGTCGAGGAGATAGCCACCATGGTTGCCTTCTGGCTCTACTTTACCGGGGCGATTTATGGCAGTTACGAGCGCAGCCATATCAAGGCGGAGCTAGCTAACCTCATCTTCAAAACGCCAAGGGCGTATGCTATGGTCAAGGTTACCGCCAGCCTGATTGTCTTTGTCTTGGCGGTGATTATGGCCTATTGGGGGTATTATTATTTTATCTGGGGCATAGAACAGCAGGGACGGTCCATGGTTTTGTTGCTACCTATGGTCTATGCTCAGAGCAGCGTTTTCTTCGGTGCTATCTTTATGTCGTTTTACTTCCTTGTCGAGCTGGTGGATAATATACGCCAGGCCCTTGGGATTAGCCCCATCTCCAAGACCCCTGGAGAGGAGTAGTCGCAATTGGACATAGTTATCGACCTGATAATCCTGATAGGGCTCCTCGTCATCGGGGTGCCAGTTCCCTTCTGCTTCATGGCCGCTGTCCTGTTTATGATTGTCTTGCACGGCTACAGCTTTGAGTTTCTGTTGCCCGTTGCCTTTTTCAGCCTGAATTCACTAACTCTCCTCGCCGTTCCCTTCTTTATCATGGCTGGCGGGCTTATGAGCTCATCGGGCATCGCCGAGCGGTTGGTCAACATCGCCTCGGCCTTAGTGGGCAGGGTCAAGGGTGGACTAGGGGGGGCCACGGTAGTGGCTAGCGCCATCTTTGGGGCTGTTGCTGGCACCTGCTCGGCGGCAGTGGCTGCCATCGGTGCTATTATGATCCCGCGGATGGAGGCGGAAGGCTTCCCCAGGGGACATGCCACGGGTTTGGTAGCTTGTGCTTCAGTGCTGGGGCAACTCATCCCACCCAGCGTGCCTATGATCCTCTTTGGCTGGGTGACCCGAACATCGATATCTGCCTGCTTCTTGGCTACAGTGGGGCCGGGCATCCTCCTAGTAATAATCTATGGCTTTATCAACTGGTGGATGTGTCGCCGTATACCATCCATAAAAGTCCCGCCCCCGGTAAGCCCTTGGCAGCAGACGAAGGAGGTGGGGCGTGCCGGCTACCGCGGCTTCTTTGCCCTGCTGGCACCTCTCATCATCCTGGGAGGCATCTATAGCGGCCTTACCACCCCCACCGAGTCAGCAACGCTGGTAGTGCTCTACACCATTCCTGTGGGCTTCCTCATCTACCGTTCCATGACCGTCAGAGACGTGGGGCGCACCCTGTTTACTACCGCCACCACCACCGGGGTAGTTATACTCTTACTCTTTTTCGTGATGATGTTAGGCCGTATCTATACCATGGAGAACGTCCCGCAGCGCCTTATCGCCATGATGGTGGGCATCTCGGAAAACAAATATGTAATACTGCTCATGGTCAATGTATTCTTGATCATTATCGGCATGCTCATGGACGATTTCAGCGGTACCCTCCTGGCGGCACCCCTCCTCTTCCCCCTCATGAAGCAAATCGGGGTTAGCCCTTTTCACTTCGCCGCCATTATGGGCACCAACCTGGGGCTGGGCAATGTGACCCCACCCTGCGCCCCTATCCTCTACCTGGCAGGACGAATAGGCAATAGCCGGTTCGACGAAATGGTAAAACCGGCGCTGATCTTTATGATCTTCGGCTGCCTGCCCATGGTGTTGATCACCACCTACTGGCCCGACCTGTCCTTGTTCCTGCCACGGCTGATTATGGGGGTGGAATAATATGGTTGCTCTCAAGACCGTGGACGTAGCCACCGATGCTTATAGTATTCCACCTAGGAACATACCTGGAGCCGAACTCAATGGTATCACAGAGGCTGTGTTGAATTTTTCCCGAATTTTCTCCACAATTTCCTTGATTTGGCTCCTCGATGATGAAAAAACTGCAGGTCGTTTGGGCTAAAATGAGGAATATAAGGGGATACGTCGCTAATCTAGCCCATATTTATAGTAACCTTTCACCTAACATAGACTTGATTTTGTAGGGTTTACCATCCTTCATAAAGAGTTTGGGGACGCGCTTTTTGTCCGCCATACACAAAACCTCATCAACGATAGTCCCAACTCTTCCAGCCGTCTCTTCTATAGCTTGATTTCCCCACAAGGTTACTTCTTCTCCTATCTCAACACCAGGAATATGAGTAACATCTACCATGGTCTGGTCCATGGCAATTCGTCCTATTACTGGAGATTTGCTACCTCTGATTGAAACCTCACTATTATTAGAGAGGAGGCGGGGGTAACCATCAGCATAACCCACCGGTAAAGTAGCTACTAAAGTCTCAAAAGTAGTAGTATAGGTTCTGCCGTAACCAATACTTTCACCGGCTGGTAATCTTTTAAGATACACTATTTTAGTCTTGAGTTTTAAGGCTGGTTTTAATTTTATTACCCGCTTAATTTCAGAAGAAGGATACAATCCGTAAATACTGAGCCCAGGCCTTACCATATCTAAAAACACGTGAGGCAAATCAAGAATGGCAGGGCTATTAGCGGTATGCTTTAACGGTATTTTTAAACCCTTCTTTTCCAAAGCGTTTAATACAGCGGTAAATTTGGCAAACTGCTCTTCAGTATAGCTTTTATCCTTTTCATCTGCTACCGCAAAATGGGTGAATATTCCCTCTATCTGGATATTTTTCATACCTTGTACTCTTTGGACAAAATCTAAAGCATTTTCAAGAAGCACTCCTATCCTTCCCAGCCCTGTATCCACTTTGATATGAACTTTAGCTACCTTGTTCTCCTTAATCGCCAATTGAGAAAGAAACACCACCCTCTCCATATCGCAAACTGTTGGAGTAAGGTCATATAAAAGCAACGACGGCATCTCTTCTTTTAGGGTCAGGCCAAGGATTAAAATGGGAGCCTTGATATTAGCCTTACGCAACTCTACTCCCTCATCCAGCCGAGCCACCGCTAAGAAGGATGCACCATTCTGTAGTAAAAGAGGGGCCACTTCTAAGGCATCATGTCCATAAGTGTTAGCTTTTACTACGCCCATAATTTTTACTTTTTCCCCAACTAGTTTCCTAATCGCTTTGATGTTACCAACTATGGCATCCAGATCGATTTCTGTCCAAATCAGTCCTAAATTTTGCATAAGCAAACCCCCTACAATGAGTCAAACTTTCGTGCCATAATCACCTGTATTACTATAATTTACCACCATTGGAAGTTGCAACCTTTCTTGGTAACTCGGCTACAGGGATGACAGAACTCAGGAACGTGGGGGGGGAAGCTCACCCAGCGAAAGGAGGTAGCTAGCTACCAAATGCCGTCCCCTCTGTTTGACGAACGCTACTGGGTGTAATAGACTTATGCTACTGGATACTGTTTGGACTGGCCACCAGAGGAGGTGCTGCAAATGGCAGACTTAAAATGGGATAAGGATAGGTTATACAAACTGGTGCAGGAGAAATTAGGTGATTATCTATTTTTGGTAGTCTCTAATCGAGAACCTTACATTCATACCATGTCTGGTAATGAGATAATCTGCCACCGTCCGGTTAGTGGGCTAACCGAAGCTCTAGACCCGGTAATGCGTGCCTCAAAAGGAACTTGGATAGCCTATGGTAGTGGTGATGCTGACCGGAAAGCTGTTGACTCCCATGACCGGGTAGCGGTTCCACCAGAAAAGCCAGAATACACTTTACGCCGGGTATGGCTAACTAAGGATGAGGTAGCAGGTTTTTACCTTGGATTTTCCAATGAGGCGCTCTGGCCTCTATGCCATGTTACCTTTACCCCACCTACCTTCAGAGAATCTGACTGGAATACCTATAAGAAGGTGAACCAAATTTTTGCTGAAGCGGTTCTCCAGGAGGTAGCTGACCGCAAGGCTATGGTATTGGTTCAAGACTATCACTTTGCCCTGCTTTCCCGCCTACTTAGAGAACAGAGTCCTAAGCTAGTCATCGGTCAGTTCTGGCACATTCCCTGGCCAACCCACGAGATATTTCGGACTTGTCCGTGGCAAGAGGAGATATTAGACGGCTTACTGGGTAACGACCTGCTGGGTTTTCATACTCAATCCTATTGCCATAATCTATTGGAGACGGTGGAGTATAATTTGGCAGCCAAGATAGACCATGATAGATTTGCTGTAACCTACCGAGGCAGGACTACTCTAGTACAGCCGTTTCCTATCAGTGTAGACTTTGACCGACTTTCCCAGGAAGCAGAAACTGAGGCAGTGGAGCGAGAAATGGAAAGCCTTCGTCATGAGCTTGATTTAGCGGGCAAATATGTTGGGGTTGGCATGGACCGGATGGATTACACTAAAGGTATACCGCAGAGACTCCAGGCACTGGACAAATTCTTGGAAGATTCCCCCAGTTATAGAGGAAAGGTAGTCTTCATTCAAGCTGGTATGCCTAGCCGAACCCAAATTGAGAGTTACCAGGATATTAACCAGAGGATTGAAGACCTCATGAAGAGCATAAACGATAAATACGGTAATGCCTCCTGGAAACCGGTGATTCCAATGACAAGGCAGCTTGCTCCGACAACATTGGCTGCCCTACGCCGACTGGCAAACTTCTGTGTGGTCAGCTCGCTCCATGATGGTATGAATCTGGTGGCCAAGGAGTTTGTTTCCTCCCGGGTTGACGGGGATGGGGTCTTAATCCTAAGCCAATTTACTGGGGCTGTCGATGAAATGCGGGAGGCTCTTTTAATCAATCCCTATGCCATCACTGAATTTGCCAAGAAGATAAAAGAGGCGATAGAGATGCCGGAGGCAGAGCGGCGACGACGGATGGAAACGATGCGGGAAACGGTGGCCACCAATAACATCTATCGATGGGCTGGCTCTATTATCTCTAGGCTCATCTCAATCGCGGGGGTCTAGTGGAATACCTTTTTCAGTCATGGCAATCTTTCGCATCTGATATCAGAACTGTCTCTCACACTCTGCTACTCTCAGACTACGATGGCACATTAACCCCGATTGTTAGCCGACCAGATGAGGCAGTATTGTCAACTGAGGTCAGGGAGAGACTTTGTGCCTTGGCTAAGAAACCAGCCTTCAGCGTGGGTATTATTAGCGGGCGCTCACTCTCAGAGATCAAAGCTATGGTGGGAATAGAAGGGATTTACTATGCAGGAAACCACGGACTTGAAATAGAGGGTCCTGGTCTCAAGCTAATTAATCCGGCGGCCAAGGCAGCTCAGGCCACAATAAAGGACCTGGGTCGGCATTTCTCGGCCAAATTAGGTAATATTGAAGGGGTCATTGTGGAAGACAAAGGATTGAGCTTGAGTATTCACTATCGCCTGGTTAAAAAAAACGAAGTAAATATAGTGGCTGAGATTTTTCGTCAAATTACTTCATCTTGGCTCCATGACGGTAAAATCAGAGTTACCTCAGGGAAAAAGGTCTGGGAGGTTAGACCACCGATAGACTGGCACAAGGGGAAAGCAGTAGAGGCAATTATTAAAGAAATGAAGGCGGTCATTAAGTATGAACGATTGTTAACTATCTATCTGGGTGATGATACCACCGATGAAGACGCCTTCAGGGTTATTCACCGCCCGCAAGGCTGGAGCATTTTTGTTGGTGCGGAGAACCCCTCATCAAATGCTGCTTATTTCCTGAATTCCGCCGCAGAAGTGACGACCTTTCTGTCTCGGCTGCTTGAGTTGAGATAAAGGCTTTAAAGAGTACCTTTTGGGATGGGACATCCTGAATAGAGCTGTTAGGTTCTTGTTACAGATGGCTAGGCTTTTTGCTTAAAAGTGGGGCATTCATCCTCAGGGAGGGAGTAGGCTACCTGTTTCATCCGGCTCGCTGTCTCTTCTGGCAGTGCCGTACTGATATAGATACCTGAACCCATTTCAAACCCGGCAATGAGATTTAACCTTGGGACTATCCTGATATGCCAGTGGTAATAGGGGTTCTCTTCATCCTCGGTAATGGTGGTATTAACCATATAGTTGAAGGCGGGATTATCAAGCCCCCGGTATAGGCAGAGGAGGGTATCCTTTAGCACCCTAGACAGTTCAGCAAGATGTTCATTGGGAAACAGGCCAAAGGAGGCACAATGCCTTTTGGGAATAATCCAGGTCTCCCAGGGTGCCCGTGAGGCATAAGGATGGAGGACAACAAACTCTTTGGTCTGGGCAACGATTCTTTCTCCCTTCTCTAGCTCCTCAGCAAGCAAATCACAGTAAAGACACTTGCCAACATCAGCATAGTAACCCACAGCAACATTGAGTCTTCGGTGATAGTAAGGAGCAAGGATAGGTGTGGCGACCAGTTGAGAGTGAGGATGTATCAAAGATGTCCCCGATGCCTGACCATGATTCTTGAAAATGGCAATGAACTTGAATTGCCGATTTCTCCTCAAGGCGTTGTATCTTTCCTGGTAAGCTATTAGCACCTTTTCTACTTGCTCATATGACATCAACGCCGTGGAGATATTATGAGATGGGGTTTCAATGATTACCTCATGCGTCCCGATGCCATTCATCTTGCGGAAAAAGCCCCCATCCTCCCTCAGAATAATATCCCCATCAGGCATTAGCGCCGCGAACCGATTGGGTATTACTCTCACCTCCCAGGCTGAGGCTTCGGCTGATAGGGGGAGCCGGAAGACTTCAGGTGGTGTCTGGCTTTCATTACCCGGACAGAAAGGACAGGCCCCATCCCAATCAGGTAACCTATCGACACGCCTTGGTTTCGGCGCCTGCTGAGGACGTTTGGCTCTCTCCGGGGCTATTATTACCCATTCTCTGGTTGTTGGGTCTTGTCTTAGTTCTGACATGCTGTCTCTTGCTATCTAACTTACCATAGGCTATGCCGTTCGGGCAACACCTCTTCGCTTTGGCCTGATTGTCTCCCCACTCTGAATTTCAGGGCCGGGGAAATCATCCTCCGTAACACCATAATAGGTGATACAATTACGGCCCATCTTAACCCCAGGGGGAACCTTAGCCCTCTTACCAACAAGGGTAATCCCGGTATTCGCCACCTTGGGTTCCCTACGGTTAATCTGGAAATTATCGCCACAGCCAAGGTGACAACCAGCTCCGACTACTACCTCTTTATCCAGGATTGAATAGTCAATAATACTATGTGGCCCAACGACACTGTCAGACAAGATAATTGAGTCCTTAACTATAGCACCTTCGGCTACCTTAACCCCTGGTGAGAGGATTGAATGCTCCACCCGCCCCTCTATGACACAACCGCATGATATCATACTGTTAACAACATCGCCTGTCTGAGAAACAATAACCGGTGGCCTCAGCTCTTCTCTGGTACGGATAGGCCAATCAGCATCAAATAGGAGGGACGAGCGCGGCTCGAGTAAGTCCATATTAGCCTGCCAATAAGCTGCCACAGTGCCGACATCACGCCAATAACCATGAAAACTGTAAGCAAAGGTTTTGCAGTTGCTCACCACTCGAGGAATGACATTCCGACCAAAATCATGTTTAGAGGACCTGAGTTGGGCATCTTCCTCTAAACATCTGCGAAGCATATCTTTTCGGAAAAGGTAAACACCCATGGAGACAAGATTGCTCTCTGGCTTCTTGGCTTTTTCCTGGAAGCCAATCACTTGCCCTTCTTCGTTTACTGTCACCGTGCCAAATCGCTGTAATTCCTCAGAGGGCATAGGAGTTGCGGCTAAGGTAACATCGGCCTGGGTCTCCTGATGAAATTTGAGCATATCAGAGTAGTCCATCCTGTAGATATGGTCACCACACAAGATTAGTATCAGCTCAGCCCCCTGCTCCTCAATATACTGGAGGTTCTGGTATACGGCGTTGGCAGTTCCCTTATACCAGTCACGGTCTCCCTCACGGGCCAAATAGGGTTGCAGTAGTCGTATTCCACCACCATCCATACGGACTAAGCCCCAGGCGGCACCAATACCGATGTGGTCAGCAAGAGAGAGGGGTTGATACTGGGTCAGGACAGCCACATTGTAAATCCCAGAATTGACGCAGTTACTCAGGGCAAAATCTATGATGCGGTACTTGCCAGCAAAAGGAATCGCCGGCTTGGTTCGTTCGTGGGCCAAAATACCCAGCCGCTCTCCCCGGCCTCCAGCCAAGATAATAGCCAAGACATTGTCCATTACCATTCACCATCTACTGGCTGCTCTTCCTAAATAGCGTAATCATCACGCTACAAACACACATGATAGTTGCTCCTCTTCATCGCGCTGTGCTTATTTTGTAATTGTATTTTCCTATATCCATATTAGTTTGTTGCCTGCCATATGTCAAATATCCTCTTGGCCTGGAGAGAAGATTACTTAATGGGCTGCTGATAGGATACCAGCAACCGTTGCCAGGATGGAATGATGTCTGAAAAGAGTGGCAGCAGGGTTAAGGGAATAGATGTCAAAAGAACTAGGTTCTTTGGTTCCCAGACCTCGTGAACAGGAGGGGAAACACTATATCGCTGGTGCAGCAAGGAAGCCAAACAGCCAGAAACAAGAAGAGGAAGATACCAAGAAGTGTAACCCAACTTACTACTCCACCTAGCGCCATGATGATGTGGAATAATGATGCCCAGGTACTTATCAACACATGTCCAGAGTGTGGGAATTTAGTTATCGGCCTCCAATAGCCAAAGGCAATACCCAGAAAAGCTGCTGGATTCACTTTCCACCATTCTTCAATGAAACCGATATGAATCCCCCTGTTCGGCAGTCCAAGTAGTGTCTCTCCTAGATAAGGGATTAACGAATCGCTTATGGTAGCTATGCCGATTGAACCCAGATAGCCAACCAAAATTATTGCCCAGGTTTTGCCATTACCGTGTTTCTTATAAATAGCTGTGGTCACCAGCGCACTAAAGACAACATGGGTTGGATGTAAGATATAAAACACAGTCTGGGAAACCTGGGAAACATGGGGCAGCACATTAAGAGAGACTATTATCACTATAAAAATAATTCCGGTAACAGCTCCAAGAGCAGTGAAGGGAGCGTGGTGCTTGAGTTCGCTTGCTATTCGTCTGAGCATTTTTTCTACAGGCTAATTGAAGAATTGTCTATTAAGGGGACAAGATACCTAATTACAAATGCCTAATAGAACCCTAAGTCACTTCTTTTTGGCAGCTCCGACAACGCCCAACAAATTCAAGGAGATGGGTTTCTATCTCAAACCCGGTCTCACGGGACAATCTTTTACCTAGTCCACTAAGGTCACAATCAGTGAATTCCACCACTGTCCCGCAGCTAGAGCAGATTAGGTGGTGATGGTGCTCCGGCTGCCGTCTGATTAGGTAGCGGCGAGAGTTGTCATTAGCGTGTACTTCACATATAAACCCAAGCTCAGTAAGTATCTGGAGAAGGCGATAAATAGTAACCAGTCCGATGCCAGAGTGTTCCGACCGCACCTTCTCATATATATCAGTGGGAGTAAGGTGTTCCTGGCTTGAGCTGAGTACCTTAAGCACAGCTTGCCGCTGGGGGGTAAGCTTATAGCCGTGTTTTTTTAGCACCGATAATAATTTCTTATCAGTAAACCCCATTTAGGCACCTAAATGATAATTCTTTTCAATTACGATTGTAAATCCAGGCGCTCGGTGTTGTCAAGTAACCAATTATAATGTGTTGAATTTTCTCCGAATTTTGCCGATAATTTTGCTTGTTTCTTGGGGTGGGTTAAATTTACCGGTTAGTTTGGGCAATTTGAGAGAATATGTTATAATTGCTGGGTAAAGGAGTGTAGCTCAGTTGGCTAGAGCAGCGGTCTCCAAAACCGCAGGTCGGGGGTTCGAATCCTCCCACTCCTGCCAGTTCCTGCTATTTGGCTCCGGTTCCCTAGCTAATACCCTACCTTTTTGAGGCATTAGCCCTCCCACCATTTAGTAAGCCTAGAGGGCTACTCTCGCGCCTCAGCATCTAAGGCAGCCCACAACCACCTATACAACAAGATGCAACACTAAGATACTGGACGAGGACATTACCTTGACATGGTGGGCTCAGGTTGTTAAACTGTCCCTAGTATGGTTGGTGTCTATTTTGTTCCCGTCTTCCAGCCAGGAGATTGAATTGGTTGATAGGGTATCAGAACACTTGAGCCGGGGTCTAGTTCAGATTTTCACCGGTGATGGTAAGGGTAAGACTTCAGCAGCACTGGGGGCAGTGCTCCGAGCTTTGGGTAATGGCCTGAGAGTGTATTTTGTTTCCCTTATGAAGGGCGACTATCCTTATGGTGAACGTAATATTTTATCCCAGTTACCAAATATAAAACTGGCTAGCTTCGGGCGTAGAAGCTTTGTTGACCCAGCCAATATTAAACCAGAAGACAAGGAGCAGGCAAGGCAGGCTTTGGCGGCTGCTCGGGAGGCTATGCTTATTGGCAATTATGACTTGGTAGTGCTGGATGAGGTAAATATAGCTGTAGCCTGGAAGCTGGTTGAACTGGATGAGGTGATCAAACTTATTCAGGATAAGCCACCAAATGTGGAGCTTATCCTCACCGGTCGTAAGGCCGATGCTAAGTTAGTTCAACTGGCAGACCTGGTCACCGAGATGCTGAAAATTAAACATCCCTATGATGAAGGAGTAGCGGCTCGGAGGGGAATCGAATACTAGAAATATTAAGGAGGAAACCATGAAAATTACATTGAGTCATATCAAGGCCGATATTGGTGGCTATGTGGGCCATTCTGAGTCTCACCCTGATATTTTAGCTAAGGCTGAGGAGTGCCTGACCAAGGCTAAGAAAGAGGGATTACTGATTGACTACCATGTCACCAAGTGTGGAGATGACCTGCAACTGATTATGACTCACCAGCAAGGTGAGGAAAGCGAAAAAATCCATAAACTAGCCTGGGATACCTTTATTGAGGGCACCGAGGTAGCCAAGAAGCTAAAGCTTTATGGTGCTGGGCAGGATTTACTCTCGGACGTCTTTTCGGGCAACGTCAAAGGGATGGGCCCCGGAGTAGCTGAGATGGAGTTTGAGGAGCGGCCATCTGAACCGGTTCTTATCTTTATGGCTGATAAGACCTCGGCTGGGGCATGGAATATGCCGCTGTACAAGATGTTTGCTGACCCGTTTAATACCATCGGCCTGGTTATTGCCCCTAACATGCACCAGGGTTTTGCCTTTGAGGTGCACGATGTCAAGGAACATAAGAAGATGACCCTTAATTGCCCAGAGGAGATTTACGACCTGCTCATTTTCATTGGTGCCCCTTCACGCTACATGGTAAAGGCGGTTTACAGTCGAGAGACAAATGAAATAGCCGCCGTGTCATCCACCCAGAAGCTGTCGCTAATTGCGGGGCGGTATGTGGGTAAAGACGACCCGGTGTGTATTGTCCGCGCTCAGGGAACGTTCCCAGCGGTGGGGGAAGTGCTGGAACCATTCACCCTACCTCATTTGGTGGAGGGGTGGATGCGGGGCTCACATCATGGTCCCTTTATGCCGGTATCTATACCTGACAGTACCCCTACTCGCTTCGATGGGCCACCCAGGGTGTCGGCGGCTGGTTTCCAGCTTGCTGAAGGCAAGTTGATAGGGCCTCGTGATATGTTTGCCGACAAGTCCTTTGATATAGCTCGCCAGCAGGCAAATGAAATAGCTAACTACATGCGCCGTCATGGTCCCTTTGAGCCACATCGTCTGCCCTTGGAGGAGATGGAATATACTACCATGCCTCAAGTAGCCAAAAAACTGGAGGGCAGGTTTGTTGACCTAGATTAAGGGGATGACCAAGCTTCTCCTGGGGACAAATAATCAAGGTAAGGTGCGTGAGTACATGATGCTACTCCGCAGGCTACCTTTTGAGCTGGTTACCCCGGTTGGGCAGGGCATCACTACTACAGTTAGTGAGGTGGGGGAAAGCCTGGAGGAGAACGCCAGGCTAAAGGCAACAGTCTTGGCTGCTCAAAGCCAGCTGCTAACTCTGGCTGACGATTCAGGGCTGGAGGTTGATGCTTTAGGTGGTGAACCCGGCCGGTTATCGGCTCGCTATGCTGGTGAAGGGGTTTCAGATACGGATAGGATTAACTATTTGCTGTCACGGCTAGAGTGTGTGCCGTGGTCAGAGCGGTCAGCCCGCTTCCGCTGTGTAATTGCGGTAGCCACACCCGGTGGTGTGGTTGAACTCTGTTCCGGCGAGTGTCGGGGGTTTATAACCTTTGAGCCAAGGGGAAGGGAAGGCTTTGGCTATGACCCAATCTTCTACCTTCCTGAGCTGGATAAGACAATGGCTGAGCTGCCACTGGAGATAAAGAACCAGGTCAGCCACCGGGGGCAGGCAGCCAGGAAAGCATATTACTTACTGGAGAGGCTAAGAGTATGACTGGGCTTTCTGACTCCTTCCAGCGCCCGATAAATTATTTGCGTATCTCGGTAACCGACCGTTGTAATCTGCGCTGCATCTACTGCATGCCAGCCGACGGTGTCAGGCTAATGTCTCACAGTGACATTCTTACCTATGAGGAAATCTACACAATAGTGCGAGCGGCTGCCGAGCTAGGCATAAATAAGGTAAGGATTACTGGTGGCGAACCCCTGGTGAGAGCAGGAATATCTGAATTAATACGGATGCTGGCGCGCATAGACACCATAGACGATATTTCTCTAACCACCAATGGCACCCTACTTGGTGGCTATGCTGCTGAGCTAAAGCAGGCCGGGCTTGGGCGAGTTAATGTCAGCCTGGATACACTTAAGCCGGACAGGTTTGAGTTTATTACTGGTCAAAACAGACTTGAAGGGGTGCTGGAAGGCATTGCCATTGCCAGGTCGGTTAGTCTTAATCCGGTTAAGCTTAATATGGTGGTTATGGCTGGTATTAATGATGACGAACTCCTTGATTTTGGTGCCAAGACCATTAGTGATGAGTGGCATGTGCGCTTTATTGAACTAATGCCGGTGGCTGGCGGGGGTACTACTGCCTCGCAATTCGTCTCAGTTAGTGAGATGAGAAAGTGCCTGGAACAACTAGGGGAATTGGAGCCTTATCTAGCCGGTGTCGGCAATGGACCAGCCAAGTATTTTTGTTTTCCTCATGCCAGGGGCACTATTGGCTTTATTACGCCAATTAGTGAGCATTTCTGCTTTCGCTGCAATCGGTTGCGTCTTACTGCAGATGGTAAACTCCGCCCTTGCCTATTATCTGAAGACGAAATAGACTTAAAGCAGCCTTTGCGTGATGGCATATCGTTAGCCGGCTTAAAGCAACTGATTGAGAAGGCGGCTGCCCGTAAACCACGCTGTCACCAACTGGCTGAGGGCTATATGCCTAAAGACCGCCCGTTTTCTCAGGTCGGAGGGTAAAGTTGATTGAGATATATGCTGATGGGGCGTATAACCCGGTTTTGGGTCAGGGTGGCTGGGGAGCTGTTGTGGTGGAAAACGGGCAAAAGCATGCTTTCTCCGGCATGGTCAAACGCACCACTGGTAACCGTATGGAGATTACTGCCGCCTTAGAAGGCATTTTGCACACTCCGCAAGGTTCGGAAGTGGCAGTGTATACTGATAGCCAGTATCTTTTTGGTTGTATGACCAAAGGGTGGCAGAGACGTGCCAATCGCGACCTGTGGGAACAGTTAGATGAGGCAGTTGGCCAACGCAGGGTGCGATGGCAGTGGATTGACCGCAATACTAGAGATCCCTTCCACAAGGAAGCTCATGCCCTGGCTACCAATCTAGCCAGTCAGGGAGAAAAACTACCGCCAGAAACTGCGGTAGCCGAGGGGCTGACACATATAGACACATCGGGGCGACCCCGTATGGTGGATGTTACCCAGAAGCCTGATACTCAGCGTGAAGCAGTGGCCAGAGGCGTGGTCAGGATGAAAGCACCCACTCTTGACCGGTTGAAAAGGGGTGAGGTAGCCAAAGGTGATGTTCTGGCGGTTGCTCAACTGGCAGGCATTATGGCCGCCAAGCAAACGCCTAACTTAATCCCCCTCTGTCACCCAATTCTTATTGGAGATGTTAAAGTTGAGTTCAATTTGGGAAATGACACGGTGGAGATTAACACTACGGTGAAGAGCACCGGCAAGACCGGGGTGGAGATGGAGGCACTTACCGCCACCGCGGTTACTGCGTTAACCATCTATGATATGTGTAAAGCGGTAGACCGGAGCATCCAAATTGAGAATATTCGACTAATTAGAAAAAGTGGTGGCAAAAGCGGAACAATAACTCTTGAGTAGAATCATATAT
>Ga0209979_1000707_pt1 | contig 42324 bp, 36 predicted proteins | sample AnhtaG_FD_183114 | JGI IMG/M metagenome (GOLD analysis project Ga0209979, IMG submission 183114) | Deep subsurface microbial communities from Anholt, Denmark to uncover new lineages of life (NeLLi) - Anholt_01485 metaG (SPAdes) (version 2) | ecosystem: Environmental > Aquatic > Marine > Oceanic...
CGTCCCAATCGAATCGAACCGCGAGCCGTTAAACGAAGGCCCAAAGAATATGCTCTGCTGAACAAACCCAGATCAGAAATGAGGGAGGCTCTCTTACAATGAGAAATGCTTATCTTCATGCCATTCGTGGCTGTCCCTAGTTATCTCTAGTTATCTTCTAGTTATCTTCATAGGTGGCTGTCCCTAGTTATCTTCCTAGTTATCTTCAGAAAATTTGCTACGCTTAACTGATCGTCAAACGGCTGTCCCGTGAACAGTAACCCTTAGTTTTTCGGCTGAAAACTGAGTTTTTGGTCCCACCAAGGTTTTGCTAACAGCAAAGAATTAGCCCAGATGTGTCACTGGTCAGTGAAAAATGTCCATTTTATTCTTGACAGAGAGAGGTGTGTCCCATAAGATTGTCCCATAAGATAGTATAAACAAGTTGATACCGCAGGCATGGAGGAGCCGTGGGGTAACCCCATACGGCGGCATCGTGCGTATATTCCTGAAGTGGTATCCGTATCTTTTTAGGAGGTCGAAAGATGAAAAGAATCCTATTATTTGTAGTCGCGGCGGTACTACTTCTTACTGGCACGGCCAGTGCCGGCCTGACGGTGTACGAATACGTACCCGGAGAGAAAGTTACATTGGACGATGCGACGGGCAACTATTGGTATTGGAACTTAAATGACTTTGCTTTTATGACCTACGGGCAGCAGATAGCTGCCATCGACGATCTCGGTACCTACGGTCACATCGCGGGGGGTTGGCACATGGCAACAAGGCCGGAGATAACGAATCTTTTTTCTTACACAGTTTTGGAGACTGTCAACTCTTTTGATTTTCCACCAGACCATCCTGACTTTATCGGCCGTATTGAGGAATCTCTCCAACCAGATTATCATAGTACTGCGGTCTTTTACCCTCAGGCCTATCACCCCTGGACGATCGTGTCGCTTTACCCAGACTACTATGGCCCTTACTATTTCCCTAATTTGGGTGCTTGGGTCACCACTGCGGCGCCCGTGGTACCCGCGCCTCCCGCGGTCGTGTTGGCAACGACTGGCCTGCTGTGCCTGCTGGGAGCTAAGCTGAGGGGTCGCTGGCGCCGGCGCTAGGGACCAAGTTCGATATAGAGTCACGGTAGGCGCCCAGGCCACTGACGGCCCATAGCTGCCAACGTCGGACATAGTCCCCAATGCGCTCGACAGACGCACCTTGCTCATAAAGCCGGGTCAGACGTTCGACAAACCGTTTACGCGTCTGCGAAGTGCCAACCATCTGTCCAAACAAGCCACGCTGCATTATCAAACCACAACCCCTCAATTCCCGCCAAATAATTTCGTATCTCCCTTCGACTTTGCTCAGGGTAAACTTATGTGGTGAAGCGTATTTTGCATAAATACGAAAATCGAATATCTAAATACGAAACAAATCCGAAAATCAAATGTTCAAAAGAGACCCCCGACAGTGCCGGGGGCTAACAGTCCAAGTGGTGCGAAATGCTACTCGAAGTTAGCTTCGCTACGAAGCACGAGTATCGCAGCGTACATAACTTTAGTTATTTTATGGTTTTTTGAGCTTTTTGACTCCCACGGCGGCGGCACGGGAGCGGAGTTTGGCAGCAGCGGGAGCGGGGGAGTCGAACAGGACCCTGAGCAGTCCCGTGTAATTGTTCAAGGCGGCAAGCGCTCGTGACCATTGGTCCGGGTGCTGTTGACGGAGGGTTTCAGCCAGGTCGAGGCAGATGGCCAGGTAGGCGGCCCGTGCCTGCTGCTGAGGTGTTGAGCCGGGGGCCAGGGAGACTTCGATTTCAGGTTTCATCTTTGATTGCAGGCGGGTGAATTGGTCGGCCGGATTGGGCAGCGGTTCAACATTGGCGGGTTTTTCAAGGCGGATGCGATAGACAGTTTGGCCATCGCTGATGTACTTCTCCCCGCCGCGTTCGGTGATTAAGCGGTCGGCGAGGGCGACGAGGCGATTAGCGAAACTGCTGATGGTTTCGTCGTTGGGCATTCCTTCGCGGGTTGTGTTGCGGTAGCGGTCCTTGATGTTCCAGCCCTGTTCCTGTATCCACCTGTGGCCTTTGATAACACCTACGATGGTCGCGGCAGTAGCGGCGTTGTTGTCGGCGTCCCAGCCAAAGTTGAAGGCGGTGCGCAGGGTTTCGACGAAGTCCCCTTTGCCATAGAGCAGGGCGGCAATTGTGGAGGCGGTGTTGAGCTCGTAGCCGTTTTTGTCGCGCATCGCACCATTGTGGCGGCTGTATTTCTGCTTGACGAGGCGACGTGTAGTGCGCCAATCAGTGGGGTGCTGCCGGTGCCAGCGGCGGACGTCGGCAACGATGGGGCGGATTTCACTTTCAGGGTCAACGGCGGCAAAGCCCGCATCGAGGATATTTTCCATATCGTCGGTTATGAAGGCGCTTGCTATCATAGTGGTGAATAGTTGTGTCGTTTGTGCGGGTTCGCCCTCGATACCGACGTGGGTATAGTGTAAGCCGATGCGGGCGGCGGTCTGCGGCATTCCGGGTGCGAGCAAGCCGAACGATTCACATAAGAACTGGCCCGAGATGTTGAACTCGGCCCAGGGATTCAATGCAATGCAACCGGTCAACGGTGGGTCGATACCGATGTCCATAAGCTGTCGGGCGTACTCGTTGGAGCACCAGATGTGGTGGTTGATGTGCGATTTCCATAATCTCGATATGCTTTGTGGCGGGACGAAGATGTTGCCGCTGCGCTGCATCGCAACGATGTAAACCCATTCGAGGTCGGTGTCGTCGTCGGTTCGAGCTCCGTCAGGGAGACCTGGTGTGTAGTGTTCGACGCTGCCGGGCTGGTTGATGTACTTCATTTCGTGCTTCAGGCCGTTGAGGTTGCCGAGGAGTTGGCCGAGAAGGCCTCCGCGGATTTTGTCTGCGAGGGTGTCGGCGGATAATTGAACTGATTGACCGGAAGCGCCGGCGGCTGCATCGGCTGTACTAACCGGGAGCGGAAAAACGGATAGAGCCGCTATAGGCAACGCAATTGTGAACGCCATTGTAATTGCCACTTTGCTTTTCATTTTTCTTCTCCTGAGTTAGTGAGTACCGATTAAAATCTCCACCTGGCATTCGTCAGGAGAGTATACCAAAACCAAGTCGAACTATGTGAAAAAAAAGTTGACTAAATGTAACGGCTCCGTTAGCTTAGAAACGTAATTTAGCTGTAACAGGAGGATAAATGATGTTACGTGTGAGAACGATTATCCAGGCGAAAGGTGTTCTGGCAACGGGGATTGTCTGTGTCCTTGCGGCGACGTGGGTCTGCGGAGAGGAAAGGAAGCAAAGGGCGCCTGAAGTAGAAATGTCTCTTGAGGTTTCACCGGTGTGGTCAGGGCATCCGGTCGGTTTTTTTCTGCTGACAAAGGGGGAGCGTCAGTATGTCGCTTTTTATGACCAGCAGCGCCGGATGACGGTAGCCATGCGAACTTTGGATTCGAAGAAGTGGCATTATCACAGACTCGGCTCCACCGTAGGTTGGGACAGTCACAATTATATCACAATGGCTATCGATGCGGATGGGTATATTCACCTCAGTGGTAATATGCATTGTGACCCGCTTGTTTACTTCAGAACAACCAGGCCTTATGACATCCATAGTTTCAAACGGGTGCCCGAAATGATTGGTCGGCAAGAAAACAGGTGCACCTACCCGAAATTTATCAGGGGAACGAGCGGAGAGTTTATTTTCACCTACCGCGATGGAGGCAGCGGCAATGGCAATCAAATGTACAATGTGTATGACTTAAAGACAAAGAGCTGGCGAAGATTACTGGATACACCTCTGATGGATGGTCAAGGCAAAATGAACGCATACATCGTCGGTCCCGTACGTGGGCCGGAGGGATATTTCCATATTTGCTGGGTTTGGCGCGATACGCCCAACTGCTATACCAACCACGATCTTTGCTATGCGCGGAGTAAGGACCTGGTCCATTGGGAAACGATAACGGGTGAACGGATTACATTGCCGATAACTATCGATACAAAGGGGATTATTGTTGACCCGGTGCCTGTCAAGGGCGGCATGATTAATGGAAATACAAGGATAGGATTCGACTCAAAGAAACGGCCAATAGTCAGCTATCATAAATTTGACAAAAACGGGATGACCCAAGCGTACAATGCAAGATGGGAAAATGGGCGGTGGAAGATTTATCAAACCAGTGATTGGAACTATCGCTGGTACTTCCAGGGGGGCGGATGTATCCGCTTTGAAATCAATGTATCCGGCGTAATTCTAAAAAAAGACGGTTATCTAACACAATCGTACCGTCACGATAAGTACGGGTCCGGCACATGGAAGCTTAATGAAGATACGCTAAAGCCCATCGGTGAAATAGAAGAGACGCCATTATGGCCCAGAGAATTGAAGAAATTAGAATCTGATTTTCCGGGTATGCAGGTGCGGTGGCTGAAGGACGCTGGTGAAGATAGAGATTCAAATGTGCAATATCTTCTTCGGTGGGAAACGCTGCCGGTAAATCGTGACCGTCGGAGAGAAATAGTTCCAAAGCCGACTATGTTGAGACTTTATAAACTCAGGTATGATTTATTGAAAATTGAAAAACAAATGAAACGAACAATTACTCCAAACACTCGAATAAGGCATTTTTCACACCCCAAAACAAGTTTGAGGGTGCCACCCAAGTTTCATTAGTAATTCAAAGGTCAATAAGATAACTATTTGAGGTCTCGCCATTTGACGGGTTGCCTGTCGAGCTGGAGTACTTCGGCCCGGCTGATAAGCCATCTGCCATCCTGCCCTTTTTGCAGGTTTAATCTTATTTTTGTTAGCATAGCTCGTTTATACTCATAGACAGAACTTCGTTGGTCAAATTTAGTCAGCGCTGTCAAAGTTGCAGTTGCCGTTGGCGGCGATACCTCTATAACCAAAGCCGTTTTCTTATTCCTCTCAACTAATGGCTCTGACAGCAATCTCCTGCAGTAGGCCATCAAATGTTTTTTGGTATAGTGAGATGAATCGCGGTAGTTCGCTGAAATAATTGCCTCGATTGCATCGGAATTTTCTTGTTCGACGGCTTTTATCCCTGTGTTAATTACGGCGTTGATTTTCTCGGTATCGGTTTTAACGAGCAGGTCGAACCCAAAAGCAGCGACAGTCAGAAAGGCCGGCAGAAGCCATTGTCCCCAATGCTTTTTTTCCGGGAGAATCCTGCGGAACATCAGCATCACAGGTAAAACGAAAATCGCTACAATCAGCAGTGTCCAGGGCTGTTCAAAAATATCGAACATTTACTCGGCCTTTTTTAAGATTGTCGGTTCAGCAAGGACTGATGCTTCTGACAGAGAAACCAAATAAAAGAGCGAGTTACTGCTGGTACCAATCAGGCAAGAATCGTCCCGGCCAGAGTAATACAAAGGTGCCTATTTCTTTTTGGTCCTCCGCTCTTATGGAATCGACATGCCCGTCGACAAACACCATAACGCCTGAACCTTCGTCTAAGTCTCCGCCCGTCGGTGGATTATGGTAGGTGGAGACGCAATCACCTCCACCAGGCGCAAAGCTGCGTAAATTGTTATCGTTGATGGAATGAGTGCTCAGGCCAGGAATAGCCCAGGTATTCTCCTCAGCGAAGAAAATCTTCTTCCAAGGATGAGCTACCTGGGATACGTTCGAAACCTTACCCTGTCCATCGCCGCCCAGGTAGGCATTCATACTGTAACTGTATTGAGGCTCTATGGGAATGCTCGAACCATCACACCACTGACAGCCTTTGCGTTTGGCCGCTTGTTTGAACGTGGGACACAAGTGGATATCTTTATGCCTAAGGTAGGGCCAAAGCACACCGTCCTGCTTATTCTTATATTGCACATCGTGCCACCGGCACCCTCGACCACCATCCTGAAAGAGCCAGGTAAATGTATAAGGAAAGCTGTCCTCATAAGTATCTAAGTACATTATCCCGGCCAAGCCGTACTGACGCAGGTTATTCTTACAAATAATTATCTTTGCTTGTTTCTTTACGCGATTTAGTGCGGGCATCAGAACCGCCATCAGAATTGCAATGATTGCAATTACTACCAGCAGCTCAACCAGTGTAAAACCTCTTATTTTCATTGCTATCCTTCCTTTCCGGCAAAGATACCTCAAAGGATTCCGACAGAAAACAAGAACATCCTGAATGATACTCGTTTTTTATCTTATTACGGCCGTTTCGCCACCTATTAGGATGCGCAAGACCGGCCTTCTGTTCCGTTAATTCCGTGTTCTTGCCACTGGTTTATATTATTATATTAGGCCGAAGCGAGCTTTGCCAAATCCAGCAGCGGGCCCAGGTCCTATTCCTAATCATGGGATATACACGGAAAGTGCTTTAGCGCGTATTCAATGTCCGTGTGTTCGTTGGCAGGGGGCGTCAAATCGAAGTTGAAGCCGCCGCCTGGGTTATACATTCCCTTGTGCATTGCCTTTTTACACCAGTCGATGAAATACTTGTCCACCCATCTGTGCATTTCGGCGTGGCCATCGGCAAAACCCAGAGTCGTTTGCTCATTGTGCCACATAGCCAATGGATCTATCCACTTTAATGGGCTGAACTGCATGACCCAGGAACCGACATTGGTTCCTCTCGGATCGACATCCTCGACGAAAATGTACTTTTCGGAAGGTCTTTTGATGTCCGAATACATTTTTGCCTGCTCATAAGTGTTTCTCCATCCCTCTCCGTTTGCGCCCCCGGCGATTGAGGCACTTCTGTAAGCGAAGTTATGGGTGGCTCTTAACCTCAGGTCGGAGGGGCATCGGTAAACTTCCACTGTATTACCGACGTATGGATAAAGGGCACCATCCCTTATGGCCTGCTTCTTTTCCTCAACAGTGGCACTGCCAGATACACTATGTACCCACATATGCGGCTGATTTGCGATGTGCCCTCCGACCAATTCACCATCATTATCATCTTTGTACATAAACCACGCCAACGACAGCGTTTTTACATTGCTCATACAATGTATGCGATAGGCCTGGTCTTTGGCCAGCTTCAAAGCGGGCATCAAAATCGCCATCAGAATTGCAATGATTGCAATTACTACCAGCAGCTCAACCAGTGTAAAACCTCTTATTTTCATTGCTATCTTCCTTTCCGGTAAAAATACCTCAAAGGATTCCGATAGAAAACAAGAATATCCTGAATGGTACTCCTTTCTTATTATGGCCGTTTCGCCACCTATTAGTAGGATGCGCAAGACCGGCCTTCTGTTCCGTTAATTTTGGATTCTTCCCATTATTTTAACGCTGCTTTATTTATCATTATATTAGGTTGAACCGAGTATGTCAAAACCTTTTTTGGTAAGATAATGGTGATACAAGGGCCAACTCGGGCATTTTAGCCGGTCAGATGCCCAGCTGGTGTTTGACCTCTGCAATTTTCTCGATGGCAAAATCCAAATCTTCCTTGTTGTGGGCCGCCGATATCTGTGTGCGAATTCGTGCAGCGCCTCTGGGAACCACAGGATAGGAAAATCCTATTACATAAACGCCTCTTTCCAAAAGTTTCTGTGCCATTTTTTGGGCGAGGGCCGCATCTCCGAGCATAATCGGCACGATTGGGTGTTCGCCGCCGATAACGTCTAATCCGAGTTTGGCAATTTGTTCTCTAAAATAGCTGGTATTGTCCCGAAGCTTATCCCGCAAATCAGTGGAAGTGGAGAGGATGTCGAGGACTTTCAGGGATGTGGCGACGATAGCCGGTGCCAGGGTGTTGGAGAAAAGATACGGGCGTGACCTCTGCCGCAGAATCTCGATAATTTCTTTTCTTCCGCTGGTGTAGCCGCCGCTGGCGCCGCCGAGGGCTTTGCCTAATGTGCCGGTGATAATATCGATGCGTCCCATTACATTGCAATGCTCATGAGTGCCTCTTCCGCGTTTGCCGAGCACACCGACTGCGTGCGAGTCGTCCACCATTACCAGTGCGTCATATTTTTCCGCTAATTCACAGATTTTGTCTAATTTGGCAATGGTTCCGTCCATTGAGAACACACCATCGGTTGCAATCATACGAAATCTTGCCGATTGGGCCTGTTGCAATTTGTCCTCCAGGTCCTCCATATTGGAGTTTTCAAAGCGCAGGCGCTGGGCCTTGCAAAGGCGTATGCCGTCGATAATGCTGGCGTGGTTGAGGTTGTCGCTTATGACAGCATCGTCTGCGGTGAGCAAGGTTTCGAACAACCCGGTGTTGGCATCAAAGCAGGAGCAGTACAGGATAGTATCCTCGGTGCCCAGAAATTCGGAGATTTTCTTTTCCAACTGTTTGTGTATTTCCTGTGTTCCGCAAATGAAGCGGACGGAGGACAGGCCATATCCCCATTTGGCGTAACTGTCCTGTGCTGCTCGAATGACTTCGGGATGGTCTGCGAGGCCCAGATAGTTATTGGCGCATAAATTAAGGACTTTTTGTCCACCTTGAACCGTAATCGTAGCTTGCTGCGGACTGGTTATGATTCTTTCGGCCTTGTAGAGGCCGCTGTCCTTTATTTGTTTAAGCTCTTCGGTTATATGAGATTTCATCGCTCCAAACATATCCTGTCCCTTACTATTGTTATATGGACCAGTTTTTTATTTTTCGGTCCAATCCAGGATGACTTTTCCCGATTTGCCCGATTGCATTACTTCAAATCCCTTAATATATTCGGTATAGTGGAACCGGTGAGTAATAACCGGGGTGATATCGAGTCCCTTTTGAATAAGCATAGTAACCTTATACCAGGTTTCGTACATTTTCCTGCCGTAGATACCCTTAATGGTAAGGCCGTTGAAGACGACATAGTCCCAGTCAATAGGGGTTTCCGGCATTATTCCCAGCAGGGCGATTTTGCCGCCATGGCACATATTTTTAAGCATACTTTTGAATGCGTCAGGACTTCCGGACATTTCAAGACCGACATCGAATCCCTCTTTCATATCGAGTTTCTTGACGGCATCTTCGATTCTTTCAGTTCCGGCGTCCAGTGTCAACGTAGGCCCCATTTTTTTGGCCAGTTTTAGGCGATATGGATTTATGTCGGTGATGACGACGAAGCGAGCGCCGGCTTGTTTGGCGATAGCGACCGTCATAATTCCGATAGGGCCGGCGCCGGTTATCAGTACATCTTCTCCTACGAGGTCGAAAGACAGGGCAGTGTGCGCCGCATTGCCCAAAGGGTCAAAGCAGGTAAGTACATCCGTGGGTATCCTGGTATCGCAATACCATACATTGGTGACGGGGATGGTTAAATATTCGGCGAACGCGCCGTCGCAATTGACGCCGATGCCCTTCGGGTCCTTACAGAGATGCCTTCTACCGGCCAGGCAATTCCTGCAGCGTCCGCAGACGAGATGGCCTTCGCCGCTAACAAGGTCGCCCAGTTTGAAGTCGTGTACATTACTGCCCATTTTCTCGATAGTGCCAACGAATTCGTGGCCTATGACCATTGGCGGTCTTATCGTTTTTTGGGCCCAGGCGTCCCAGTTGAAGATATGAACATCGGTGCCACAAATTGAGGTCTTGTGAATTTTTATAAGCACATCGTTGATGCCGATTTGGGGTGTGGGCACATTTTCCAGCCAGAGGCCTGGTTCGGGACTCTTTTTAACCAATGCTTTCATTGCCTGAGCTCTCCTGCCATTTTATCTGCTTGAGCTGGCGTGTTTTCTCGTGATTAGTCATATCAGGAGCCAGCGCCGTTATAGTTATAAAGCCCTCCACCAGTGACATCGTGTCGGTGGGGGTCTCATCGGTGTGGTTGGGCTCGCCGGCTAATTGAAATACGGTTTGGCCCTGTTCGTTTTTCTGGCGGATATAATACTCGTCAAAGCCCTTACTCGATTGCGGCACAACCCTTACGCCTTTCGGCTCGCCTTTTGATAATTGCGGTATATTGATATTTATTACGTCGCCGCTTTTTACCGGCATAAGCTTTTTCAGAATTTTGGTGCAGTACTCGGCGGCTTTCTCGAAATCTCCCGGTACGCCAGGGGCCTCAACAGCCAGGCTCATAGCGACGGCTGGAATTTCTAAAAGCGCGCCCTCCATCGCGGCGGCAACGGTGCCGGAATAGTAAACGTTTATTCCTACGTTGGCCCCGTTATTTATGCCGGCAACGAGCAGGTCTATGGGGCCGTCGTGCAGCTGCATAACGGCGAGCTTGACACAATCGGCGGGGGAGCCCTGCACGCTAAAGCCCGTGAATCGGCCGTTAATATCGACCTTATTGCATACTAACGGCCGAGAGTACGTAATGCTGTGGCTGGCTCCTGAGCGGCTGACATCCGGCGCGACCACTGTTACATCACCCATTTTGACCAGTTCTTTGTAAATGGCCGCCAGGCCCGGTGCGAAAATGCCGTCGTCATTTGTCAACAATATTTGCATCTGTCGATACTCGATGCTCGATTCTCGTCGCTCGATACACGATACACTATTCACTACTCACTAACGACGAACATTGTAATTGCTTGCAGAGCTTGTGTCAATGCCGTGTAGTGCCGTGGTGGGGCACGCTGTGCGGGGCATCCTGTGGATTGACAGGTTCGTGAGATAATATATAATGCTCGATTATGGAAAAGAATGCAAAATGTAGGGTGGGCTTTCCTGAAGTGAGCCTGTCGAACTTTGCCCACCAAAATCAAGCGGATTGTTGAACTGTAAAATCTGATGTGGTATAATTAATCCAAATAACGATTGGTTTACCATTAGCTATGAATAAAAGGAAAGAAATTTTAGATTTAGTCAGATTGGCGGGGAAGAAAAAATGCCTTTATCTATCTCATGCTATTCGGCAAATGTCTCGACCTGAGCGCATGATAACGACAGCCGAAGTACGTTCTACCATACAAAACGGCCAAATCATCGAGGATTATCCTGAGGATTCACGGGGACACAGTTGTCTGGTTCTCGGAAAAGGGTATAACGGACGACCGATACATATTGTTTGTTCTCCCAGGGATGAATTTCTTGCGATTATTACCGCATATATTCCGGACCCTAATGAGTGGTCTAAAGATTATAAAGTGAGGGTAAAAAAATGAAATGTATTCACTGTCAGGCAGTCATGAAACAGGGAACAGCACCACTGCATATTGACAGAAATGGTTGCCACGTAACAATTGACAATGTCCCTGCCTGGGTATGTCAGCAGTGCGGAGAGGCGTATTTTGAAGAGCAGGAAGTAGACGCAATTCAAGATTTAATCCAAACAATTGATAAGAAGGCTAATAAACTTACCTTGAGCGCATAACTTGACAAAATTATCAAGATTGCAGTTTGATTTGTGATGAACCGCAGCGTCTCACAAAATACGCTTCACGAGATACGCTTCCTTAGCCTGCCTTGAGCACGGTCGGAGAGAGATACGAAATTAGATTGTAGCGTGAGCTTGTAGCACACCAAAATCAAAAATGCGAAATTTAATATATTCCGTTGTCATTCCGCACTTGATGCGGAATCCAAACGAGATACAATATACGAGATATTTATCCGCCTCTGGCGGACGATATACGGAATTTGAACCAGCGGCTGCAAGCGGACGCCGCATACGCGGCGACGTTGAGCCGCATCGGGAGCTTAATAAAAATGTTTGAGACATTAGGATCATTTATACTTGGGAAGGCACTTGAGTTTCTCCCCGCTTGGATTGCACGGCGCATCGTTTCTCTTAAGAAAGTCGCAGATCAAATAGAGATCGATCTCCGCAGTAGCAACCCAATTGACATCAGCTTTGGTTCCGAGGTACCGAGGGTCAGTATTTACTTCCGTATCTCAAATCTAAGTTCGGTTGGTGTCACACTCGATCGCATGCTTGTCGATGTTTGGGTTGGCCAGCCTACTCTACGAGGATCGGTACTTCAGCGATATCACCTTCCCAAGAGGACTTCTGACGACAATGTCTATTTTGCTAGTTCCCTATCAATACCCCAGCAGGAACAGATCAAGAAGCGAGTTGATGGACAGCTACTCTCTTCGTCTGTGAGAATCAACATTGTGGCCTACTTCGATTCTAAAATTGGCATTGTGTGTCTAGAGAAAACGTTGGAACAGAGAGATGTGCCCTGCAAGCATTGATTGCTTTGTCCAGGGTGAACCAGTCGTTGAGCTTTTCGTTATGCGGAAACCAAATAATCAATAGTTAGTTGTGAGTATTAAGGTACTATAATATGTCAGTTAACTTTCCAGAAGTAATAGATGATGCGTTTCGGCAGTACGAGCCAACTGTTGAGCTTCTTAAGAACTTCCAAGCAAGAAAGGTGAATCCGCAAGAATTCGTCATCCTTGTATGTGCTCGCTTAGATTCACTATCAAACCTGGCGTTCTCGGAAGGAACCCAAAAGAGCAAGTTCATCAAGTTTCTCATGACTTTCTCTCAACATGGAAATGCGTTCCGGAAAGTCAGTGTCCCTGACCTCTATTATTTCCTCACGAAAAGATTGATAATTCTGCCTGGAACTATTCCTCAACCAGGTCGCGTTCATGTTTACCACCCCACTGAAGAAAAAGAGTTCATCTCATTCATTTGGAATTCAGGGATTAGTATTACAGAAGAGGATATTGAAAAGGTTCTTCTATTCCTCCTTAAGGTGTTGAAAAAGACCTACAGGATAGCTCCCAACCAGTCGCTTTGTAAGCCAACAGCGGACAGCCCTAAATCGTTACTCAAATGCCTACTTGAAGCGTCCAATACATACAGGAAAGCTATGTACGACGAAGCAGTACACGCAATTGTGCCTGTTATTCATAACTTCACTCTGGGTGCTCTCATGTACTCCGAGTACCGATGCGCCTCAATTCATAAGTATGAAGTCAATATGTATGAGATCCCCTTCTTTAAGGAGAAAGGTACACATTGGTGTTCATTTTACGATGAGTATTGCGCACCATCGCACTTTCTTAAAGTTCATTTCTCTGGAACCTTTCTACTTGATACACTGATAAAGTGTATTGACAACTATAAAAAGTACATAAGAAAAATCAGAAAGCTTCCTGCGGACCTGTTTTTTCAATTTTGCGATGTCATGACAGACCTCGAATACTTGGACCAAGAAACGATTGCAATGGGAAAGGCTGCCAAGATCACTACATGAATTGGACGCCAGAGACAATCAGAATAATAGGGACACCCAGCTACTAATGGCTGGTGATAGTGGGCAGAAAACGGTGACCGTCCATAATAATCCTAAAGATGAGTTTTCATGTTAGTTAAACATAAATCAAGACGTCGTAGTCGTTTGGAGCGGGAAATCCAACATCTGCGCAAACTCGCATTTGCACCCCCAGACCACTCAATTGTTCCAGATACAGCATATTTCCAAATCGAGCGTGACAGTATCATACGGGCACGTGTTCTTTTAGATTGTGCTTTGGTCGAAGAATTTGCCGCGCTTATCATAATGAACAACATCTTGACTGATTCCCCGAAGTGGAATGAGATCAAGTTCTTCGGTCGGATCAAAAGGTACCATATTTTCTACGATGATATACTAGGAAGACTTCCCGCTCGATACAAAATGACGATAGTAAGAAAGTTCATACAGGTGCCAAAAAGAATTTTGAAAACCGTGGAAAGAATGCTCGCTTTAAGGAATGTTTTTGCTCACGTGTACACCCTTGATTATACCAAGAAACGAGATTTGGCCTACAAAGGACAAAGCATCCTTTCTGAAACAGGGTTCAAGTCTTATTTGCAAGACTCGACTGATGCAATTACATTTCTGGTAAAACAGACCAAACTCCTTTAGGAAAAATGTAAGTAAATACGGACGAATAATAGGGACAGCCACTTGTTAATGGCTGGGGACAGTGCACAGAAAAACTTGCCTTTCCTAATAATCAAGCTGAGATTTTGTATCCTTCGACAGAGTTTATCCGCCATAGGCGGACAAGTTTTGCCTTTTACCCTTTGGATTTACACTTCTTCGTGCCTTGGTTGTCAAAAAAAATTAGAAATCCATCTCTCAGCGATACCACAACTTTACACTTTACATTTTGAACTTTTAACTCCCTCCCTCTGTGGCTAAATTTTTTAGATTTTTATTGAAAAAACAGGCAAAATTTGGTATAATACTAATAATTGGGGGAGGCCCCGGGATCGGGGCTGCGGTGAACCGCACGAATCGGGCAAGCCGCCCAAGTCAAATTTAATCATTAACTAATGGTGTTCCGTGTATGGTCAATACGCAATACACAATACGCGATACGCAATACGCAATACTCGCCAACCATCGTCTGTCAACTGTCCTCTGTCCTCTACAATTGTCGAGAATCCTCTACAAATCAGCTCTTTTTATGCAAAACAAAGCCAATTTTCTGGATGCTCAAATGAACGTAAATTCAATATTAACAAAGGATTATGAAAGAAATGACATTTTCGCAGTCCCAGAAAACAAAGCCAATACAAAGCCAAACAAAGCCAATTTGCAAAATGCCCAAATGAACGTAACTGTTTTCTATACAAAGGAATATGAAAATAAGTCAAATTGGGCAATTTGTGAAAACAAAGCCAATTCAAACCCAATTTCCGTAAAGCCCAAAATGGACGTAAACTTATATGTTATAGAGGATTACGAAAATGAAACCACCCTCAGTCCCCAAAAAAACAAACCCAATCAAAGCCAATTTCAAACTCGAAGCGAAGCAGAGATCCCTACGGGTGAGCTTCTCGGAATCCTCAAACCGGGGACCAATTTCGAACGTGGCCTTGCTAAAATGGGTCATCACGAGTGAGCACAGTTGAAGGGTCAAGTTTTAGAATGTAGAATAGGTCATTATGGAAAAGTATTCGGCGGATAAAAAGTTTGTCGTGATGAGCAGAGATGAGGTTCGGGCGTTTGACCGGTGGGCGACAAATACGCTCGGAATACCAGGCGTGGTTCTGATGGAAAACGCCGGGCGAAGCTGTGCCGAATTGATTAAAGACAAATTAGCCGAGGTTACAGCTCCGAGGGTCTGTATTTTCTGCGGGACTGGAAATAACGGCGGCGACGGGTACGTAATTGCCAGGCATCTGTTAAACAGCGGCTTTAGAGTTGTCGTGGTCATAATCGGCGACCGGAACAAAATCAAAGGCGATGCAAAGATAAACCTTGATATTTTAGAGCGTCTGGGCCAACCAATTGAACGGTTGAACCTGGGGGATAGCGATATACCGGGGCGGGTTAAAGGTTTTGCCGCAGGTGCCGATATGCTTGTTGACGGCCTTTTCGGCACGGGATTAAGCGGGCAACTGAGCGAGGAGTATAAACAGTTGATAGAAAGCATAAATGCCCAGAGCTGCCCTGTTCTGGCGGTGGATATTCCATCCGGCCTGGATTGCGACACAGGTGAGCCGCTCGGTGCAGCTATCAAAGCAAGCTGGACCGTAACTTTTGCGGCGATGAAAAGGGGCTTTACATCCACAAAGACGGCAACTCAGTACGCGGGCGAAATTTTTGTTGCCTCGATTGGTGTCGAACCAGCCGATGATACGTCAGATTAAAATGCTCCGGCCCTGCGTGATTGTGTTTTATAGCCTAAGAAATAGAGGAATCTTTCGTAGTTAAATACAGGAATTGAAAAGGCCTGTGCCCGGTTTTGCACCTGCTTGTAGTGAGCAGCTTTTTGTACCGAGGCCTGGTATTTTTGCATTGCCATTGGGTCCACTTCTATCGCTTCAAAAGTCGGCTTTCTAAGTACTTTCGGAGCTTTGCCGAGAACCAGGAAGTCCGTGTCGATGGAAACGGTATCGGCCACTCTGCTACCCCATTTTTCAATAAGTGCTTTTATTTTATTGAGAGCGTCGTAATCAATACTTTCGTCGCCATCAAGGTCGAATTCACCTGCTACCACAAATACGTTCGTTTTATCACTGTCCCAAATTAAATTTGCGATGATGTCACCGAGTATGATGGGTCTTTTCATTTTTGAGGGTATAATCCGTGCTGCCGAAATGACTTTCCTGACATCGAATACTTCGATTTCGGCCTTTCCCTTGCCGTCCTTGGGGATGGGCATAGTTTTGTCATAAACCGAGAAGGTTAAACCTCGATAAACACGGTCGTCGCTTCCAATATTGAGGTGGACTATCCCAGTCTGGTCATCAATCAATACTATTTTTCCGTCGGGCTTATATGCCGCCACGTTACTGTCCAGCGGGGGCATAATATCGTCAATCTTTTTCTGTATATGCTCTATCCTGCCTAAAGCCATTTTCAATTCTGCCTGTGTTTTCAGCAGTTCATCGTGCTCTTTATCGCGGTCGGCTCTTGCTTCATCCAGCTGGGCGATAAGAGTCTGAACTTTCTCATCTGTAGTTTTTTTCATGAGGGCTTCAAGTTCATCGTAGTCCTGCTTAATGTTGCTAACCTGCTGCTGATATTTTTCTTTCTCGGCTAACAGTGTCTGTTCTTTTTCAAAGTTGGCTTTCATCGCATCATCAAATCGGTTTTGCAGGTCGTTAAGCTGTTGCTGGGTAGCGAGTAATTCGGTTGCAGTGTTATCGAGCTTTGTTTTTAGTTTTTCGATTATTCGTATAAGTCCGGTGGTGTTGGGGTCAATGTTTTCAAAATCGATATACTCTTGAGCCAATAGATCTAATGTCTCTATGGCTTTACTATTAGCGGTGTCGAATTTAACTCCAGCGGAGGTGTCTTCGAGTGGTCCTCCGATGATTAGCGAGACCGTCCCGTCGAGATAATTGACCATTTTGCCGAGATAGGTCTCTCTTTGCTTTGCTCCAACGATTGCTCCTCTTTTTTGCCACTCCTCGGGGGTGGCCATCTCTCTGAGGTTGCTTTCTGCAGTTTCTGCTATTTTCATCTGGTCTTCGAATTTGACGTAGTAGATAACCGCGACGGTGGTTGCAGCGATAAAAAGCCCCACAAAGGCCACAAGGGTATAGAGCATAGCGTCGCTTTGCTGTCTTTTGCCTGCTGGCATAGTAAAACTCCTTAGAAATAGTGAAAAATCAAATATTAAGGCCGTTTAGATAGTATATTATCGCCTAAAAACATCTCCGAGTCAACAAAAAAAATCGATGCCGGGGTCGTTTTAATCGCAGGTTAATCTGGAGGGCAGTAACAGAAACTAAAGTCTCAAAGTTTTTCCAGAAACGCTGGTAACCGGCTGATTTGGCGTATTGTATATTGTGCCGCAGCACCGGATTCCTGCGAGGATTCTGAATACAAGCCGGCAGGGCGGATTATGCGAATGGTCAAAAAGCCCAATTTGTTCGGTGCGATAAAATCCTTTTTCTCATTGTCGGCAACGTAAGCTATGGTCTCTGGCCTTGCATTTAAGGTCTGCATTAGTTTTTGAAAGCCGGCCGGCGACGGCTTCCAGAATTCCCTGCCGAGCTGTTCGGTATAAACTGTGCACTTAAAATATTTTTCGATTCCCAATGCCTGGACTTTTAATTGCTGGGCTGGTAGGAAACCATCCGTTAGGAGAGCTAAGGTATATTTGCCGCTTAGCTGGGAGAGGAGGTCCCGGCTATCCTGCGGCAGCGTTATTTTCGGGACGTGGTTGCGATAAACCTTTATTAGCTCGCCGATAAGCTTATCGTCATAGCGTATGCCAAGCTCGCCAAGAGCTGCATTGAATGTTTTTGTGCGATTGCCGGCTGTGAATTGCTTCCAGAAGGCACCGGAAATACGTCCGGAAGGTAGCCTCGTGACACGGGCTTCCAGCCCGTGCCAACACGGCCAGGATGGCCGTGCCACAAACTCAGCCACGGCCTCGAAGCCGCTCCTGCAGTACTCGACTTCATCGTAAAGTGTGTCGTCTAAATCAAAAACAACGGTCGTTATCATAATCATTTACTATTTACTATTGACTATTTACTATTTTCAATATTCAATTGTCAATAGTCAACAATATTCAATGAAAGGTGAAGTTATGAAATTTTTGCAAATACTGCGTCCGCTGCACTGGACCAAGAATATGTTTGTATTCGCAGCTCTTATATTCGGAAAGAAACTTTTTGGGTCGGTTGAAGAAGTGCTTCTGGCAGTTGGCAGTGCCGTTGGTGGTTTTTTCTGTTTTTCTCTGGCGGCATCGGCCATCTATATCTTTAACGACATAATTGACCGCAAGACGGACCGACTCCATCCGGAAAAATCAAAGAGACCCATCGCAGCAGGCAGCGTAACCATTGATTCTGCCACTGTAATGTCTGTTCTATGTGCCGTAGTAGCGATTGTTTGCAGTTATTTGCTTATTCGCGAGCTCGCAGTTATCATCCTGACATATATCGGGCTGATGATTCTTTATTCGCTTCTGCTGAAAAAAATAATGATTCTGGACTGCGTAGTAATATCAATCGGCTTTTGCCTGCGTGCAGTTGCCGGAGCTGTTGTCGTGGGAGTATTTATCTCGCCCTGGCTGATTATCTGCACCTTTGCCTTGTGCCTGTTCCTGGGTTTTAGCAAACGCCGAAGTGAAATATCGCAGCTTCGTGAAGATAGCGAGTCATTTCGCAAGACACTGGCCGGCTATACACCGGAACTGCTCGCCCATATGCTCGATGTCACCAGCGGCCTGGCAATTGTATGTTTTCTGCTTTATGCGATGGATGACAGGACAAGGGGGCTTTTCGGCACTAATAATCTGGTCTATACTACACCGCTGGTTTTGTACTGTGTTTTCCGTTTCAGTGCGCTAATACAAAAGGGCAGATATTCCGGCCCTGTGCAGCTTATCCTCCACGATTGGCCGTTTCAGATTGGCTTTGTACTCTGGGTTTTAGCGTGTATCGGAATTATTTACGCCAATAAGTTCGGTAACATTTTCGGCAACATCTGGGCTTATTGATCAGGAACGTTAAAGATAAACTCATAATTTTTACATCAACAATATTTATTGGATTTGTTTAAGAGGAGATATGTAGTATGAAGCAAATCATAGCTTTTTCCATTTGCCTTGGTCTTGTCCCGGCGGGTTTGTTATTGGCTGGAGATTCGAAAAATAAATCACTAACGGAACAATTGGATATTAGTGTTTGGGATATGGCCGGGTTAAAATCATTGCGACCCGTAACAGGCGGTGTTCCTCTCGCTCAGGGAGCTACTCCCGAGGGTGTGAATTTTGTCCTATATGATGAGAATGATAAGCCTGTGCCCTGCCAGGCATCGGTTCTTGCTCGATGGAAGGACAGAAGTGCTCGCTGGATTCTGCTTGATTTCCAGGCTGAGCCTCCCGCTAACAGGACATCGCATTTCAAGCTATCCTGGGGCAAAAAAGTTACGACAGTTAATCCTGAATTTCCGGTACAGATAAGTGGGGAGAAAAAACCGTTTATCAAAACGAGAAACATTGTGGTCTCACCCGTGAAAAACGCTCTGCTGCGAATTTCCGATCGAGTCGATGTCAAATTTTCGCTGACAGATAGCAAAGGGGCGAATTGCAATGGAATTGTCGAATCGGTAGAGGTTGAAGCAAGGGGTAAAATCCGTTCCACTCTGGTCTTAAAGGGCGCATTTCGCAGCCCTGATGAAGAGCGCATTTTCGGCTTCCGGATGCGCGTTTCTGTTTTTGCGGGGCTATCGAAGGTTTACCTTGAGCCGCAGATTTTGGTCAATTCGGAAAAAGGCGTAATCCAAAATATCCGTAGTTTGAAGTTAGAGGTGATTACTCTGGACAGAATGCGGTCTGCAGTCATAGGCGGGACACCCGGATGGAGTGGTAAACCAACTTCGTCACTTCGTTTGTTCCAGATTGATGACGAGAACTACCGGTTCGAGGGTGCTGAGGGGAAAGGGTCAAAAGCCCCGGGATGGGCGGAGATAGGGGATGGAAAAGGGACTATAGCTGTTGCCGTGAAAGACTTCTGGCAGCAATGGCCAAAAAGCATAGAGGCGGATTCCAAAGGTTTAAAGATAGGTTTATTCCCCGAATTTAAAGAAGGTGCTTTTGAGCACATGGCCCCTTGGTATAAGTACCAATATTTGTTCGAAGACAATTGCTATCGCCTTAGAACAGGTCAGGCACCTCGTTGGCGGGTCTGGCTGGATTTGTCAGGAGATGGATCATCTCTGGTAAAATATGCCAATGCTCCCCTGGTCCCATCGGCTGAGCCAACTGAGGCAATTGCCACCGGTGTATGGGGCCATATTGCTGCTGCAGGGAGCCTGGGCATGAAAAAATACGACGATTGGGCTGAAAATCTTTTCGATAATGGTTATTGTCACTCAATCAAGGCACAGCGAGACTATGGACAGATGAATTGGGGAGATTGGTTTGGCGAGCGGGGTTGTAATTGGGGCAATCATGAATATGATACAGCCAAACATATCCTGATGCAGTTCGCACGGACCGGGGACCCCAAATACTTCTACGTGGGGGATGCTGCCGCCCGACACACTACTGAGGTCGATGTCATTCATTTCGTGAATGATGACTTAAGGAAGTATTTCGGGGAGGATTTACGCGACCGCCCAGCTTATCCGGCCCGCCCCGGAATGGTGCATCAGCATTGCGTAGGACATGTAAGCGGTTTTTACAGTGTTGAACGCATTCGCGAACTTTACGTTTCACTCAGGGTCGGCAACAGTAAGAATCCCTATCTTTGTCTGTCTCCCTATAATTTGGGACACATCTGGACCCATGGAATGGTTTTGGATTATTTTCTGACCGGTGACCCATGGATGAAAGAGACTGTAGAAAAAATTGGAGAGAACCTTGTCAAGCTCGTTGAGCAGCGGAAGTTTAACTTTAAGACCGGCAGTCACGTTGGACGTGTTAACGGCTGGACAATGTTGGCCATAGCCGGAGCCTATGAGCTTGACCTTAACGAACGCTACCTTAATGCAATGAAATTACTTGCCGATGATGTCATTTCAACTCAAAACTCACAATGTGGCGGCTGGCTTTGGAAGCTACCCCCGGGACATTGTAACTGCAAAACGAAGCATGTCGGAGAAGCTGGATTCATAAGTTCAATCAGGATCAACGGATTGAGCCGATATTTTCAGCTCACAGGGGATGAACGCATTCCCGATATTGTAAAAAGGGGAATTACCCATCTTAATAATGATACCTGGATGGAACAATATAGCGACTGGCGCTACACATCCTGTCCGGCCACAAATCCAATCGGCCAAACTGGCGTTACGATTTCTGCACTGGTCAATAGCGTAAAGCTGAACAGAGAACCTGAACACCTGAGAATCCTGCAAAAAGCGTGGGATAACAAGTTTAAACGCCTCCTGATCGCACCTGCTGCAAGACCTGGAGTTGGAAAGACCTACTCGACCATCATGTATGGAAGCCCGGAGGCAATGAATCTCTTCGTCAATGGTTTAGAACAATAATATATACACAGTTCGGCATTTTTGTCGATAGTCAGGCAGTTCTGCGAGGTATCCAGGCAGAGGTTATCTTGGAAATGTGAGTTACAGTGGCATCGGTACTTTATATTCGATAAATCGAGTAATAAGCAACTCCTTATGGCTGAACAAAGATTACAGAAGGTTTTGGCTGCGGCGGGTGTCGATTCGCGTAGAAAATGCGAAGAGTTAATACTCAGTGGGGCCGTCCGTGTAAACCGAAAAGTAGTAGATACGCTGCCGGTCTTTGTTGACCCGGAAAAAGACGTCATAAGCGTAAACGGCAAAAAAATTCACGCAGCACAAAAAGTATATTTTCTTTTGAATAAACCCAAAGGGGTGATTTGCAGTAATCGTGACCCTGAGGGCAGGAAAAAGGCGATAGACATCATCTCTGCTCGTGAACGTGTTTTTTGTGCTGGTAGACTCGATGCCGATACCACAGGAATAATTATCCTAACTAACGACAGCGAACTGGCAAATAGATTAACGCATCCAAGATATGGATTGGCTAAAACCTATGTTGTCAGGGTCAAGGGGCAAATTCACGGCGAGGTGGTCGAAAAGTTAAAGAAAGGCATCTGGCTGGCTGAAGGCAAAACCGCCAGGTCATCAGTAAAAATATTAAGACGCAGTCATAAAGAGTCGTTGATTGAAATTACTATTCAGCAGGGTCTTAACCGGCAGATTCGCAGAATGCTGGCGAGAGTGGGTCTGCCCGTAAGAACGCTGACGAGAACGCGGATAGGCAAACTCAACACCCGAGGCATTGGTGTCGGCAAATTCAGAAGGCTAACCAAAGCTGAAGTGGCATACCTGAAAAAAGTCGCCGCCAGCTAATCAGCCGATGCGCAAAAACCGATGAAATATCAAGTGTGCCCTTAAAGAAGAAGCGTTTTCTTAGATAAAGAACGTGGTTGAAGGGGCTAACTAAATGCGTGGCAAACGCGAGAAAAACAATAGAAAGTCATCGTCACATATTAAAAGAGACATCAAACGGCGTAGAATCAGGAGGCACTCGCCGGCAGAGAAGAAAATTATTTCCCCAATTTCCAGGAGCGAGAAAAAACAAAAGGACGTAAAAAAGGTGGCGCAGAAGCCGATAACCAGCTGGCGTCTCTGGCTGTTTCGGATTGTTGCTCTTACTGTTATTCCAGCTTTACTGTTCTTGTTACTGGAACTGGGCTTGCGCATAGTCGGTTACGGCTTTCCTTCCACTACGACCATAAAGTATGAAGTCAATGGTAGAGCGTCTTATTGTGACAATGTCAAATTTGCTTGGCGCTTCTTTCCGCGAAACATTGCCCGAGAATTTGACCCATTCATTTTCCCTGCGGATAAACCAGAGGACACTTATCGAGTTTTTGTACTCGGCGCTTCGGCTGCCCAGGGCGTGCCGGATGGGGCATTTAGTTTCGGGCGGGTTCTCCGGGCAATGTTGCAGGATGCGTACCCGGGGATAAATTTTGAAGTTATTACGGCAGCGATGGCGGCCATCAATTCCCATGTAGTTCTTGAGATCGCCGGTGATTGCGCCCGTCACCAGACCGATTTGTTTATCGTATACCTCGGCAACAACGAAGTGGTTGGTCCGTATGGTCCGGGTTCTATCTTTGCCTCGCTTTCTCCCCACCTGTTCCTCATTCGTGCCGGTATTACACTGAAAGCAACGAAGTTGGGGCAGTTGCTAACAAATTTATTAGAATCGATAGGTCTACAGAAAAACATCCCAAAGGTTTGGGGTGGGATGGAAATGTTTCTCGAAAAACAAATGCGGGCGGAAGATCAGCGCTTGGAGACTGTGTACCAACATTTTGAAAGAAACCTAATAGATATTAGCCGTATCGCCAGCAGAAGTGGAGCAAAAACAGTTTTCTGTACCGTAGGCAGCAGTCTGAAAGATTGCCCGCCTTTTGCTTCTCTGCATCGGGCGGATATAACTGAGGCGGAGAAGAAAAAGTGGAATGAGATTTATCAACAAGGGGTGACGTTCGAGACGGCTGGAAAGTATGGCGAGGCAGTGGCACGGTATCTTACCGCTGCTGAAATTGATGCCTCTTACGCTGACCTGCAATTTCGCCTGGGCCGTTGTTATTGGGCGATGGCCGAATATGAGAAGGCCCGGGAAAGATATATTCGAGCACGTGAACTGGATACGCTTCGATTTCGTGCTGATACACGAATCAACGAAATTATTCGCGCTGCAGGTGGGGACAAGGCCGCAGAAGGTGTTTACCTGGTGGACGCGGTGGAGGCATTCGAAAAGAACAGTCCCCATAGGATTCCGGGGGAGGAACTGTTTTATGAGCATGTACATTTGAATTTCAAAGGCAGTTATCTTCTGGCCAAAACGATTTGCAAGCAAGTGGAAGAGATACTTCCGGAGAGGATAAAACGTCATAAAGCGAATAAAAGTCCGTTGTTAACCGAGTCAGAGTGTGCCAAGCGCCTGGTTTATACGGATTTGGAACGACACAAAATTGCCTATAAGGTTCTTAATTCTCATATAAAGGAGCCGCCTTTCACAAACCAGCTCTACCATAAGCATCAAGTCAAACAATTGGAGGAAAAGCTCAAGGTCCTAAAAGCCAGCTTAACTCCTGAAGCTCTCAACAATACCGCGGCTGAGTATCGATGGGCGATTGAGAATGAACCGTCTGACTGGTGGTTGCGTTGGAGATATGCCCTATTATTGTCGGACAAAATGAGACAGTATGAGGCAGCTGCCGAGCAACTCCATTTGATACTGCAAGATTGGCCGCATTCTTACAGGGCACACACCTCCCAGGGATTATTATTAGCAAGGCTGAGAGCTTTTGATCCGGCTATCGCCGAGTATTTGAAGGCAATAAAAATCAAGCCTACCTGCGCCAATACACATTACTACTTAGGATTGGCATATCAAGCACAAGGGCAGTTCGACAAGGCCGTAAAATATTACTTCATAACGGTTCGATTGCAGCCAAACTTCACTAAAGCATACGACAGTTTAGGTGGAGTACTGTTTCAGCAAGGCAAACTTAATGAGGCAATCCAAGTGTATCGCAAGGGATTGCTATTCGTACCGAGTGATGTCGTTCTACACTACAATCTGGGTATTCTTTTGGAAAAACAGGGGCACACGGCTGAGGCAATCAAAGAACTTCAAGCAGGCTTGCGGATAGATCCAAATTCTGTTGAAATACGTAGGGCACTAAAAGCTTTCAAGAAAAAACAGGCTTGAAGAGACTTTAATAGATGCGGGCTAAAAGCAACAAAGACAATAAAAAATCGCAATCTCATACAAAGAGGGATACCAAACGGCGCAAACCCAGGAACCGTTCTCGGATGAAGAAAAGAATTATTTCCATTTCCAAGGGCAAAGAAAAACAAAAGGACGTAAAAAAGGTGGCACAGAAGCCGATAACCGGCTGGCGTCTCTGGCTGTTTCGCATTATTGCCCTTACCGTTATTCCGGTTCTACTGTTTTTGTTGTTAGAGCTGGGCTTGCGCATAGTCGGTTACGGTTTTCCTGCTACTGCGACCGTCAAGTATGAAGTGAACGGGGGAGTGTCTTATTGTAATAATGTCAAATTCGGCTGGCGGTTCTTTCCCCGAGAGATTGCCCGAGAATCTGAGCCGTTCATTTTCCCTGCGGCCAAGCCGGACGATACTTATCGAATTTTTGTGCTGGGTGCTTCCGCCGCCAAGGGTGAACCGGATGCGGCATTTTGTTTTGGACGATTTCTGCGGGCAATGCTGCGGGAGGAGTATCCGGGAGTAAACTTTGAAGTTATTCCGACTGCGATGGCGGCCATCAATTCCCACGTGGTTCTGGAGATAGCAAAGGACTGTGCCCGACACAAGGCCGACCTGTTTGTCGTATACCTCGGCAACAATGAAGTTGTCGGGCCATACGGGGCGGGGACCGTCTTTGCGCCTCTTTCAGCCAGTTTGTCTCTCATCCGTATCGGTGTTGCTCTTAAAGCTACGAGGTTGGGACAACTGTTGACGAATTTGTTCGAATCAGCAGGCGCTGGAAGGAATACGCCGTCAGTTTGGCGTGGAATAGGAATGTTTCTCGAAAAGCAAATACGAGCGGATGACCCTCGCTTGGAGACCGTTTACCGACATTTTCAAAGAAACCTGAAAGATATCAGCCGTATTGCCTGCAAAAGCGGAACGAGAATAATCTTCTGTACCGTAGGCGACAGCCTGAAAGATTGCCCGCCGTTTGCTTCTCTGCATCGGGCGGATATAACAGAGACAGAAAAGAAGATGTGGGACGATATTTACCAGCAAGGCGTGTCCTACGAGACGGCCGGCAATTATGCCGAGGCGGTAGGTCGGTACCTAACTGCCGTCGAGATTGACGATTGTTACGCTGACCTGCAGTTTCGCCTGGGCCGTTGTTACTGGGCGCTGGCCGAATACGATAAGGCACGGGAAAGGTATATTCGAGCACGTGAACTGGATACGCTTCGATTTCGTGCTGATACACGAATCAACGAAATTATTCGCGCTGCAGGTGGGGACAAGGTCGCAGAAGGTGTTTACCTGGTGGATGCGGTGAAGGCATTCGAAAAGAACAGTCCCCATAGTATTCCGGGCGAGGAACTGTTTTATGAGCATGTACATTTGAATTTCAAAGGTAGTTATCTTCTGGCTAAAACAATTTGCAAGCAGGTGGAAGAGATACTTCCGGAGAGGATAAGACGTCATAAAGCGAATAAAGGTCTGTTGTTAACCGAGTCAGAGTGTGCCGAGCGCCTGGCTTATACGGATTGGGACCGACACAGAATTGCCGATGCGGTTCTTAATAAGTTTATCAAGAAAGCGCCGTTCACCAACCAGCTCTACCACAAGGAGCGGGTCAGGCAAATGGAGCAAAAGCTCAGGGCCCTCGAAGTTAATGTAGCTGCGGACGCCCTTCAAAAAGCGGATGCCGAGCATCGCCGCGCAATTCAAAATGACAGTGAGGATTGGTGGCTTCACTGGAAATATGGCAAATTGTTAGCGGAAGATTTGAAAAACTACAAGGCGGCAGCCGAACAGTATCGTTTGGTACAGGATTTTTTGCCGCATTCTTATACGGGATACAACGCATTGGGCTCGGTATTGCGCGGACTGGGCGACCTTGATGCGGCTATCGCCCAGTATCGCAAGGCGGTACGAATTAAGCCCACCTGCGGCGATGCGCATTACTATTTAGGATTGGCATATCAAAAACAGGGCAGGTTTGGTAAGGCCATAGAACATTATTCTAAAGCAGCGCGATTGCAGCCGGACTACGTGCCGGCATATAACAATCTGGCGGAAATACTATTGCGGCAAGATAAGGTCGACGAGGCAATTGGAATATGTCGCAAGGGATTGCTTTTTGTGCCGGATAGCCCGGTTCTGCACTGCAACCTGGGCATCCTCTTGAATAAGCAGGGACGCAAAGATGAGGCGCTCAAAGAGCTTCGCGCCGCTTTACAGATAGACCCTAATTCGGCCAAGGTACGCAGAGTGCTGGAAGCTATATTGAAAAAAAGCGATTGACTAAAGACGGCGTTTAGCATATAGGGTTTAGTCCCGGATTTCCCAGTTAGTTGGTGACAAACAAACAGGATTTTGATAGTATAGGGAATGTTACGAAGCGATCTATATGGGAAATTCCGGAATAATCTATTAGGGGCGATGATCTATGGTCAGAAAAATTGTACTTATTGTGTTGTTGTTTTGCGCTATCGCTTCCACGGCGGCTGCACAAGATCCGGCAGAGCGAAATTACCACGTTCCTGCGCTCAATCCGAAGCATAAGGACAAGCCTAAAGTGACGGGTTGGGCCAAACAGCGCATCGAGGAAAAAATCAATCGCGGAATGTTGGCTATGCCGAACAAGAAGGGCAAGGTTTACCTAAGCTGGCGGCTGCTCAAGACCGATGCCCAAGTGACGGCCTTTAATGTTTATCGCTCCATCGAGGGCGGCGAAGCTGTGAAACTGAGCAAGGAGCCTGTGGCCGCCACCACCGACTTCATCGACGAGCAGCCGGCCCTGGGACGCGAAAGCGCGTACTGGATTAAGCCGGTGCTGGCGGGCAAGGAGCTTGGGCCCTCGGAGAAGGCATTGCTGAAGGCGAACGCCGGGGACAAGGCGTACTACTCGTCCATCAAGTTCCAGGGTCCTTACAGGCCTCAGAGGCTCGCCGTTGCCGACCTCAACGGCGACGGGGCGTATGATTTTGTCATCAAGCAGCCGAACCAGGGTATCGACCCGGCCGGCAGACCCAATAGAAGCGGGCTTACCTACAAACTTGAAGCCTATCTCAGCGATGGCTCGTTCCTGTGGCGCAAGGACCTGGGCCCGGGCATCGAGCCGGGCATCTGGTATTCGCCGTTCGTGGTTTACGATTTCGACGGCGACGGCAAGGCCGAAGTGGCTGTCAAGACCGGCCCCGAAGACGCCCGCGAACCCGATGGGCGCGTTCGGAGGGGACCGGAGTGGTGCTCAATCCTGGATGGCATGACCGGCGCCGAAATCACTCGCGCCGACTGGCCGCCGCGAGACCCGCGCCTGGGCGATTATAACCGGACCAACCGCAACCAGATGGGCATTGCCTACCTGGACGGCAAGACCCCGTGCCTGCTGGTGGCCCGCGGCACTTACAAGCTGATGGTGCTCGACGCCTACCAGTATCACGACGGCAAGCTGGAGAAGCTGTGGCGCTGGGAAGGCGACGATGAGACCCCCATTATCCGCAGCCAGGGAGCACACGGCATGCACTCGGCTGACGTCGACGATGATGGCCGCGACGAGGTTGTTCTGGGCTCTGTCGTGGTGGACGACAACGGCACGGCCCTGTGGTCGACCGGCTATGGCCACCCCGACAAATGCTTTGTGACCGACGTGGATCCGGCCCGCCCCGGCATGGAAATTTTCTACGCCATCGAGCCGTGGCACGACGACGGCAAGGGCGTTTGCCTGGTCGATGCCAGGACCGGAAAGACCATCTGGAGCATCGGTCAGCGCACCTATCACGTGGGCGACGGCATGGTCGCCGACATCGACCCGTCCATTCCCGGCCTGGAATGCTTTGCGACCGAAGACAGAAAGGGCGGCTCAACAGACCGCTATTTATTCTCCGCTAACGGCAAGCGGCTCGGCCGGCGCGAAGACGTCCCCGGCTGCAGGAACTGGATATTCTGGGATGCCGACCTGCTGCGGGAAACATTCGGTCGCAGCGCAATGGGTCGCGGCGGATTCGGTCGCGGCGGGTCCATCTCCATCGTCAAGTACAAGGGCCCAACGCTGGCCTCCGGCATCGAGGGCAGCATTATGATGATGGCCGACATCCTCGGCGACTGGCGCGAGGAACTTATCACCGTCTTGCCGGGAGAGCTGCGGATCTACACAACGACCATCCCGGCGAAAGACCGGCGCATCTGCCTGATGCAAGACCCGACCTATCGTGCGGAAGTGGCGCACCGGTCCATGGGTTACGAGCAATCGCCGGTGACCGGCTACTACCTCGGCGTCAGTGTCGCCGACTCGGCCAAGGGCACCCCCATTATTCAGAATACCGCCCAGCCGGCAAAGAAATCCCGCCCTGCCAGGCGCCTTAACAGCCTCAAGGCCAAAAAGGGGTAGAGCGTCGTCCGTGCCCCGTACCCCAGGGTACGAGATATGGGATATGGGAACGGTGGTAGGGCCAAGCCGGCGGTTGGGTGGTGTCTGTTGCTAATTCTCCGGGGCGAACTTGAGACTAATAGAGTAGATGAAAGACAATAACCGATGGATGATCTACAGCGGTCGTTGGTCAAAGGTCAAATAGGAAACGTCAGTTGAAAGGAGATGCGAATGCGTGCATTAAAAATCTGTCTGTGGATAGCCGGTGTTGGGTGCCTGCTGTCGGTATTTGGAATGTTCTTACCTATCTCGGCATGGGAATCCATTGCCAAAGTCTTTGGGATTGAATCGCTTCCGGATTCGCCGCTGTGCGTGTACGCGGCTCGTCTGATGTCAGCCACGTATGCTGCGGTGGGGGTGTTTTTTGTAATTCTGGCGCTGCACCCTATGAAATACGGAGTAATGGTACCGTTCTCGGGTATTGCTTCCGTGTTCGTAGGTGTGGTCTGTGGGATAGCAGGACTGACAGCGGTAATGCCCACTTTGTGGTTCCTGGGTGATTCTTTGAGTTGTGTGGTGTTGGGTGTTCTCATCCTTGTGTTCTGGCACAAGACCAAGCAGTCGTCTGCTGCATTGACTGAAAGTTAAAGCTCGAATTTCCGCAGGGAAATCTCTGCGTTTTGGTCTGTCATAGCTGGGACCCCCGACCCCCGATTTTTTGAATTGGGTCAGAGGTCCCTCGGCTGTGTTGGGGATGCTTGCAAACGGACTCGCAGTTTTGGGTTTTTATTAATCACGGATTACACGGATTGGCGCGGATTTATTGCCACGAAGGCAGTAAGACACAAAGAAGATTCAATCAGAAATTCGAATATCGAAATCCGAAATTCGAAACAAATTCAAATGACCAAAATACAAAATTCAAAACAAATTAGCCACGAAGACACGAAGACATAAAGAAAAAATTAGACGCAGATTTCGCTGATTACGCAGGAAAGTTAGACACGGATTTTTTAGACAGGATAACAGGATTAGGCGGAATTTGTTTTAGCCAGCTTTGGCGTCCCTGGCAAACTCTGCTCTGAAAGCAAGCTTTCGCCACATAGACTTGCCTTCGTCCACAAGGCCATCGAATAGCCTTTTTCAGAAGCCGGCAAAAAAGGGGAGTTCAATTGATTACTGATTATTGATTATTTGGGGACGGTTAGACGGTGAAACGGGGGGAAGGTTTTGGGGTAATTAGCTAAATCCGATAGCTAAATGCTATAATTTCCTTTGCAGTCAATTATGGGTTTGGGTATTATATGGCCGGACAGGTCCGCCGAATGGCGGACGTCCGGGGCCGAATGTCGTTTGCGAAATAAAAACAGCGGTGGGTAGTTCGATTTACTATTTACTATTGACGATTTACGATTTTACAGTTGAGATCGCTTCGCGACGGTGTTTAGAATAGATTCCTCGGCTTGGCGAAGGTGGGCGTCGCCGTACCGGCGACGGCTAAACGACACCCAAATAAATTTGGGGGCTAAACATGGGAAAGGAGGCATTATGAAAATAGTTCGACAAATTGGGGCACTGGCCTTCGTACCGGGTTGTTATGCGGAAGCCATATAAACAGTAGTTAGGCAAAACTTGAGATGAGCAAATGACAGAATCGGAAATGAACCAAGGAATCTGTGTCATGTCTTGTGTCCTCATTCTCGCATGCGCTGCGAGCTCACAGGAGGATGTATCCAAGCCCACTATTTCCGGAGAACAGCAGAAAGGCGCGTGTCCAATTGTCGATACGGGACAAGAGAGATGTTACGACAACAGAAAAGAAATTGACTACCCGAGTCGTGGGCAGCCTTTCTACGGTCAGGATGCTCAGTATCAGGGATTGCCCATGAGTTACCTGGATAATGGGGATGGGACGATAACTGACCTCCAAACGGGACTGATGTGGCAGAAGGCACCGGATTTTGTCACTCGCTCGTGGGAGGATGCCGGGAAATATGCCAAATCTCTCAAGCTTGCGGGTTACGACGATTGGCGTTTGCCTACAATCAAGGAACTTTTCTCAATTGCTGATTTTCGAGGGAACATCAGAACTCGAACGCCTTATGTTAACACGAAATATTTCGACTTTCAGTACCCCGACACATCCACGGGGGCACGGGAAATAGACGCCCAGTACTGGTCCAGTAACCTCTATGTGGGGACAACCATGCGTGGTGACCGCAGCGCATTTGGGTTCAACTTTGCCGACGGTCGTATCAAGAGTTATCCGGTCAGTTTCGGCGGCGGTCACCGTAATAGGCCCGAACTCCGCAGACTCCGCAAATATGTCCGCTGTGTCCGCGGTACAGCCTACGGCAAAAATGAGTTCGTGGATAACGGCGACGGTACGGTTACTGACCGCGCCACCGGTTTGATGTGGATGAAGGCCGACAGCGGAAAAACCATGAACTGGGAGCAAGCGCTCGAACACGCCGAAAGCCTGGAATATGCTGGCTACGATGACTGGCGCCTGCCCAATGTAAAGGAACTACAGAGCATCGTGGACTACAACCGTGCCCCCGATGCCCGCTCAGCTTCAGCCCGTGGTCCTGCTATTAATCCCATCTTTGCCCTGACCGATAAGGAATCATGGTTCTGGACGGGCACGACCCATATCGAAAACCAGTTTGGTTATTACGTGTGCTTCGGCCAGGCATTTTCAGCACGGAAATGGAACGGTAAGCCGATGAATGCACACGGTGCCGGCGCTGTACGCAGTGACCCAAAAACCGGAGATGCTTTTAGATGGGTGAATGGCCTTGGACCTCAATCCGACGAGATCCGGATTTTCAACTATGTCCGTTGCGTAAGGGGCGGCGCAGCAAAACTCAGGACCGCCCCTCCTGCCTCCAGCCGTTCGTATAGAGGTGCGAAATCGACTCTATTCCGTTCCGGAAGACGTTTTATTGAACGCCTTGACACCAACGGGGACGGAAAGGTCTCACAATCGGAGTTCGATGGCCCGGCCCACCATTTCCGTAGGCTTGACCGTGATGGAGATGGATTTCTCAGCCAAGACGAGGCGCCACAGGGTCAACCTTCAGATCGTGAACAAAAGCCAAGGTGAATATGGAAAAATCCGAAATACGAGATGCCAAATTGGCCGAACAACCGCATGCACAAGGGCGCTACGGCATTAGAAAAGCGGGTAAATGAACGGTGCTATTGCTGTGCCGCCCAGCAGTACGAGCAAACCCATAAGAAGCAGTACAATCAGTATAGGCAGGAGCCACCACTTTTTATTGTGTTTGAGGAACCCCCAAAATTCCGCGAGCAGAGAGGTCCGCTTTTTTTTGGCAAGCTCGTTAAATTCGCCGGATTTTTCCTGTCGAGAATTTTTAGACATCCGTTTTTCTCCAATCTGTCAAAACTGGTGGAAATAGCGGTCGAGTTTGTCAGGCGGTCGTCGAGTGAGCCAATAACTTTCTGTGGTGGAATCAAACTTGCGGCGAAGCGGGTCACGGCCCATCAAGCGAAAGAGGAACCCAAGCGGCGTCAGCAGCAGAAAGTAAAATGCCGCCAGCAATATAAAGCTGACCGCCCAACCAATCGGCAGCGTTAGGAGTATTAAGCCAAGGTAAATCATTCTTGTCAGCTTGAGTGAAATCACGCTGCTTAGAAAAATAATAAAACCAACGGCAAAGATAATTGCGGCCCATTGAATCCCAAGTCCCTTAAGCACGTAAAGCAATATAGCGATAAGGGCTGATGCAATCAGGGCAATCGCACCAAAATTGCGAAGCTCTTTGGAGCCGGGATGCCAGTTTATTTCAATCAATGACATTTCGAATCTTTCCTTATAACTTCAGCAATTCAATCCAGCTCGAACCGTGCTTTGTATTCGTCCACCTCGTGCCGTGTGGCTTGCGGCTGTTCCTGCTTGAAAAGCAACTGGTTTTCCATAACTAAGACATCCATGTTGGTGGCCATAAAACATTGGTAAGCGTGCTCCGGAGAACAAACAATGGGTTCGCCGCGAATGTTAAAGCTTGTGTTGATAGTCACCGGACAGCCGGTCCTGGCCTTAAACAGACTCATTAGACGATGCAGTTTGGGGTGACGTTCAGCATCGACAGTCTGGATGCGTGCCGAGTAATCCACATGAGTAATAGCCGGCAAAACACTGCGTTTGACCTTCAACTTATCCAATCCTTTCAGCAGCCTGAGCGGCACCTTCAGCGGCAGGTGTTTTTCTCTTCGAACGCGAGCAACCAGCAGCATATACGGGCTGTCTTCTTCAGGCCGCATCTCAAAACAAGTATCCACATCTTCCCGCAGGACACAGGGGGCGAAGGGGCGGAAAGATTCACGAAACTTGATTTTGCGGTTCATTATCGATTGCATTTTTTCACTTCGGGCGTCACCAATGATACTGCGGTTTCCCAGGGCACGGGGTCCAAACTCCATACGTCCCTGGAACCAGCCGATTACTTTTTCCTGGTTGATTAGCTCGGCCACTTTGTCAAAAAGCTGCTCATCATTTTCAAATGTGTGATATTTGGCATTAACCGAGTCAAGAAACCGGCGGATTTGCTCGTCGCTATAAGCGGGCCCCAGTAGAGAGGCCCGCTGTTTGTCCCGGCCATCAACTTTACGCTCATTGTCGAGGAGTTGATACCATACAAACAGTGCTGCCCCGAGCGCGCCGCCGGCGTCACCGGCTGCGGGCTGAATCCAGATATTATCGAACGGCCCTTCGCGCAGGATGCGGCCATTGCCAACGCAATTCAGGAAGACGCCGCCGGCCAGTACGAGGTTTTTCATCCCGGTCTGACGATGTACATTTCTGGCGGCGCGGAGCATAACCTCCTCGGCAACCGCCTGTATTGATGCTGCGATGTCCATTTCCCGCTGGGTCAGGGGCGACTTGGACTTGCGCGGCGGACCACCGAACAGCTTTTCGAACTTCGAGCCGGTCATTACGGTTTTATGACAATAAGGCAAATACGACATATCCAAACGGAATGAGCCGTCTTCCTTGAGGTCGATTAGCTTGTCCATTATAAGCTCATAGTATTTCGGTTCGCCGTAGGGTGCCAGGCCCATCATTTTGTATTCGCCCGAATTGACGCGAAAGCCGGTGAAGTAGGTAAAAGCGGAGTAAAGCAGGCCGAGCGAATGAGGAAATTGCATCGTATGAGTCAGTTCGATTTTGTTGCCCCTGCCGGTGCCGAAGCTGGCCGTCGCCCATTCGCCGACCGCATCGAAGGTCAGAATAGCGGCCTCATCAAAAGGCGAGGGGAAAAAGGCGCTGGCGGCGTGGGATTCGTGGTGCTCGGTGAAAACATAACGGCCCTTGTACTTGTTGTGCAAAGCCCTATCCATTTCGCGGGGCAGATGCAGCTTTAAGCGCAGCCACAACGGCATACCCATCAGGAATTGTCTAAAACCGCGCGGGGCATAACCGATGTAGGTTTCGAGCAGCCTTTCGAATTTGGCGAGCGGCTTTTCATAAAAAACGACATAATCGAGCTGTTCGGCAGTGAGGCCGCCGGCTTCGAGGCAATAGTCAACCGCATTTGACGGGAATTGGTTGTCGTGCTTCTTTCGCGTGAATCGTTCTTCCTGGGCGGCGGCGATGATTTCGCCATCGCGGACAAGTGCCGCGGCGCTGTCATGATAGAAAGCCGATATTCCCAAAATATTCATACGTCGTTTCCGTTAAAACACCCATAAGAGACTGCTACTCGAGTGGACCTGCGAACCAGAAGTCAATTATAAGCTATATCGGCTGATATGCAAAGGCCCTACACATCGGGACCAGCGTGTAGTGGATAGTATTTGGTGAATGGTCGTTGGTATTTAGCCGGCGGTTTTACCGCCAGTTTACGCAACACGCTATACGAGATTGCTTCGCGGAGTTTATCCTGAGCAGAGCGAAGGGCTTGCAATGACAGCGCGATATATTCGGGGCTTTCACTGCTCACCGCTCTTCCGCTTTTTGCCTTGATAGCATATCAACTTTAGCTATAATGTCAAGGAAATTGTGTGCCTGAGGAGTTTTTTGCGGTATTCTGGGTTTGTGCTTGCAATTTTCGGGCAAGAGCTTATATTTGCTGTTTTGTGAATCGTGAGTTGAAGCGCGAGCAGTGAGATCAGGAGTATATTGAATGTCGAGAGTTTGTTATTTTACCGGTAAGCGAACGGTGGCCGGCAGAACTATTGCCCGGCGGGGTAAGGCCAAGCATCTTGGCGGTGTCGGCAGGAAAGTTACCGGCGTTACCAAGAGAAAGTTTAAGCCGAACATACAAAAGGTCCGGGCTGTTGTTGACGGCAGGGTTTGCAGAATTAAGGTTTCAGCCAAAGCTATTCGTATGGGGCTGGTTCAAAAGCCGACCAAGCGAGATTACAAAGCTGCTAAAGAAAATTCAAAAATTAAAAATTAAATATCAAAGTTACATATCAAAATGCAAAATGTCATTGCGAGGAAGTGAAGCGACTGAAGCAATCTCCCTTTTTGAATTTTTATTTGTCATTTTGATTTTTGCATTCTAATTTTTGATATCCTCTATGCTCCGCGAGCTCTGCGGTAAAAGGTAAAAGGAAAATGGCGAAAAAGATCGACCAGGCGCAGGTAAGGAAGGTTGACAAGCTGTCTCGTTCGGAGCTGAAGCAATGAGAACAGGATTCGATTCCCTGCGTCGCCGTGTGAATGGCTGTCAAGTTTGAAGGGTGTTAGATGGTGGTGCGGTTCACAGTTCTATTTGTGACGACGTTGATAATTAACCTCTTTTGCGGGGAATGTTCATCTGCAGAGCAAACTTCTGACAAACTTCACAAGTTCATAAGTCATTCGTTAGAGGAGTTGAACTCCGCATCTTTCAAAATCCCACAGTTCAAGTCGGCGACGGTGGATGCTATTGAGGACCGAGGAAAGATAGATGGTGTAAACCTTTACCTTTGTTGGCTGAAAAGTAATCAAGGCCGGGTGGGATACATCTCGTTGATAGGTGGTGAGGGCTCCTACCAAATTGTTTCCATCTCTGCGACGACCGCTGACCCTGATTACTTCCTTAAGCACTTGCAGGTGCGGAAACTGAAGAAGCGACCATTGCGTCTATCTCGCACGACTCAATTATCCTTCATCGCAGATGTTCCGCTCGTTGCCGCGACTCCTACAACATTTGCTTTCCAACCGGTTGAACTTTCAGAAACTGCCTGTTGTCTGGCGGGCGTGCTCCATTACCTGCAATACAAGGAACGTCCGGCTTTGTTTGACAGCATTGGGATGTACGGCAATTTGGGATATCATTGGTTCCTTCGGCAGCATTCCATTGAGCCGAACCAGAAGAATATGACCCAGATAAATGAAACGCTCAAAAAAATTATGGCCGAAAAGAAAAAAGCCGGCTGGCGGCCGTTTTCCGAAGAACTTGATGAGGCTCTGGGGGGAGAAAAGATCGCACTTAGAGACAGCTTTGAGAAAAAGCTGGCATTCAAGCTTCGGGCTCGAAGTCTTGCAGTACCGATATTGAGACGAAGATTGCTAAATCCGGCAACGATGCTGGAGCGGTTTGAGCTTATACCGCACGAAGAGGGCCAAATTCATAGACTGACGCATCGTGACACCTCGAGAGGAATGAAAGATGCGCTACTCATTCAAGAGGATTACCTTAAGCCGGATACGGCGAAACTTGAGCAGGGCATTGATATGTTTTTTAGGACGAGAGGGATAAAAGCGGAGACGAGCTTTTTGCCTTTTGAACAGATGCCGACGGACCTTCTACCGTCAATTTTAGTTGGGCCGGGTGAGTCGGCTGGGCTCTTGCTTGGTTACATTGACATAGATGGGGAAAGCTTTGCGTTCATTCTCTTTCCGAAAACCGGCAAACCAATAATTATGAGCCTTGCAGACAAAACGCGTGCGATCCGCAAAGAGCATGGGATTCCTGAACCCAATGAGGTTGAAGTCCAAAAGGGTATCGAGAAAAGACGGAAGTCGTACGCTCGCCTGCGTGCGCTTCGTAAGGAAAGAGGTATTCCCAATCCCCCCGACGAAGTACCGCCGGAGGAGGCTTTGGCTCGATTGAAAGCTATGGACGAAAAGATGATTGTTGTCGAAGATAGAGTTGGCGAGCTTCCAGGAAGCCTTGAGCACGGTGTTCATATAGTAAGATGCTCAGGGTTGGCCTCTTGGCAGGGTTTATATATCGGCAAGATTGTTGCTGGTGAGAATTGGGGCGTGCTTCCCTGGAAAAGCGAGAACGGCATGACCAAATAATGGAGATGAACCTTGACTGCGTGTATCCGTTGATGGTTGATATCGTGCGGAAGTATAGAAGGTTGTAACATTGGAATTCTACAGGTAAACACAGATGGCGGAAAAAATTGACCAGGCGCAGGTAAGGAAGGTTGCCAGGTTATCCCGTTTGGATTTAACCGAAGCGGAAGTCGAGGAATTTACAGGCCAGTTGAGTGCAATCCTTGACTACGTGGAAAAAATGAACGAATTGGATACGACCAATGTTGAGCCGCTGGCACATTGTCTGCCGGTCAGCAATGTTTTCCGTGAGGATGGCGTTAAAGAGTCGCTCGGGACTGAGAAGACGTTGGAGAATGCGCCGCAGCGAGATGGAGAATTTTTCAAGGTGCCGAAAATCCTCGATGATAGTTCCGGGGCATAAGAGTCAGTGCAGAACAGATTCGGAGGTATTTAATAATGAAAGCAACATATTTGGTGTGTTTGGTGTCTATGGTTATGTTTTGGAGCGGTTGTGTTACGCCAAAGCAAAGGATTGTGAAATTCCCGCCAGCCTTGTCACCCGGTCAGCATTCTCAAGCATTTAAGAAGACAATAACCAGGACCGTAAGCTGTCAGTACCTGCTGTTTTTGCCGGAAGGCTACGGTGAGAAAAAGCAGTGCTGGCCGATGATTTTATTTCTGCACGGTGCGGGCGAACGAGGTAATGATTTGAGAAAAGTAAAGAAACACGGCCCGCCCAAAATCGTAGAGAAGAAAAAAGATTTCCCTTTTATTGTCGTCTCTCCACAGTGTCCCAAAGATGATTGGTGGACGGAGAAGGTTGAGGTACTGATAAACCTGCTGGATGATATTGTAGCCCGCTATGATGTTGACACTGAAAGGATTTATCTTACAGGTCTTAGTATGGGCGGGTATGGCACCTGGGCTCTGGCCGCTGCTTACCCTGACCGATTTGCCGCCATCGCGCCAATTTGCGGCGGCGGTAAACGCTTGATGGCCCACCGACTGGAAGACGTACCCGTCTGGGCTTTTCACGGGGCAAAAGACAAGGTTGTTCCCGTGAAAGAATCTGAAGAAATGGTCAATGCAATCAAAGCCCGAGGGGGAAATGCCAAATTGACAGTTTATCCCGATGCCGGTCACGACTCATGGACGGAAACTTACAATAACAAAAAGCTCTATGATTGGTTTCTTAAGCACCGTAAAAAGAAAACGAAGAAATGATGGGTGATTCGTGGTATGGAAGAGCTTAGTGCAAAACAATTGCGTGACAAGATAGCTGCCGGCCAAATGAGCAGCGTTGAGACGACCGAGGCGGTCTTTAAGAATATTGATGAGCGTGAGCCGGTCATTGGCGCTTTTATAAGCACATATCGCGACAGGGCGTTGGAAAAGGCAGCGGAAGTTGATAAGCGGATAGCTGCCGGTGGGGCGGTAGGGGAGCTGGCAGGTGTGCCGATTGCGGTAAAAGACAATATGTGCACAACTTTCGGGGCTACTACCTGTGCTTCAAGAATACTTGAGAATTTCCACGCACCTTATAATGCTGCGGTAGTTGAAAAACTACTCTCGGCCGATGCGGTAATAGTCGGCAAGACGAATATGGATGAGTTTGCGATGGGTTCGAGCACGGAAAACTCCGGGCTAAAGCAGACAGTCAATCCGTGGGACACCGAGAGGGTACCTGGCGGAAGCAGCGGGGGTTCTGCCGCCGCCGTAGCTGCACGATTGTGTTTTGCAGCGCTCGGGTCGGACACGGGTGGCTCAATTCGCCAGCCCGCCAGTTTCTGCGGAGTAGTGGGGCTAAAGCCAACATACGGGAGGGTCTCACGGTTTGGACTTGTCGCTTACGGTTCGAGCCTGGACCAAATCGGGCCGATAACCCGCACGGTAGCTGACTCGGCCTTGATGATGAATGTTATAGCCGGCCACGACCCCGCCGACAGCACCAGCGTTGACGAAGCGGCTGCTCCGGTGTGTGATTATCTCGAAAAACTTGATGAGCCGATAGGGAAACTCAAAATAGCAATTGTGCCGGAGTTCGTCGCCGGTGCAGATGAGCAGGTGCAAAAGGCCCTGACCGAATCGATGGATATATATAAAGGACTCGGGGCCGAAATCATAGAAATAGATATGCCTCATCTGGATTATGCCATTGCTGCTTATTATGTGGTAGCTACCGCCGAAGCATCGAGTAATCTGGCCCGGTATGACGGCGTACATTACGGCCATCGTACGGAGAATCCAAAAGACTACATTGAGGTCTATTCCAAATCCCGGGCTGAGGCATTTGGCAAAGAAGTTAAAAGGCGAATAATGCTTGGAACTTACGCCCTGTCGAGCGGTTATTATGATGCCTATTATTTGAAAGCCCTTAAGGTCAGGAATTTGATACGGGGTGATTTTAGCAAGGCGTTTGAAAAGTGCGATTGCATTATGATGCCGGTTTCGCCTACGGCCGCCTTCAAGATTGGGGAAAAAGTCGATGACCCGCTGAAGATGTATCTTTCTGATATTTATACGATAGCCGCTAATCTTGCAGGCGTGCCGGGCATTAGCATTCCCTGCGGCTTCGATGAGAAAGGCCTTCCAATCGGTCTGCAGATACTTGCGCCGGCCTTTAGCGAAGACAAACTGCTGCGAATAGCAAGAATGTTCGAGGCACAGACGAATTGGCACAATAGAAAACCATTAGCCACGAATTTTCACGAATGACCACGAATAATAAAAATATTATTTATAAAGAATTGTCTTACAGAATTGTCGGTTTAGCTATGGAGGTACATAGTAAACTCGGGTTTGGTTTCTTAGAAAAAGTTTATGAAAATGCCCTTATGGTCTTGTTTGAGAAAAATGAAATTCCTGCACAACAGCAGGCACCGGTTAGGGTTTATTTTGAGGGAAAGGTTGTAGGGGATTATTACGCTGATATTTTAGTTGATAATAAGGTTATTCTTGAAATCAAGGCTGTGGATAAAATTATAGGTATTCATCTATCGCAAGTCCTTAATTATCTACATGCTACAAACTTGAGACTGGCTATCATACTGAATTTTGCAAAGGATGGCCTCGAATATGAAAGGTTAGTAACATAGTTGTCACCACATTCGGGCGCAAGGTCTTAATCTATTTGTGTTAATTCGTGTTAATTCGTGGCTTTAAAAGAGTAAGAGAAGATGGCTGAGTTGGAATATAAGGTTGTGGTCGGATTGGAGATTCACGTGCAGCTTTGTACGAAGAGCAAGATGTTTTGCAATTGTGCGGTGGAGTTTGGCCAGAGGCCCAACAGCAGGGTATGTCCGGTGTGTCTTGGTATGCCCGGCGTTCTTCCGGTGATGAATAAGCAGGCGTTAGAGTATGCGGTTCTGGTAGCTCTAGCGCTTAATTGTGAGATAGCGAAGTTCACCAAGTGGGACAGAAAGAGCTATTACTATCCTGATTTGCCGAAGAATTACCAGATAAGCCAGTATGATTTGCCGTTCAGTACTAACGGCTTTATTGAAATACCTCTCCAACAGGGGCGGACGAAAAGAATCAGAATAATCAGGGCGCACCTGGAAGAAGATGCGGGCAAAAATCTGCACACAGCAGAGAATTTTTCGCAGGTCGATTTGAACAGGACGGGCACGCCATTGCTGGAGATTGTTACTGAGCCGGATATGAGCAGCGCCGTCGAAGTGCGGGCATTGGCGGTGGAATTGCAGCGAATGGTGAGATTCCTGGGCGTCTCTGAAGCCGATATGCAGAAAGGGCATATGCGTTTTGAGCCGAACATCAATCTGGTTATCACCAGAGACGGCGCCGAATACAAAACGCCCATAGCCGAAATCAAAAACCTGAACAGCTTCCGCGCACTGGAGAGAAGCGTGGACTATGAGATAAAGAGGCAACTCGACGAATTCCTGGAAACCGGCAAAACGATGGAAACGGGTAATAAATCGACTCGCGGATGGGATGATGACAGAGAGGTAACCGTCCTGCAGAGAGAAAAGGAAGAAGCGCCCGATTACAGATATTTTCCCGAGCCTGACCTTGTGCCGGTCGAATTGACCGAGGCGTGGGTGGCGGCTATTCGGGCGCGTTTGTGCGAACTGCCGATTAAAAGACAAATGCGCTATGTTAATGAATACAAATTAAGCGATTATGACGCGGGGGTTTTAACGGCCGAGCGCTCGACAGCCGATTTTTTTGATGAGGCAGTCAAAGCCGGCGGGGGGGCTAAACGAGTTTGTAACCTGCTGACACAGGTCGGATTGAAATTGGCCAACGAGGCAGGATGCAGTCTTGCCGAAGTGGGGCTGATAGCTGAAAACGTGGCTGAATTAGCGAAAATGATTGATGCCGGCACGGTCAGCGCCACTGCAGGAAATACGATAATGGAGGAGATGGCTAAATCCGGGAAAGCGGCACAAATTATAGCAGAAGAGCTCAACCTGATTCAGAAAAGCGATGTGGGCGAGCTGGAGATAATAGTTGACGAGGTGCTTACGGAAAATCCCAAGACGGTTGAAGATGTTACGTCCGGCGGCAAAAAGAGCAAAAAAGCTCGCGGCTTTCTGCTGGGCCAGGTTATGCAGAAAACCAAAGGCCGGGCAAATCCGAAAGTCGTTTCTGAAATTCTCGCTAAGAAACTTGGTTGAGACCTTGTGATAGATAAAAGGGGACAAAAATGTCTAACGGGATGAAAATAGAAAAAAGCGGTAATATTCTCAAAAGTCCAGTGGAGCAGGGGGCGAAAGATGTGGAAATAAGATGGCTGATTTCCAAAGAGGACGGGGCGGAAAATTTTGCAATGCGGATGTTTGAATTGCGGCCCGGCGGTTACACGCCGTTGCACGAACACCCTCACGAACATGAGGTGTTTGTGATTGAAGGACAAGGCGTCTTTGTATATGAAGGGAAAGAACACCAATTTAACAGGGATTATGTGATATTTGTGCCGCCAAACAAAGAACACCAATTCAGGAATACGGGCAGTTCCGTTTTGAGATTGCTTTGCCTTATTCCGATGACAGCAGTATAGGTGCCCCTTTTGAAATTGGGTTTGATTGGGTTTGTTTTCCCCAAGTGTCCAATCGGGTACATTTTCATAATCCTTTGTTAAAATAGAAGTTACGTTCATTTGAGCATCCAGCAAATTGGCTTTGTTTTGGCTTTGTTTTTTCATAGCCCTT
>Ga0209979_1000708_pt1 | contig 42293 bp, 43 predicted proteins | sample AnhtaG_FD_183114 | JGI IMG/M metagenome (GOLD analysis project Ga0209979, IMG submission 183114) | Deep subsurface microbial communities from Anholt, Denmark to uncover new lineages of life (NeLLi) - Anholt_01485 metaG (SPAdes) (version 2) | ecosystem: Environmental > Aquatic > Marine > Oceanic...
ACCTCTAACCACTCTGGTGGCTAGGCGGCATGGTCCCACCCGTTCCCATCCCGAACACGGTCGTGAAACGTGCCAGCAGTGACGATATTGCCGGGGTGACCCGGTGAGAAAATAGCCCGCCGCCAGATTCTTTCAGCCCTCGAGGCGCCTCCCCTTCCAAACGGGTCGAGGCGCCTCGGGCTTTTTTTTGCGCGGCTACCAAGTCTCTAGCGGAATGTGGCGGCGTTCCGCGGCCGGTCGGCTTCCAGGAATTTTCCAAAAGGATATTCAGGCTCTGGTCATGACGGCGCGCCGACTGGCTTCAGGTGGAAAATTCCTTCCAGCCGACCGGCCGCTGCATGCCACCACATCATCGTTCATGTTCGGCCGTGAAAGCGTTCAATCCGGCCGCTAGTTCCGCCGTCAGGGCTCCCGGGTTGACCCGCCAGCGCCAGTTTCCAGCGGCTATCCCCGGCGTGTTCATCCGGGCCTCAGAGCCGAGCTCGAGCAGGTCCTGCAAGGGGGTGATGGCGATCGCCGCCGGCGACCCCAGCGCCGCGCGCATGAGGTCGAGCGAGATCCGGCGTCCGTCCGTGCCGGTGTGCTGGGCGATCCGCATCCGTTCCCGGCGGCCGGTCGTCTTGTACCAGCCTCGGGTCGTGTCGTTGTCGTGGGTCCCGGTGTAGACGACGTTGTTGGGGATGTGGTAGCGGGGCAGGTAGGGATTTCGGTCGTCCGAACCGAAGGCGAACTGCAGGACCTTCATGCCGGGGAAGCCGTACCGGTCGCGCAGGGCGACCACGTCCGGGGTGATGACCCCCAGGTCCTCGGCGATGATGGGCAATGGCCCGAGCCGGGCCGTCAGCGTGTCAAACAGGGCGCGTCCGGGCGCTGGCAGCCAGCGGCCGCGCACGGCCGTCTTGTCCCTCGGCGGAATGGCCCAGGCCGCCGAGAAGCCCCGGAAGTGGTCGATCCGGACCAGGTCGAAGAGGGCGAGGGCCATGCGCATGCGGGCCTCCCACCAACCGAACCCCCGGCGGGCCATGATGTCCCAGCGGTAGAGGGGATTCCCCCAAACCTGGCCGTCGGCGCTGAAGTAGTCGGGGGGAACCCCGGCGACCGCCTGCGGTCGCCCATGTCGGTCGAGTAGGAACTGGTTCTGGTGGGCCCAGACGTCGGCGCTGTCGTAGGCGACGAAGATGGGCATGTCTCCGATCAGGGCGATGCCTGCCTGGTTGGCATCCGCTTTCAGCGCGGAGAATTGCCGAAAGAACTCGAACTGGACGAACCGGTGGAACCCGATCGAGTCGGCGAGCCGGTCCCGGTAGCGTCCGAGGGCCTCGGGGTCGCGGTCGCGGACGCCAGGCTCCCATTCGTCCCAGGGCCGGCCCCCGTGGTGGTCCTTGAGAGCCTGGAAGAAGGCGAACTCCTCCAGCCACCCTGCCGCCATGGCGAAGAATCGCTCCATGTCGGGCGACGCCATCTCTTGCGCCTCGAAGCGTTCGAAGGCAATCTTCAGCTGGCTGAGCTTCCACTTGCTGACCGCCTCGTAGTCGACGTGATCGGTCGGGAAGGGGGTGGTCGGTCGGGCCTCTCCTTCGGTCAGCCACCCCTCCTTGGCGAGCGGGTCCAGGCTGATGAGCAGCGGGTTTCCGGCAAAGGCCGAAAAGGACTGGTACGGGGAGTCTCCTTCACCTGTGGGGCCCAGGGGCAGCAACTGCCAGTAGCGCTGCCTGCCCCGGGCGAGGAACTCGACGAAGCGATACGCCGCCTCCCCCAGGTCACCGATGCCTCCCCGTCCGGGAAGCGAGGTGAGGTGCAGGAGGATCCCGCTGCCGCGAGGGAAGGCCATGATCGCGTCCTTTCCGAGCTTGAATTCAACGCAAACGTCCATTATAACGGGACAGCCGCGGCATCCGGAAGCGCCCGGCGGTCACGAGAGGAACGGATCGCATGGACGACGCGATGGCGGCTCGCCAGGACATGGCCGCAGGAACCCTGGTCGATACCCTGGGCATCGAGATGCTGGAGCTGGACCCCCACCGGGTCCGGGCCTCGATGCAGGTGCAGCGATCGGTGCATCAGCCTTACGGGCGGTTGCATGGGGGGGCCTCCGTCGCCCTGGCCGAGACCGTCGCGAGCGTCGGCGGCAACCTCAACGTCGATCCCGATCGCCAGATGGCCGTCGGCCTCGAGATCAATGCCAATCATCTCAGGGGCGTGACCGACGGGGTGGTGACGGCCGAGGCGACCCCGATCCACCTGGGGAGGACCACCCAGGTCTGGGACGTGCGCATCTCGGACGAGCAGGGCCGGATGGTCTGCGTCTCCCGCTGCACGCTGGCCGTGATTCCTCGCTGATCGTCACTTCCAGACGTCGTCGATGGCGGCGACCTTCGCCGCCTGACCCAGGGCCGGCATGCCCCAGTTGTCCGTCAGGGTCCGGCACAGGTTGAAGTGGGTGTAGGAGCGGTTCGAGACGTAACCCGGCTTGACCCCGTGACCGTAGAAGGCCGTGAACACTCGATCATCCCCGCGGAACGACTCGTCCCAGGTGACCGCCAGGACGGGGTATCGTCCCTGCTTGTCCGGGGTGTTGAACCAGCGGGAGCGATCCAGCCTCTGGATCAAGTCCGTCAGGTTGCGATCGACGGCGCTGAGCGGCCCGTCGTGGGCGTTGTTGTTGTCATCGGCGCCCAGGTAGACCTGGGTCCGAGGCGGGAGCTGCTCCGGATTGAACGGCCCCACTCGGGTTTCGACCGGATTCAGGAGGTCGTGATAGGGGTCGTGCTTGAGGTCGGGCTTCCCCCACACCTGCCAGTCTAACGTGCGGATGCCACGCTCCCTGAGCTCGGTGGCCACGCTGGGTTCGGCCTGCCCGAATACTTCGTCGGGGCACCAGGCCTCGCCAGAGACGATAACCCGGTAGTTGGGACCTGACGGGTGCCCGATGTCCCGATAGCGGGCCAGTACGGCTCCGTGCCGCATGAGGAAGCGATGAGAGGCCAGTTCCTTGACTTGGTCGAAGCCGTGGTTCTCCATGACGCACCAGACGATCGACGAGAAGTAGTGCTCGGGCACCGCGGAGGCCCCGACGCGCGCCCCCGTCTGAATGCGCTGCGGCGCGATCGCCCGAGCAGAGCCCGCGTGGCCGGATGAATGATGGGGGATCAGCCTGGTCACGAGGGGGAGGCTGGCGGCGACGACCAGAGCGACCGCAACGACGGGTCTTTCAAAGATCATGGAGGTTCCTTTCGGGGACGTCGAGCGGATCATACCCGGATGGGCCGAAATATCAGGAAGGAAACGGGCCATGGGGGCCGGAACGGCTTGCTTTCCAGGCGGAGCCATTTCGGGTATAGGAGGAAAGCGATCTCACCGAAGGGGGAACCAGGATGTCACCGTCGATCGGGATCCGCGAGCTCGAGCGGTCTCCCATGAGCGTCCGACGCCTGGAGATGGCCAAGCGAACGACCGGCGGCGTCCTCTTCGTCGGCACGACGGCCGCCGCCATCGCGTCCAGCTCCCTCTTCGCCTCGCTCGGCCTGCTTCCGATGCCCGCCATGGCCATGCCCCCCGTCCTCGCCGGTAGCGTGATCCTGCTCGCCATGGCGCTCATGCAGCGCGCGCGACGCCCTTCGGCCATACTCTCGAGCATGTCGGGAGGGGGCCTCGTCGCCCTGCTGGCCCTGACCGTCGGCGTGGCCACCGCCCGTCATCTCGGTCCGCCAGGGCTGGCCAGCTGGCTCGTTGCCTTGTCGGTCCGACCCGAGGCGGCCTGGGACATTACGCTCATCGGGCTCGCTCTCCTGCTCTCGGACCGGGTCACGGCCCGGGGCCATCGGCCGGCGGAGACGTTTGCGGCGATTGCCCTGTTTTCGACCTACCTCTCCCTGGTGGGATACGCCGTCGATTGGCCGCTCGTCCCGACCATCGGCCACTATCCCGCCCTCTCGCTGGCCACGTCGCTCAGCTTCCTTCTGATCGGCCTGGGCGCCCTCTTGCTCCGTCCTGAGGCCGGGATCGCGGCTGCCCTCACGGACCCGGGAGCCGGAGGCATGCTGCTTCGCCGCCTGTTGCCTCTGGTGATCGGGACCCCCCCGCTGGTCGTTTGGCTGAATAGGACGGGCTTGCTCGGGATGCTGGTCAGGACCGAGGTGGAGGCCCGTGCGGTGTCGGTCGCTGGGGTCCTCGCAGGCGTCCTCATCCTGGGGTGGAGCGCTCGAGCGGTCAGCCGGCTCGAACTGGAAAGCGAACAAGCCGCCCACTCGCTGTCTCTCGCCAACGCCGACCTCGAGCGCCGAGTCCAGGAGCGCACGGTCGAGCTGGAACGGGTCAATCAGACGTTGGTCGCCGAGATCGTCGAACGCAAGCGGGTCACCGAGGTGCTTTCTCGCCAGGAGCGACAGCTGGCAACCGCCCAGGAGTTCGCGCACCTGGGCAGCTGGGAAGAAGACCTCGTGACCGGGCAGGTCGTCTGGTCGGACGAGCTGTACCGACTGCTGGGCCATCAACCCCGTGCGATCGACGCCTCCCCGCAGACGCTGCTGGAGGCCCTCGTCCCGGAAGACCGGGAAGGCTGGGAGTCGGTGCTGGCCGCGGCGCTGGACGTCCGACAGCCCTTTGCCCACGAGCTGCGCATCCGACGGGCCGACGGGGCCACGCGCACCTGGCTCGTAATGGGAGAGCATACCCTCGACGCCGAGGGCAACGGGATCCGGCTGGTGGGCAGTGCCCAGGACATCACCGAGCGGCGCGAGATCGAACGGATGAAGGACGAGTTCGTCTCGGTCGTGAGCCACGAGCTTCGCACCCCGCTCACGGCCATCCGGGGCTCGCTCGGTTTGCTCGCGGGCGGCATGTTCGGTCAGCTGGCGACCAAAGGCCAGCGGATGCTCGAGATCGCGCTCGACAACTCGGATCGCCTGGTCCGGCTCATCAACGACATCCTCGACACCGAGCGCATGGCAGCCGGAACCGCCGTCATGGACATGCGCCTCTGCTCGGCTCACGAGCTGGTATCGAGCGCGCTAGACACGGTGCGGCCCATGGCCGAGGCCGAGGGGGTGTCGCTCGAGGCGGGCGAGGTGTCCGGGCAGCTCTGGGCCGATCCCGACCGGATCCAGCAGGTGCTGGTCAACCTCGTCTCCAACGCCGTCAAGTTCTCGCCCGCTGGTCGCACGGTTCACGTCTCGGCGGTCCCGGATGGGAGCACCCTGCGCGTCGGCGTGCGCGACCAGGGCCGCGGCATCCCGGCCGACAAGCTCGACCGGGTCTTCGATCGCTTCCAGCAGGTGGATGCCTCGGATGCGCGCCAGAAGGGCGGGACCGGCCTAGGTCTCGCCATCTGTCGAGGCATCGTCCAGGCCCACGGAGGGCAGATCTGGGCCGAGAGCGAGCTGGGCGTCGGCACCACCTTCACCTTCACCCTCCCCATCCCGGTCACGAGCCCGCGGCACGAGGACGACATCCCCCCCGGCGCTCGGGTGCTCGTTTGCGACGACGATCCGGCCGTGCGCACCCAGGCCCGGCAACTGCTGGAGCAGAGGGGCTGTCAGGTCTTGCTTGCCCACAACGGCGCCGAAGCCATCCAACTCGCCCGTCGCGACCATCCGGACGTCATCCTGCTCGACACCCGCATGCCGGGCATGAGCGGGCGCGAGACCGTCCGAGCGTTGCACGGCGCCCCGGAGACGCGCGAGATTCCGATTGTCCTGTCGGGTGGCCCATCCGCCCAAGGAACCGGCCAATTGGACGATGGAGTCGACTGGATAGCCAAACCGCTCACCGAGGAGGCCCTCGTCCAGTCCATCCGCCGGGCCCTTGCACGGACCGGGACGGCCATGCGCGTCCTGCTCGTCGAGGACGACGACGACCTCACCATCGTCTTGAAGGCCCTGTTCGAGCTTCACGAGGTGGAGTGCCAGCACGCGAGCTCGCTGGCCGGGGCGATCGCCCGGTGCGAGGCGGCTCCCCCCCACCTGATCGTCCTGGACGTGGTCCTCTCCGACGGGGACGGCTATGCGCTGGTAGACTGGCTGCGGCGGCACGACACGCTCCGGATGATCCCGCTCGTCGTGTATTCGGCCCATGACCTGTCGGACGACGAACGCCGCCGCCTCATGCTCGGCCCCACCGAATTCTTCACCAAGACCCGCATCCCGCCCGAGCAGGTTGAGGCCCGCGCCCGGCACCTCCTCAATCGCCCGACCCCTTTGGCCACGGAGGACGTAACCCATGCCAGCTAAGCGCATTCTCGTGATCGACGACGAGGACGATATCCGGGAGGTGGCCCAGCTCAGCCTCGAGATGGTTGGCCACTGGGACGTCGTGACGGCCCGCTCGGGAGCGGAAGGCCTCGAGAAGGCGCGAACCGAGCACCCCGATGCCATCCTGCTCGACGTCATGATGCCCGACATGGACGGCCCCACGACCTTCCAGCAGTTGCAGGCCGACCCGGCGATCGCCGGCATCCCGGTCATCTTTCTCACGGCCAAGGTCCAGGCTGCCGACAAGCGCCGCTTCGAGGCCTACGGCACGGCCGGGGTGCTCCCGAAACCCTTCGATCCGATGACCCTGCCAACCCAGGTGGCGCAAACGCTTGGATGGTCATGACGGGTTTCAAATCCAGCGAGCAAGGGCAGAGAAGCATGGGTTGATCGGGACGACGGGGTACCGGGGGCATGCAGGAGTTTCCGCAGACGCCAGAGGAGCTCCAGGCCGAGATTGCGCGGCTTCGCGCAGAGCGGGACCGTCTCCGCCAGGAGCTCCTCACCGCTCACCTCCGGACCACGGTCGACGCCCTCCCCCAGATGGGCTGGACGTCCGATTGCGACGGCCGCTTCGACTACGGCAACGACCACTGGGTTCGGTATTCCGGGGTCCGGCTCGAGGAGACGGGACCGTCGGGCTGGGTTCGGGTCGTCCACGAAGCCGACTGGCCGCTGCACAAGGGGGCCTGGAGCACGTCGATCGCCACCGGGGAGCCGTTCGAGGCGACCTTGCGCTTGCTCGGTACCGACGGGGTGCATCGGTGGCACATCTGCCGGGCCGTGCCCGTGCGGGACAGGGCGACCGAGATCACCGGCTGGATCGGGATCTGCACGGACATCGACGAGTACAACAAGGCCAAGACCCACCTGCTCTTGGCCAACCATGCCCTGGAAAGCCAGCGTCTCGTTCTCGAGCAGCTGACAAGCCAGCTGCGAACGCGCGGCGACGTGGCCGAGGAGGCCCTGCGCCAGCGCAACAAGGAGCTTGAGGCGGCCACCCAGGATCTCATGCGCAGCGAAGGCATGCTTTCCGAGGCCCAGCGCATCGCTCACCTCGGCAACTGGGAGTGGGACATCCCGTCCAACCGGATCGTCTGGTCCGAGGAGCTCTTCCGGATCATGGGGGTGACCCGGGCAACGGCCGATCCCAGTCTGGAGACCTTCGTGTCGGCCTTCCATCCCGAAGACCGCGAGCGCTTTCGGGACCGCCTCGTGCGGGCCATCCAAAGCCACGAGCCGTTCAGCTACGAGGGCCGGGTCCGTCATCCGGACGGGGCCATCCGGATCATCGACGGCCAGGCCAAGCTGATCCTGGACGAGAAGGGTCGTCCTCACCGGATGGTCGGCACGGCCCAGGACATCACGGAGCGCAAAGAGGCCGAACGGACCCTTCAGGAAAGCGAGGAGCGCTTCCGCCGGTTCTTCACCGCCTCGTTCGAAGGGCTGGTCATCACCGAGGGGAGCCTGATCCTGGACCTGAACGAGGCCTGTGCCCACATGTTCGGTTACGATCCGACGGAACTGGTCGGCCAGTCGATCTTCGACCTGCTCGCCCCCGAATCCCGGGAGGCCTTCCGCGAACGGGATCGCAGCGAGTTCGAAGGGGCCTTCGAGGCGATCGGGATCCGGCGCAACGGTCATGCCTTCCCGGTCGAGGTCCATAGCAAGACCATCCCGATGAAGGGCGACCTGGTGCGTGTCAGCGCCGTGCGGGACATCTCCGAGCGCCGGGCCATCGAGAGGATGAAGGAAGAGTTCGTCTCCATGGTCAGCCACGAGCTGCGCACGCCGTTGACCTCCCTGCGCGGGTCGCTGGGATTGGTGGCCAACGGACTGCTGGGACCCATCCCGGAGAAGGCTCAGGACCTGCTCGCGGTGGCCATGCGCAGCACCGAACGCCTGGTCAGGCTGATCAACGACATCCTCGACATCGACCGGCTGCAATCCGGTCAGGTCCGGATGGAGCTCAAGGAGTGCGACGCGCGGGCCCTGGCCGTGCAGGCCATCGAGGCGATGGGGTCGATGGCCGAGTCGGCCGGGGTCACGATCGTTTCCGACCTGGAACCGCTGCCCCTGCTCGCCGATCCCGACCGGCTCACCCAGGTGCTCATCAACCTCTTGTCGAACGCGATCAAATTCTCGTCAACCGGAACGACGATCACCATGCGGTTGCACCGGGAGGGAGAGTCCGTGGTCTTCCGGGTCGAGGATCAGGGCCGCGGCATCCCAGCGGACAAGCTCGAGACCATCTTCGAGCGCTTCATGCAGGTCGACGCCTCGGACTCCCGCGCCAAGGGCGGGACCGGGCTCGGGCTCGCTATCAGCCGCAGCATCGTCGAGCACCACGGGGGGCGGATCTGGGCGGAGAGCGAGCCGGGCCAGGGCAGCACCTTCATCGTGCGGCTTCCCCTCCCCCCAGCCGAACGGACCCCCACCTCCCGCGACGCGGCCGCGGCGCGCTGAACGCTCCCCTCCTCCCAAAGAGATGGGGGGCTCCACCTCAAAATGGGGGCTAAACGGGCTCCGGGTTCAGCTCGACTGACTTGGATCCTGCCAGGTAGACCCCGAGCAGGATCAGCGCGGCCTCCGCGACCTTGGCGGCCGAAAACGGCTCCCGCAGCAGGAAGGCGGACAGGAACAGGGTGACGACCGGCATCAGGTACAGGAAGATGCCCACGCTCGAGGCGCTCATCTGGCCGAGCGCATACATCCACAGCCAGTAGGCGAGGCAGGAGGACCCGATCCCCAGGTAGATCAGGGAACCCCAGGCCGCACCGGACATGTGCCAGGCCGCGGGATGAAGCAAGGCCTCGATCCCGGCACATGGGAGCAGGGCGAGGGTGCCCACGGTGAACGTCGAGGTGAGGGCCGAGAGGGGGGAAATCCGGTCGGCCAGCGTCTTGGAGACCAGGGCGTAGCATGCCCCCACGAGGGTGTTGAGGGCCATGAGGGCGTCACCCAGCCCGGTCTGCGCCACCGTGCCCCCGATCAGCGCCACCATGCAGGTGAAGGCCAGCAGCGCCCCCGTCCCTACCCGCCACGTGAGGCGTTCGCCGAGAAACACGACGGCCCCCATGACGGTCAGCAGGGGGCTCGCCGCGATGAACAGGGCGCTGTTCCCGGCCGTGGTGAAGCGAAGGGCGATGTTCTCCAGGACGTAGGTCACCGTGATTCCCAGGAAGCCGGCCAGCGCGACGCGCCCCCAGAGCTCGCGCGGGACGCGCAGGGGGCTGCGGCTCACCAGATGGGCGACGACCAGGCCGGCGATCGCCACCCCGAACCGCATGACGGCGAACGCCACCGGCGGGACCTCGGCGACCGCCGCCTTGGTGGCGATGAAGGAACCACCCCAGATCACGACGGCGGTGATCAGCGCAAACACGGGCATACCTGGATCTTACCGGGGCCACCATCGGTCCGGCAAGCGATGGGCGACGACGGGCAGGGATGCCCTAGTGCCGCGGAGCGCAGGAAGCGCGAGAGCGGCCCCCCCCGTTTGGAGGCCGCTCCCCGGGGGCAAGATGCCACGGAAGGAGGGCGACGTGCGACGCGCCTGGCTGATTTGTCTCCCGTTCCTGACGGCCTGCAGCTCGATTCAGCCCTACAGGGCCGAGCCGATGGCCCAGCCCCCCCGCGACCCCAAGGCCTTCGAGTTGCTCCGTCAGGCCTACGACACCCACCTGCAGGGGGATCGGACGGCCGATTTCGGCAGGTTCGACGCGGCCGGGAGGCTCTACCGGGCCGCCTTCGACCTCGCGAGCCTCAAGGGCGACGAGCAGACGGCCGTGGAGGCCCAGCTGGGGATGGCCCACGAGGCCTGCACCTTCGGCCACTATGAGGCCGCCTATGCCCTGTGCACTCAGGTCGCCGAGGTTCGCCCGGGGCTCAACCCTCACGAGCAGGCCATGTTCTACACGGTCCTCGCGCTCGCCCAGGCCCTCAAGTCCCGCCGCGAAGGGATCTGGGGGCTCTTGACGGCCGGGCTGTTCGTGAAGGGCAGCCTGGACCGCGCCCTCGCCGCCGAGCCGAACTTCTTCCTGGCGAGCTACATGATGGGTCGCTACTACCTGGCCGCCCCGGGGCCCCTGGGCAACCGGGAGGAGGCCGAGAAAGCCTTCCGCAGCGCCATCCAGCACGGGGGCAACCACTTCATCATGCGGGCCTGGCACGTGCGCAGCCTGCAGCTGCTCGGCCAGCGCGCCGGAGCCGAGCAAGAGCTGGCCTTCTACCAGAAGCAATTCGCGGACGTGCCGGTGGCCCGGAAGTACGTAGAGAAGCTCAAGGCCGGCCAGGATCCGATGCTCGGACCCGATTCCCCACTCTAGGCGATCTTGGGGTATAACCCCTGGGTCCCCGAGCAGCGAACAGCTAACGCCAAGGAGCCCCCGTGTCCGAGGCCCTGAACCATGGCATCAAGGCCCTGAAGGAAGCCCGCCCAGCCGAGGCCGTGGCCGCCTTCGAACTCGCGGCCGCTGAATTGCCCCAGGACCCGCGAGTCCAGCTGTTCCTGGCGATCGCCTACCACCACAACGCCCAGTTCGCGCTGGCCATCACCCACTACGAGGCGGCGATCGCCATGACCGATTCGCCGTTCGTGGTCAAGCCGGCCAGCCAGGGAATCGAGCAGGCGTCCAGGGGGGAGCGACCGCGCCGCACGGCCCCGCTCGAGCCCCATTCCGAGCCGCACTTGCCGTCGCGCGCCAACCGCGATCTGCTCGTTTGCCCATCCTGCGGCGAGGCGATCGTCGAACCCACCTGCGTGTGCGGTTTCGACCCGGCCGATCCGGACCGGATCGGGCTCGACCACGTCCAGGCCTACTGCTCGCGGACCCAGACCCTCGTGGTCGTGCGGCAGGGCCAGGATCACTACTTGCTCGACTGGGATCGCGTCCTCTACCGGGCGGCGGACGGTAGCCTCGGACAGGTGGATCCGCGGCTGGTCTTCCCTCCGGTCCACGGCCTTCCGCAACTCCGCGCAAGCCGTCTTGGCGTCGTGCAGCGTCCGGACGCAACCGTCACCGTCTCGCCCCGCCCGGGCTCGGCCGGGGAGCCGAGGCACCTGACGTTTCCCGAGTTTCGCGAAGAGGTCGGCCGGACCCTGGGGACCGCGCTCGACCTGGCTCCCTTCGAGATTCCGCGGGTCTTCGAATTCTTCCGGCGCATGCCGCCGGGCGAGATCGGCCGGCTTGCGGACGATTGCCTGCGCAAGGGCCTCTCCTTCGGCCAGGGCCTGCTCAAGCAGCCTGGCTGGTCCTGCGATCAGCTGATGGCGGACCTCTTCGGCGCCCCCAGCTACTTCAAGCCGATCAACCGCATGGCGAACGCCCTGGCCTGGCAGCTGATGGCCGAGGGTCTCCTCGAACCCGACGACGTCAAGCAGCTGCTCGCCCGTCAGGTCGAGTACCCGAAGCCCTTCTCCCAGCTCGTGCTCTCGGCCACGCGACTCAAGGCGGAAGACCTCGAGCCCTTCCAGGCCCCGACCCGACCGGCGCGGGCGGTGGGCGATCGCCTCGGCGAGGTCCTGATCAGTCAAGGAGCCGTCCCGCGAGGGCTGGTCGATCAGGCCCTCGAGCGCCAGCGCCTTCACGCCAAGGGCCGTCTTCTGGGCGATCTGCTCGCCGAGGAAGGAATCGCGCGCTCGGTGATCGAGGCGGCCCTGCACCGCCAGGCGATCAAGGACCAGTTGCGGCTCGGCGGTCAGGTCCGGCTGGGCGAGATCCTGGTCAAGCGAGGAGTCTTGGCCCGCCAGCAGCTGATCGAGGCCCTTCACCAGCAGATCGATCAGCCCATACCCCTGGGAGAGATCCTGGTGCGCTGGGGCCACGCGGCCCCCGAACAGGTGTTCCTCGCCCTCAGCCAGCAAGAGGCGACCCTGCAGTCGTTCGTGGACGTGGAGCTCGAGATGGAGCGTCAGGATCAGGCCCCCAAGGGCCGGACCTTGAGCTTCTCGATCGACCTGGACCGGGAAAAGGAACGCCTGACCTCCCTCTGGGGCGACCTCAAGACCGGGTTCATGGCCGGCTGGAAGGATCTCAGAACAGCGCGGCCCCGTGCCGAGCACGAGGCCGAGGACCTGGAAGAGGACTGAATCAGAGCGCCTTGGCCGCAGGGGCCGTGCCCGGGGCCTTCTGGGGAAGCTTCAGTTCCTTGACGAGCATCGGCGCTCGCTTCGACACGGAAGGCCACGCCTCGGCCGCCCGGATGGCGTTGTGTGGGCGGCTGCCATCCAGTCGGAATCGGTCGGTCCCCTTCACGTGGTCGGAGGTGAAGGTGACTGCTTGCCTCGACTTCGGCGCGTAGGCCGAAAGCGGCCCAGCCATCCCGGATCCGGCGACGGCGAAGGACTGGGCCCCGGCCGCCATGACCGAGTCATCGACCCCGCTGCTCAGGACCCGATCGAGCGATTGGTCGTAGGCCCTGGGTTGCCAGGCGCCGGGTTCCTCGGCCAATCGGGTGAAGGTATGGGTGTCCTGGAGGTAGCTGCCGACAGTGCTGTGGACGTAGCGATCGGTCCGATACGTCATCCGGTATCGGGCGACGTTGCGGCTCTGCCAACCATAGTGGGCGATCAGGCGGTAGGGGGTATGGACGATCCGGAACAGGGGCACCGTGTACCGGGTCATTTCACCGCTCTGGGACGTCCCCCAGTGGGCAGGATTCGGATCCGGCCGCGGAGCCTCGCTCTGCGGCTCGCCGTACTGCTTGACGGACTCGATCAGGTACGGGGTGCGCTCGGTACGGTTTCCCTGAAAATCCTTGGCGATGAGCTGGGTGTCGTCGCTCGATTCCCCGGCGATGAAGGTCCGGACCGAATGCGAGGAGACGGGCAGCCAGGTGGCCGGGACCTGGTTGTTCCCGAGGGTCGCCGCCCGATCGGCCGGAGCGAGGTCTGCGTTGGCCGGAGGGACCGTCCCCTCCATGAAGAAGCGGACGGTTTCCCGGTTGACGGGGGTCCAGCTGCCGTCAGGTTCGGCCAGGGCCGGGGCGGCCAGGAGGGTCAAGAGCCCGAGGGCGATCGCGACAGGGCGCTTCATGGGGTCACCTCCTGAGGCTCAGCGGCGCGACGCCGGATCGGGATCCTCGGCGAACCAGACATCCTCGGTCATGTAGCGGTGACCGTGCTGGACGAAGTAGCTCTGGATCACGTACTCGCCGTGCTGATTCTTGCGCACCACCGGCACGGTCCCGATCTCGGAGATGCCGAGGCTGGCCAGGCTGTACAGCTCGTCGGGCTGCACCCGGGCGTCGTGATTGCGGTCGATCCAGACCTTGAGGTGGGCGAGGGCCGCCCCTTTGAGCGGAGCCTTGCGGGCGTACAGGGTGGACCAAGCGGTCGGCGTGACTTGCGCAGCGAGGCGGACTCCTCCAATCATGGTCGCGAGCTTGTGGTAGCCGTTCCGGTAGCCGACGGCGTCTCCGAACAGGGATCGGCCGTCGATCACCCCGTCGCCGGCAGCGGCCCGGCTCACCTGGCCCCTCGAGTCGTCGACCAGGAACCCGTCCCCTTCGCCTGTCACCCATTCGATGTGCTGGCGCGTGCCGTTGGCCATGAGGTCGAACCAGACGGCGCCGTTCGGCTGGAAGGCGTTGTAGGCCATGCGGCGCTCGGCCGTACTCGGCCCCGTCACCCCGATCTGGCCATCGTGATTGAGGTCGAGCACGATCGGCGAGTGGGTCGTCCAGGTCGACGCAATGAGGAACCGAGACAGGTCGCGCAGGCGCTCGGCCGTCGGCTGGCTTTCGACCAGGTGGACCGGGCCGTTGGCCGTATTGACCCACGTATCGATCTTGAGGCCCAGTGGATTGAGGCCCTTGTCGACCAGGCCCGCGAGCAACGTGAGCCTCCCGGCCTGCACGACCGAATCGACGTTGCCCATGCCCTTCAGCTTCTTGAATCCGTCCGGGTCGTTGAGCAGGACCGATTCCACGGACTGGGCGGCATAGGCCGCGACGGTGTTGGCATCGGTCTGGGAGGCATTCACGTAATTCTCGCCGTGGCTGTACGAGACGGTGTGCTTGCCATCCGACCCGGTGAAGACGTACAGGCCGCCGTCAGCGCCCTTGATGGCCCTCTTCCTGGCACGCGCGTCCTCGTCGTCATACCACGGAGCCGACAAGCCCTTGTAATGGTCCGCGCTCTCCTGGAAGGCCTGACGGATAGCGGCATCTACGGCTGAGGCCCCAAGCGAGTCGACGAGCTGGGTCGAATCACCGCCCGTGAGGAGCGTGCCCAGGAGCCGGACGTCCTTGGGATCCGGTTGGGAGAGGTCGTTGAAGGATCCGGCTGCCACGTCCTGTTTGATATGGGCGAGGGTCTGGTCCCAGTTGAAGTCGTGGTACGCCGCCCGATCGTAATTCTTGCTCGAGGCATGCGGGATCCCGTACTTGCTGTAGATCCGCTCCAGCTCCTCGTGGGTCAGGGCGCGGTCGAGGCCGAGGGGACCGGCGATCGCCTCCTGGATCGTCGCGTCGTACCGACCCACCGGTCGGTCGATGTGAAAGGCGTTGTGGACGTAGGTGGTGCGCACGTACTCGACCCAGTAGCCCGCGACTCCGTTGCAGGTACCAGGGGTGTAGACCTTGTTGGACTCGACGGTCATCTCCTCGCCGAGGCTGGCCGGCGCAACGGCGAGCGTGGCGGCAAGGGCGAGGGAAGCGGCATGGACGCAGCGACGGAGCTTCAACATCGGCGGATCCTTTCGAGCGGCTGGGCCGGAGCCTAGCGGGACGCTGCCAACGGCCGGTACTGGGCGTGATCCAGGCTCGGCAGGTACTCGCCCGGCGGAGCGGCCGGATCGGTCAGGACCGTGACCACGTCGGCCGCGATCCACATGAGCGAGTGGCGGACGAGCTTGGCCTGGTGGTCGGACGTGACGAAGTAGCGCTGGCCATTGCTGCCGAGCAGGTAGGGCATCGCGCGGCCTCCTTCCTGGCGACGTTGGGGGCGACGAAGTTGATTGGCTGTTCGGTGACCCTACTGTAGGGATCGACTGGGCAAGTTGCATTAGACGATTTGCACAGAACCCTCCGGCCAAGGCATCCGAGGCTCCGTTAAAGGCGCGTTTCGTCCCGAACAAAGGTCCGTGAAATCGCGTCGGAGGGCCGAACTCGGGGCCGAGATAGGGGGAAGGGGGCCGAGGGTATGTAAGACCCAGGCTCTGACGATGGCGGGGAGGTGAGGCGCATGGGAGGAGATCCCAAGGTCACGGGTGGCTCGCCGATCCGGCCGAGGCCCGTCGTCCGACCACCGAAGACGGCGCCGCTCAACCAGCCCCCGACCGGTGGGCCGACGGCCACCCGGCGGACGGACACGCTCACGTTGCAAGGGGCTCCGACCCAAACCATCCAGCCCGCGACCGATCCGCAGAACGGCCAGCGGCTGACGGGCATCACCCCGCTCGTGCCTTCGGCCGGAATGGCGATCCGGCGGGAGTTCAACCACATCCCGCTACAGCCCAAAAACGCCCTCCAGAGCTACTCCCACTTGACGGCCCACGACTTTGCTGGCAAGGATGACATCCGGCTGCAGCAGATCTATCGCACGGTCAATCGCGAGAACATCCAGACGCAGCGCGAACTGCAGGCGGTGATGGATCAGACTGGCCTGACGGCCAAGGTGGGGGGCAGGGCCAAGACCCCCTCCTCGTTCTACGGCAAGCTTCACGAGCCACCCAAGCCGGGCCAGCCGTTGCCGACGGTCAAGGACATCAAAGACGCCTCTGGTCTCCGGATCGACGTGACCCCGACCAAACCGGGCGGGGTCGAGTTCGACCAGGCCCGCAAAGCCGTCTCGGACCACTACGGATCCCGGTTCCACACCAAGAACGACTACATCCGGAACCCCAACCCTCCCGAGAAGGGCGGCTACGCCGGACGGATCCACGACGGGATCTCTGGGGAGAACGTCGCCAACCACGAGCTCCAGATCGGGTCTCCCGACATGGGCAAGGGCCTCATCGAGCGGAAGGTGACCAACGCCGCCGGGCAGAGCCGGGAGATTCACGACCTCACGGGATACAAGGGCGAAGTCTATGGGGCCAAGGTGTCTCCCGAGCTCCAGCAGGAGTATCAGGCCCTCATGGGCGAGGTCTCCAAGAACAGCATGGCCGGCAAGACCCTGGCGCAGAATCCGGAGCTGAAAGCCCGGGTCGACGCCTTCGCCGAGAACGTTCAAATGGGCTTGCCAACCAAGTTCAAGGAACTCCCCTCACCGAACCTGACCGCCGCGACCAAGCTCCGTAACCTGGCCGGCAAGGGCATGGGGGTCCTGGGGGTGGCCGGTGGCGCGCTGCAGGTTTATGGCGGCGCCAATGAGATCCGGGACGGCAAGACGGTGGAGGGATCGGCCGATATCGCGGGCGGCACGGCCAACGTGGTGGCCGGCGGCGCGATGTTGGCCGGGCGAGTCGCCCTGGGGACCACGGCGGGCGGGGTCGCAGCCGTGATCGACGGCGGCGTCGGGATCTACAAGGGGATCCGCGACCACAACGTCGAAGAGGCGGCCGTGGGCGGGGTCAAGACGGCCGCCGGGGCCGCCATGATCGCCGGGGTCGTGACGGCCAACCCGGTGCTCATCGTGGGCGGCGCCGTCACCTACGGGGCGGCCCTCGTCTACGAGAACCGCGAGGCGATCAAGAACGCTGCCGTGTCGACCGGCAAGTGGATCGGCAACCAGGCGGGCAACGCGGCGCACGCCCTGGAGGGGGCTGGCCACAAGATCGCCCACTTCTTCGGGTTCTAGGGTGGGCGGCCCCAATCCCCACGAGGTGGTCAGCTTCGTCGTCCTCGACCGGACGAGCGGTAACGCCGTCTACCACGAGCTTCTGGCCTCGGCTAGGTACTCCGTCGATCGCCTGAACGATCGGATGGTGCACCGGGTCGCCCAGCTCGAGCATCGCTACCCCTTTCCGCAGTACGAGGTCGAATCGGGCATCTACACCGACCGCGAGACCTTCTACGACCACAACCCGGCCTGCCGCCCGGAACAGGAAGGAGTCACGTGATCCCACCCGGAGAAATCGTGCAAGCCATTCAGGGCCTGGTTGTGAGGGCCCGAGGAGGCTTGATTTCCGCCGACGAGTTCCGAGCGACGGCGGAGCGGGGGCTTGCGCAGACCGATCGCTACTTCCAGCAGGTCCAGGGGCAGATCCTGCTGGATCCCAAGGGGCCGCCGCGCCTGTTCCAGGACGAGGTGAGGGGCTACCGCCAGCAGCGCGCCGGTCAGATCGGCGGGATCCGCACCCTGCTCGATCTCGGCGTGCGGGAGCTCATCCGGTTCTTCGACGACCGCGAGGAGTCCCACCTGACGGACGGCCTGTACCTCGTGCAGCGTGCCGAGCAGGACCTCGCGGCTCTGCAGGCCGAACTTGCCGAACAGAGCGCATGGCCGCTCTCTTGCCTGTCCATCGGGGGGGACCTGTTCGGGGATCTCGCCGAACAGCTCGTCTCGGGGAGCCTTTCGCGTGAAGACTTCCAGGAGCTGGTGCACGACTACGTGCTGGAGACCCTGGACCTCCTCCGCATGGGGCAGGATCACTTTCTCGAGGCGGCCAATTGTCTCCACGGATTTGACGGCTCGGACTTCGCGTCCCTCTTGGCGGCGGCCGATTCGCTGCAGTCGGCGGTCCAGAAGTGGCTGGCCGCCGCCGCCAACTGTCAAGAGAGCGTGCCGCAGGAGGCGATCGCCCCCTAATCCGGAAGCGTCAAGAAGGCATGCAGGGCGGCGGGTGATGTGAGCAGGGGAGTGACCGCATCCAGGATCCCCAGGGTCTCGTGATACGGGCTCGGGCACGGCACGTAGACCGCCGCCTGCCGGATGAGCTGGCGCCGTTGCTCGAGGGTCAAGGGCCCCAGCAGGATCAAGACCTTCGGGATGGCCAGACCCGGAGGCAGATCCTCGGCTGAAACGCGCGCAATCAGCTCCTTCATGTCGTTGCCGGTCAAGGGAAACGCCGAAAGGACGAGCGCCCAGTCGGAATTCGGATCAGCCGAGGCCATGAAGGTTCGCACAAACTCGCGCCAACGCCCTTGCGCATTCAGCCAATCCGGGAACGCCACGACCAGCTTGAGATCGGCGTAGCTCCGCTGACCGTGGATGACCGCCCAGCCGGAATAGGGCCCTCCGGCTTCCAAGTAGGTGTGGGACCGGTCGGTGATGCGTGTCTCCTGCTCGAATCGGCCCAAGGCCACCGGGTCGCGCGCCCGGTTCCGTCGTTCCGCCTTCCGGGCCCGCAGGTGATCCCGCTGCGCTTGGATCCGGGCGATCGCCTCGTCGGCCGCCTCTTTCATCCGATCGACCGAGATGAGCTGTGTACAAGGCGTACGGTTGGTATCGGAAGGGATCCAGCAGGCTTCCGGGCCGCCCCCCAGCCAGCGGCAATTCCGACACGGCACGTCCGACTCGACGGCGATCGACAGGTCATCGTAGGCGTAGGCCGCGTAGGGGTGACTGGATCCCCAAGGTGAGAGGATCGGGGTACCGACGCCGCCCGCGAGGTGGGTGAGGCCTCCATGGTTGCCGACAAACAGATCGCTCAGCATGAGGACCGCCATCGCCTGACGCAGGGTCGTGTTCGCCGTCAGGTTCAAGCCGAGACCCAGGTGTCCCGACGTGATCCCGCTGCCCAACTCGACGAGGCTCGCCCCGTGGGCTTGCTCCAGGTAGGCGAGTAGCTCGGCGAACAGCTCGTCGCCCCAGCGCCGATCGAGCTCGCGGCTATCGACCGAATAGGTGATGATGAGCCCGTCCGATCCATCATCCTCGAGGCCCAGCTCCGCCATTTCCCGCTCGAGCACGTAGAGATCCGGGGATCGCCCCACCATGGGGAGGCCGGCGTCCAGCAGGAACTGGTCGAAGATGCTTCGGCCGGCCGCCAGAGCGCCTCGCAGGTCGTTGGCGAACTCGCGAGGCGGGCGTCCCCGGATGACCAGATCGAAGGCCTCGTCCGGGCTGGTTTCGTCGAACGCATCCACCTGCGGGTGACCGATCGCCAGAGTCCGGCTTCCCCTGGAGGCCAGGAAGGCATCCGGTTCCTGAAGCCTGAGGGCCTGGTAGAACGGCATCTCGCACACCAGATCGCCGATGCCCTTGTAGCCGGTGTGGTCGATCAGGATGCGCCGGGTCATGGCGGCATGGTACCCGGCGCGGTCCCAGCGCTAACGAGCGACGAACATCTCGTCGACCCGATCGGGGGTCACGAAGGCGTAAGGCATGTAGAAGTAGCCCTTGTCTCCCCAGCCCGTGCCCCAAGAATTCTTGATGATGAGCACCTGACGGTCGTCGTCGTACCCCACGACCAGGACGGCGTGCCCGCCTTCTTCCTTCTCTTTGGGACGGGGCATGGGCATCATGCCGGTCTTGGCGATCGCCTCCCCCATGAAGCTGTGATAGACCGTGAACCCGAACACGGCGGGCCTTCCGGTAGCGAGCTGGGCCTTCAGCTCGGCCAGGCCGTTGAGGGGCGTGTAGTCGCCGATCTCGTAGCCCGCCGCCTCGCGCTCGGCCGCCTCATTCGGTTTGTCCTTGAACGATTCGGGGCGGTAGGGCATGGTAGCGTCCAGGCACTCGCCATGTGCCTTGAGGACCTGGATCCCGGTCGTGATGGTCGAGCCGGCGTCCTCGTTCACGGTGCCCTCGGCCTCGCGCTCCTTGTAGTACAGGTAGAGGGCGCTCAACGACTGAACGCTCTGCCCCTCCATGCGCAGGAGGGTCTCCCGCAGGCCCTTGCCGAGCGAGAAGGCTGTGCAGGCCCCGAGGTCCCCTTGATCGTAAACGGGGCTGATCTGGCCGGTCGTGCGCAGGTCCACGACCGACGGCAGCGACGATTCAGTGACCTGCAGGGCCCCGAACTGGGGAGCCTTGAGCTTGCGGTGGTGGGGGAAGTTGTAGCCCAGCCGCCGGGAATGGCCCAGGCCGTCGGCGACCACCCCGTGAGTCGTGCTCGCCGAGACGATCGAGCGGGTGGTGGGCAGGGAACCGCAGGCGGCGGTGAGCAGGGTCAAGGCAGCAAGGGCGAGGGGGGTGCGACGCATGGGGCCACCATCCTTTCGTTGAGTCGGGCTCGGACGAAGGGTTTCGGATGGTTTCGGCCCCCGCGGGGCGTCGGTTATCCAGCTCGGTTATCCCAGGGTTAAGTTCGTATTAACCATGTAGTTACCTATCCTTAAAACTTGCGTGAAGAAATGGAAGGGACCGGGATCCCCTCGATCCCGGTCCCCTCGACTCAGGAGTGCGCTAGCGGCGTCCGCCTCGACCACCGATCCGACCACCGATTCGACCACCGAAGCGACGGCCGGAAATGCCGCGCCGGCCGAAGAAGCGACCACGCGTGCCGAAGAAGCGACCACGCGTGCCGAAGAAGCGCCGACGGGTGGTGTTGAAGCCGAAGCCACCGAAGAACGGCCAGTACGAGTACGGATAGTACGACGCATACGGATAGTAGTAATTGCCGTAGTTGTAGTAATACGGATAGGCGTAATTGGCGCCATAGTTGTAGCTATACGGGCAATAGCAGTTGTTGTAGGCCGAATAGGCGTACGGATAGTAGTAGTTGCCGTAAGGATAGTACCCGAGGCCGCCAAGGCCCACGATCTGGGTCTTGCGTTCGTTACCCAGGTTGAGCGAGCCCTTCAGTTGGTCGCTCGGCAGGTTTACGAGGACCTTCTGCGCTTCTTCCGGGGTCAACTGCTGCGGCAAGTTGGGGAGGACTTGATCGATCTGGGGCGCAGCCTGGGTGCTGCGGTCGCCGACCGCGTTCCCCGGACGATTTGCCGCCGTCGGGGTGGTCGGGGTGTTCGCGCACGCGCTGATCGCCAAGGGGATAGTCGCCGCAAAAGCGAACCAGTACTTTCCGCTTTTCATGAGGCAGTACCTCCTGGCCCAATGGGCCCCAGGTTCTGGGAGGAGGGTGACCAGGCACTCCCTCCCTTGACCTGACCCGATGCTAGTGAGGGGGGGCCTCCTCGACAAGGCCCGGTCAAGTGCCGGGTGTCCCTTGCCTCTCGATCAAAATGAACGAGGCGCTGAGCGGATCCGGTCCACGGGGGAATCCGGGGCTGTGTTCAAACGGACGGGATTTTCGGGAAACTTCGCCAGAACGGATACGAGCCAGGGTTTCGAAACCCTGGCTCGCCGCGACCAATCCGGAAGAATGAGGCTGAGATGCTGAATCGGCTAACGCCGTCCTCCACGACCGATCCGGCCACCGAAGCGCCGACCGCCAGTACGGAAGCCGCGCCCGAACCGCCGACCCGTTCCGAAGAAGCGCCGCCCAGTGAAGCCGAAGCCACTGAACCCGAACAGCCCGCCGTCCCACCAGGACGGCCAGTAGGAGTACGGATAGGCGTAGGTATAGGGGTAGTAGTTGCCGCCGTAGCCGTAGTAGCAGGGATACCCGTAGGTCGCGGCTGAGTAGGCGCCGAAGGGCGCCGGGTAGTTGCCGACCAGATAGGGATACCAGCTCGTGTCGTAGGGATTGTAACCGTAAGGATAGTAGCAGTTGTTGGCCATCGGATAGTACATGAGGCTGGTGTCGACGCCATAGCCGCCGTAGCCGGGGTGGCCACCGTAGGCACCGTAATCGCCGGGTGCACCGTACCCGCCGTATCCGCCGGGTGCACCGTACCCGCCGTATCCGCCGGGTGCACCGTATCCACCGTAGCCGCCGACCCCGCCCTGGACCCGGCGCGACGAGTTGTTCGTCTGGAGGGCGCCCTTGAGGTGATCAGCGGGCAGCGAGACGAGGAGGCGGTGGGCTTCCTCGTTGGTCAGATGGGCAGGCAGACTCGCGAGCATCTGTCGGAATGCCTCGCTTGTCGGGAAGTTCGGGCCCGACAGGGCGGCAACCTGGCGATCGCTCGCCGCCGGGGTACCGGGGGCCGGCGCGCAAGCGGCTAGGGCGAGCGGGAGCGCGGCGGAAAGACCCAAGCAATAATAACCGATCTTCATGGGACAGTACCTCCCGGCCCGAAAGGGCCTCAGGTTCTGGAAGGAGAGCCATCAAGCCCTCACTGCCTTGACCTGCCCAAGATGCTACTGTCCAAGGTGGTTCTGGACAATGAACGGTTAGGCGTTGGGGGAGAACCTGCTCTCGTCACCCTGATAGGCCCGTCGATCCTGGCCCGCGGGCAAGGATCGACGGGACGGTCCCGTGCAAATGGGTGAGTCTATTTCGGCGCCCAGCCCCATATGAGGGGCGAGCCGGGGTCAAGCCCCGGCTCGCCCCGCGATGACGCGATTTCCCCCTAATGCCGGCGGAAGGTCTCGCTGCCCAGCACCGTGGTCATGGTCAGCCGGTCGTCGGAGTCGAATCGGACCTGGGCATCAAGCGGCCCACCGATCGACCAGCTGCCGGCATAGCCCGTGGTCAGGGAGCCCGTGTAGGTTCCCAGGCTCGAAGCCAGGGAATACGTGACCTGCATGTCGCGGTGGTGGGGCCCCACCGCCCGGATGTCGAGGGTACTGCGCCCACCCGCACTGACCCAGTGGCCGGACACGTCCGAGGCCCCGTGCCCATGGCCCCGCTTGTTTTTCGAGGCCCTGGACTTGTCGGCCTTGAGGGCCTTGCGCACCTTGGAGCCATCCATGACGGCCTTGCCGGTCCCCATGCTGCTCGTGAAGACCGCCCCGTGAATGCTCGCCGCCAAGGCCGGCCCGGCGACGGCCCCGGCCGTGGGGGCCGGGAGCTGCGGGCGCTGGGTAGGGATCGCTCGAGGTCGCGGGGGCGGAGGTGGGGGCGGGGCGGCGATGCTTTGGGTCGCCTGAGGGGTGGCCGTCGGGGTGGGGGCCGGCGTCGCATCGGCGGCCAGGAGGTTGCGGCCGGTCTGGTCGGTGGCGGTCACGTACGTGCCCTTGCGGTTGATCGTGACGGTGTCGTTCCGGATCGTGACGATCGGGTCCGTGATGTCGATGGCGAGCACCCCGAGGCGCAGCTGCCGGATGCTGCCCACCCTGAGCAGGCTACCGGCCACTGCGGCCCCCACCGCATCGGCCGATTGCGCGATCGAGGAAATGCTTTCGCCAAGCACCGTGGCCCGCACGATGGCCGCGAGCTGGGGTCGCACTGACGGTGGGATGCTGTCTTGGTTGCAGATGGCCGTGACCAGGGCTGGGAGTTTACCAGGGATGTCCAACTGAGGTTGTAGAGGGTCGTTGAAGGGCGACTGGGGGAGGATGGCGCTAGCCGGCGAAGGGGTTCCGGCCCAACCGACTCCGGTCAGGGCCACCACGGCCGCCAGGGTCCAGCCCCATTGGCGGCGACTCATTCTGCGCTGATTCATCCGCAACTCCTTGTGTGGATACGATGCGACGACCCCTCGCGCGCGAGGGATCCCTCCCCCTATCGCCCGCCATTCACCAAGCTGACGAGAGTTATCGAATACTTGACGAGAATTTCAAGCCTCCGAATCCGTCCAAAATTCAGCCTCAACACCTGGGCTCGGAGCGAGCCCCCGCACCCCGGGGAGAACGGGGCGCGGGGGCATGGATCCGGCAGGGGGGGGCCGGACGGCTAGGTCTTGGGACCGAGGTGCAGGACGCCGAGCAGCTTCGTCCACCAGCCCTTGACCGTGTTCAGGGCTTGACTGAAAAAGGCCGAAACCTTGGCCTCGAAGGCGGCCAGGGGTGAGGCGGGCTCCGAGCCACCGCCGGCCTTGACTCCAGGGGACGACAGGGAGAGGCGATCGCCCGACCCCGGGCGGGCCACCGGCATGACGGCCGGACGGAAATCGGCGGGAGTGGGTCGCGTGAGCACCGAGGGTCGATTACCAACGGAAAGGGCCATGGGTGCGCCTCCTTCTCTTTCGGCCGGGGGCGGGCAGACATGACGGGTTTCCGGTGTTAACGAGCCCTAGCTTCTTAATTCGAAGCAGAGGTTGGGTTAAACCTGGCGGGTTCCCGGGGTGTTAAGCCATTCCTGGGTTATTCGAGGGCCTGAAGGTAGACTTTCAGGTACGCGGCGGTCGCCCGCGTCGCCTCCACGACGGCGATCGGATCGCGGGTGACGTCGTCCGGGAAATCGCCCAGGACGGCGTGGACGGACGGAGTCAGCTGCCCGTGCGCAAACAGGTCCTGCAGGGAGTGCAGCCCGGCCCCCAGCTCGACCTCCGCCTGATCGTAGCTGGTCGCCCGGCCGAAGGCGATCGCCTGCTCGAGGTGCCGACGCGCCCACACGAGGCGGGTGTCCTCGCCGGATCCGGCCAGGTTGAAGTGCCGATCCTCTTGACCCATCAAGTAGGGGCTGGTCTTGCCATAGGGGGTGGTGTTGTCGTCGACCCCGTTGTCCATGCGCCCGAGCCGACGGGCCTGGTCGTCCGAAAAGCCGAGGGCACGGGCGATCGCGTAGGTCCCGTAGCGCGTTCCCGGGTCCGTACCGGTGGGGACTCCGGAATGGAAGTCCTGATCGAAGCCGAGCGGGCCATTGGCCTTTCTAGCGTTGACCTCGGGATACCGATCGTGCGGCCGCACCCCGGTAGGGATGATTGGCTGTCGGCTGTGAAAGCGTTTCTTCCAGAGGCCCTTCAGGCGGCTCGGGCCTTCGAGCAGCGGGTTGGTCAAGCGGGTCAACCCGAGGAAGACCGATGGATGAGAGCGTGCGAGGTCGAACAACCACTGCTGGGGCAGGATGCGGTGCCCCCAGAGCCGATTGTCGGGCCGATAGCTGTCGATCCGGCCGATTGCCCGCATGGTCGCGAGGTCCTGCTTCCCCGCGGACCGCAGACCGATCAGGCCCAGGGTGTTGGCCAGGAATCCATCGGGGTCGTATTGCTTTTGAGGAAGGGCCTGCTTGATCGAGGTCAGGTAGGCGTCGAGTTCCGCGTCGTCGGCGAAGCTGACGGGCTTACCCGTCAGGCGCTCGGCGAGCGCCACCTGGTCCCGCAGGTCCGTCACCGACAGCTGCAGGTGGTCGGTCCCTAGCCCGTTCGTGACCCTGGTTCGGCGGACCACCCCGGGCGATTGCCCGGCGACCTGGCCCGGCAGGGCGGAGAAGGACCGACGCGTGAAGACCGGATTCGCCATGGGACCTCCCGGGGAATGATGGGTGTTTTTATCTTAGGTTAATTGTGTCTTAAACTTACGTTAAATTTACAACGGATTGACGCTGCCCGTCCCCAGTGGGCGCTTGGCAAGGCTCGGCCGCTTCGGGAGGCCCGGGTCCTTCATCAGGTCCAGCCGATTCGGTAGGAATTACGGATCTGGGCCGAGCCGACCTAGTCGGACAATGGCGAACGGGCGCGCCCAGGAACGGTCCTGGCTACAACAAGGCCGTGACGGCTTGCGCCAGGAGGAGCATGACGTGACGACACACGTTCGAGTGGCCAAGGAGCTGGAACTGCCCCCGACCATCCAGCAGCCAAACGTCTACCCGTTGAGCTGGCACGCCCATACCGCCAAGCTCGAAGAGATCTGGGACGCGGCCCAGCGCGACTACTGGGATCCCAAGAAGCTGCCCTGGGACAGCTTCCATCCCGATCGCTATTCCTGGGAGCAGCGCGAGGCGATCGCCTACTGGTGGACCCTGCTCTCGGTCTTCGATGCCTCGGCTCCGCCGGTGTTCGCGGCCGCCATGATCAAGGCCTACGAGGCCCACGAAGAGGATCCCGTTCGCCGCTGCTTCTTCTCGGTCACTCGCGACGAGCAGAACCACGAGCAACTCTGTGGCCTGGCCATCACCAAGCTGCTCGAGCATCCCGATCCCCTCACCTACGAGCCCAAGACCGAGATCGGGCGCAAGGCCTGGCGGAACGCCCAATGGCTCTACCACAACGGCGGACGCTACTGGAACGGCTACAAGAACGCCGTGCCCAAGTACAGCCTCGCGGTCCTTTTCAGCTCGTTCTTGATGGGCGAGATCGCAGCCGCGACCATCTTTCACCAAATGGCCGCCAAGTGCACCGAACCGGTCTTTCAGGCCGGCTTCCGGAACGTCGGGCGCGACGAGGGACGCCACATGGCGATCTGCATGGCCCTCATGGAGCGCGACTACCCCACGCTCGATCTGGCCGATAGGCCCCTCATCACCAAGCAGATCCGGGCGGGCTACCTGTTCCTGTCCGGCGTGCTGTTCGAGCCCCCCGAGGAATTCTGGGACATTCCCGAGGACTTCATCGCCCACCAGCGGGAGATCGAGGCGGTCGCGCGGTCGGCCGGTTTCCACATTCCCGACTACGAGAGCAAAAAGGAGAACTGGCGGAACGCCATGTTGAACCTCAAGGGGGTTCTCGACCGGTATGACATCCCGTTTCCGGCAATCCCCGAGGTCGGCATCACGGGCCAGGAGGTCTCCGACGTCGACATGCAGGACATCATCCCGGTCTTCTAGAGGCTCCCGTGCACCACATCCGACTCCATCCGGCTGGCAAGACCGTTCCCTGCGGCCCGGAGGATACCCTCCTCACGGCGCTGGAACGGGCCGGCTACGCGCTGCCCAACAACTGCCGGGCCGGAGCCTGCGGTGAATGCAAGGTCAAGATTCTGGAAGGACAGTTCGACCAGGGCTTCGTCCTCGACATGGCCCTGTCGCGAGAAGAGCGTGCCCAGGGCTACGGCCTCATCTGCATGGCCAAGCCCCTGTCCGAAACGATCGTGATCGAGTGGGGCAACGAAGATGCCCGTCCCAAGCTGTTTCCGCCCCGTGAGGACTTGCCATTCGTCGTCACGGACAAGATCGGTCGCACCTCTCGCATCGTTGAGCTGCACCTCCATCCGCTGGGGGCACCGATGCGCTTCTGGCCCGGCCAGTACGTGCAACTCGGCGATCGAGAGGCTGGGATCCCGCGGCGCAGCTACTCGATCGCCAACGCACCACGGCCGGATGGTGGGCTTGTCCTGCTCGTCACTAGGATGGAATCGGGCACGACGAGCACCTGGATTCACGACCGGTTGCAGTCCGGCTCGCGGGTCTTCCTGTCCGGCCCGTACGGCACCTTCATCGGCGACCCGAGCGTCGACACCCCGGTCCTGTGCATGGCGGCCGGGTCAGGCCTGGCCCCGATCCTCTCCTTAACCGAGGCCGCGCTGCGCCGAGGCTTCGAGCGTCCGGTCACCTTGCTCTTTTCGGCCCGTACCCGCCAGGACCTCTACGGCGAAGGGATGCTGGCCTACTGGCAGGATCGGTATCCGAATTTCCGCTTCGTTCCGACGTTGACGAGCGATCGCCTCGCCGGAATGTCTCATGGTCGCATTCCTGACCTGCTGTCCCGTCTGTTTTCGGACCTGTCCGACCACAGCGTCTTCGCGGCGGGCCCCCCGCCCTTTGTCGAAGCCTGCCTACGGGTAGCCCGCGAGCTCGGAGCCAGCGACGAGTGTGTCCACGCCGAGGGGTTTCACCCTCAACTCGGCTGATCGAAACTTTCCCGCTCCTAGTTGCCTCCGGTCACCGCCTGGATGACGAGGTCGACGACCGTCATAAGTCCGAAGATTCGCGCGACCCGGCCCATGGCCCCCCCTCATTGGGACGGAGCGACCGCAAACCTTCACCGTCGCACCGCCCCTTCTTGTTAGTTCCCGGGGCGACCAGGGTGTGAACCCTCTTTCGCGATCTTCGGGAGGACCAAATCGGGGCGATTCCGAAAGACGGGGGAACTGAAGGTCAGGCGTTGCAGTCGAAGCGAAACATCGACACGGATCCGCGGCTCAGCCGGAGCGAATCACCGCCGAGATGGAGTTCGTCCTGGTCCTCATCCTGTTCTTTGGTCTGTTGTGGAGCTTGATGGCCCGGATGACGGCCTCCCCCGCCCCCATGATTGGAGGATTCGTTAGTAATGATGCCGTTGGCGAACCGCAAGAAGGCGTCGATCATTGACATCACCCCTTTCTGCGGGAATTATCGGCTTTGTCAAGGGATGTTTGCGTTTTTGTGGTTTAAATTTCGGATAAGCTGCAAATAGCGGCGGAATCCTGCGGCCAACGTCACCTAAATTGGCCCTTTTGAGGGGCTGACATCGATCGATCCACCGCAACAAAAAGACCCCGCGCACCGAGCAAGTACGCGGGGTTCGATTTGGTGAGACAGCCGGGAATCGAACCCGGGACCCTCTGATTAAAAGTTTCACGGGACGGGGATCCCACCTGATTTTCGATGATTCGAGATGATTGATTGCGCCTGGGTTTTCGGGTAAGCTGACAATCACGGGGCAACGGGAGAAATCGTCTAAAATCATCCCGAGCGTTGCCCCGGCGTTGCCCCGAATTTCCGGGGCAACGGATCGCGGAGGGCCTCATGACAGACGATCGCACCTTCAGATTCACGATGGGCAGGCTCGAGGCGTTGCCCCCGGCCCCTCCTGAGAAGCGGGAGGTCTACCACGACACCCAGGCGCCCGGGCTGGTCGTCCGAGTGACGGATACCGGGAGCAAGACGTTCTGTCTGGTGCGTCGGGTTGAAGGTCGAATGGCACGGCTGACCCTCGGGCGCTACCCGGCCATGACGGTTGAGGATGCCCGCCGAATGGCGACCGAACACAACGGGGCGATCGCCAAGGGAGCGAATCCGGCACGGGAACGCCGGAAGTTCAAGGCTGATCCGACGCTGGCCGAACTGATCGCCTGGTACCTGGACACGCCTGGCCAGCGCAAGGCCAGCACGATCGAGAATTACCGCTGGCTGGCGACCAAGCACCTGGAAGGGATTGGCAAGGCCAAGGCTTCGACCATTACCCGCGCCGATCTGCGGACCTTGCACACCCGATTGACCAGAGACCATGGGGACTACGTGGCGAACCGGGCTCTGGTGCTCGTGCGGGCTGTGTTCAACCGGGCCATCAAGGAGGAGCTGATCGAGACTGCGAACCCGGCGGCTGGGCTCGAGCTGAACCGCGAGGAAAGCCGGGAAGTCCGGCTCCTGCCCTCGCAGCTCGGGGACTTCATCCGGGCCGTCGAGGAATACCCTGATCCGGACCTGCGCGACTTCTTTTCCCTCTGCCTGCTGACCGGCCAGCGGAAGGCGAACCTGCTCGCGATGCGGTGGGAGGATGTTCACCTTGGCGATCGCCTGTGGATCATCCCCGAGACCAAGAATGGCCGCTCCCACGCCGTGCCCCTGGAGGATGACGAGGTGGCGATCCTCGAACGCCGGAGGGTGACCGTCAAGGGGCCGTGGGTGTTCCCCTCGCATGGTAGAACGGGCCACCTGGTCGAGCCGAAGGGCGCATGGCGGGCCATCCTCAAGAGGTCTGGCATCCCGCATGGTGCGCTCCGGATTCACGATCTGCGGCGGTCCTTCGGGAGCCTGATGGTCGATGGCGGTGAGTCGCTGCCGACCATCGGGAAGGCCCTGGGGCACATGAGCCAGCTCACGACCGCGATCTATGCCCGCCTCTCGCTCGAGCCGGTACGGGAGGCAAAACGGAAGGTTCACGCGGCGATCGCTGCTGCCCGCGACGGCCAGGGCAGGAAAGTGGTCGAGCTGGCGGGCCGCCGGAATGGGGCGGCGAAGTGAGCAATCGGTCAGCCTTGATCTTGAGGTCACAGATTGTGACCTCAAGCGAGGCAACTGGGTTGCTACGGTACGGCCTCCAGCTCGGCAACGAATGACACGGCTTCCGGGCCTAGGGTAGCTCCCGAAAAGCGGCACCTTCACCGCCTGGCCCGGAAGATTCGATGAAGGATTCGCCTGGAAGGGGGTGGCATGAGCAACTATGATGACAAGCCCTGGGAGTTCTTCGAGTGGTTCACTCTCGACGAAATAGCCCATTGGTGGGTTGGGCTGAATCCACATGGAGATTGTGGCTTTTGCTACAATCGCGACCCGCACCCGGGAATGTACTACAGCATCAAGAAGGCGCTTGAACGCTCGTTGGCGCAGGGAGATATTGAAGCGAAGCCAATCAAGACGGAAGGCGATGTTTTTCCCCATTTTCACCGCAAAGACCTTGCAAGATGGGCACGGCAGCGATCCAACGTTCCAGAGTTTCTGGAGATTGGCCTTGCTGAGTTGGTTCACATCGAACAAAGCTGGGATCCGTTCGTCTTGCATGAGAATAACGGGGATTCGTCCACAGTATCAGAAACTCTTGACACATCAAACGATCAACCAGGCAGGCCCTCGTCACCTGAGCTCGATCTGATTCACGAGACGTGGGAGCACTGGTGGAAGGGCAACGATAGCCAGTGTCACGCTCCCGGACGAATCGCTACCTGGCTTGAACAGACACACGCAGTGGACAACAAGCGGGCCAGGGCAGTCGAAGGGGCCATTCGCCCAGAATGGGCGAACGATCCCAGGGTTCTGAAGGCGGCGGAAGGGGCGTGGGGGGCTGAAGTTAAATTGGCACGCCAATCTAAAGGGGGGTAGCCCCTTACGCCGAGGGTATGGGCACCCTCCCCCTGGCGCTCTAACAAGTTGCAATTCTTCACGATAGGGGCTTCCCGGCCGGGAAGCCCTTTCGGCATGCGGATCTACGGAGGCCCCCTAGCCCCTACCCACCCTTCCGGTGACAGGCCATCGAAGGGTGGGGGGAGCCTTGGAAAGCTTGCCGTGGGCCCGTTACAGTCAGCCTCGTTTCGGATCACTCGTCACGAATCGAGGTGAAAGACGATGACTGATCGGCTTCTGAGCCCGCTCGAGGCGGCGGAGTACCTGGGGGTCGCGAGGCAGACCCTAAACTGCTGGCGCATGGCTGGGAAGGGCCCGGCCTACGTGAAGATGGGCCGCATGGTCCGCTACAGCGAGTCCGACTTGCGTTCCTGGGTGGATGCCCATACCAAGGGTGGGGCGATCGCGAATGGGTAGCCCGCACCAACGAAAAGGCCCCCCCGGCGCGGGAACGCCGAAGGGGCTCAAGTTAAGGCAACAATGCCATTCTACCCCATCCGACGACCCGATGCTCCTTGCTGCCCTCGGATACGCCCGGCTTGGGTTTCAGGTGTTTCCGGCCAACGGGAAGAAGCCGTTCCCTGGGACGAACGGTTGGAAGGATGCGACGAGCAACCTTAACAGGATCCGGGAGTTGTGGGAGCGCTGGCCGGGCGCCAACGTGGCGATCGCCACCGGCAAGCCCTCGGATATCTTCGTCCTGGACGTGGACACCGGGGAGCGGGTTGATCCAGCGACCGGCGAGATCACCCGAAAGCAAGGCCCGGACTCCCTAACGACCCTCATAGCCGAGCATGGGCCGCTCCCCAAGACCGCCAGGGCAATCACCGGCACCGGAGGCCTGCATTTCCTCTTCCGGCACGTCGAGGGACTCCGCAATTCGGCCGGATCGAAACTCGGCCCCGACCTGGACACGCGAGGCGATGGCGGGTACATCATCGCGCCGCCCTCCATCCATCCCGACACCAGGGAGCCCTATCGCTGGGACCTCGAGCCCGATGGCGAGCTAGCCCCCGTGCCGGAATGGATGGTCGCGGCCCTGACCGCGAAGCCTGAACGCGAGAAACCCCAGGGCGATCGCCAGGGTGGCAACGGCGGATCCCCCCACGACAAGCGGGCGAGTCGGTATGCGCTCGCCGCCCTGGACGCTGAGGCACGTGAGGTGGGGAGTGCTGCCCAGGGGCAACGAAACGACACCCTGAACCGGGCCGCCTTCCGGATGGGCCAGCTTCACGAGTCCTGTGGCCTGTCGGAAACGGTCGCGGCGTCGGTGCTGGTCACGGCGGCGATGAACGCCGGCCTTGAGCAGGCGGAAGCCGAGCGCACCTTTTGGAGTGGCTGGGAAGCCGGTTTGAAGGAGCCGCGCACGCCTGGCACCGAGCAACGTGGGCAGGATAGCGGACCAGGCGGCGGCAACGCGAGGGAGAGTGACACGAGCAACCCCGAGCCCCCGCCATGGGAAGCTCCTCAGCCCATACCGGACACCCTCCGCCCAGTTCCCGCAATGGTGCCCGAGTTGCTACCTGCGCCCCTCCGTCCCTGGCTGGCCGACGTGGCCAACCGGATGCAATGCCCGCTCGACTTCCTGGCAGTCGCGGCCATCGTGGCCATTGGCTCGGTAATCGGGACGGCGATCCGCATCCGCCCCAAGCGGCGGGATGACTGGACCGTCACGCCGAACCTCTGGGGGATGCTGATCGGGAACCCAAGCTCCTGCAAGTCCCCCGCCCTGGCTGAGGGAACCTTTCCCCTTCAACGACTGGAAGCCCTGGCTAAGCAGGCGTTCGATGACGCGCAACGCGACCATGAGTTCACGGCCATGGAAGCGAAGGCCCGGAGCGAAGCCCTGAAAAGGCGCCTGGCTGAGGCAGCCAAGGCGAAGAAAGACACCCAATCCATCCGCGACGAGTACATGGCGGAGGAGGAGCCGGCGGAACCCGTTCGGCGCCGCTACATCCTGAACGATCCCACGGTGGAAGCCCTCGGGGAGCGCCTCAACGAGAATCCGCGTGGGCTCCTAGTGCTTCGCGATGAGCTGATGGGGTGGATCAAGTCCCTCGAGAAGCCGGGACACGAAAGCGACCGGGCGTTCTACCTGGAGGCCTGGAACGGCTCGAGCCGGTTTGCCTACGATCGCATCGGGCGCGGCACGCTCGATATCGGGAGCGCCACCGTTTCCCTCCTGGGGGGCATCCAACCCGGCCCAATTGCGGCCCTCATGGATGAGGCTCGCTCAGGCGGCGCGGGCAATGACGGACTGATCCAGCGGTTCCAGCTCATGGTGTTCCCCGATCCGCCGAAGGAGTGGCGGACGGTGGACGAATACCCCGACAAGGACGCGAAGGCGAGGGCCCTCCAGGTGTTCGACTTCCTGGCCGCACTGGACCCCGGCACGCTTGCCAAGCGGGATGGCGATGATGGTCCCCACTTCGTCCGCTTCGATGATGAAGCCCAGGGGCTCTTTTACGAATGGCAAGCCGACCTGATGGGGCGCCTTCGCGAGGCGGATGGCGGGCTGATGCAAGCCCACCTGGCGAAGTTCGGGAAGCTCATGCCCGCACTTGCCCTCATCTTCCACCTGATCGAGGTAGCTGATGGCACGGCACAGGGCCCTGTGAGCCTCGAGGCGGCGGAGATGGCGGCGGCCTGGTGTGATTACCTCGAAGCCCATGCCGAGCGAGTCTATGGGGTTGCCAACGATGGCGGGTACAGCCGGGCCCGGATTCTCGTCCGGCACATCCAACGCGGGGACCTGACCTCGCCGTTCACAGCCCGCGACGTGCTCCGGAAGGGGTGGCAATCGCTCACCATCCCAGTCGAGGTTGGCGAGGCCCTGGATGTGGCTGAGGAGTTCGGCTGGGTGGCTAGGATGCAAAGAACCGCCGCCCCCCGTGGCGGGCGTCCTACGGCCGACTACCTGATCAACCCGATGGCGTGGAAGGGGGAGCGGCCATGAGCTACCTAGACCGCTTCCTAGCCAAGACGAGGGGGATCGAAAATTCTCGACCCCCCGGGGAACGAACTGACAAAACCGACAAAACCCCCTCCAGCGGGGCTGAGATTTTCGCGAGTGTCCCGGTTAGGAACCGACAAAACCAGGTTTTGTCAGTTTTGTCAGCTCCATCCCCGGGGATCCTCGAGAATCTCGAGGCCCGGCAGTCGATCGCCCCGACCTCGATCGAGTCGCCTGCATACACTCCCGATCCCCTTGTGGGGGAATACCGGACCCTCTTCCGGAAGCTCAACACCATGGCCCGCGAGGAACGGGGAGCTGCGACCGCCCGCTTGTTCGCCCTGGTCGACAAGATCGACCGCAAGCACCCTGACTTCGACTGGGTGGCACTGTGGCGCCAGGAAGGCGTGATCCCGTCCCCGACCGATGCCGAGACCTGGCCGGCCGAGTTGGCGGCCCTAGTGGCCTGGCTAGATGGCCTCGACGCCACGAAGATGCGACCCTTCCGGCTGCCATCCGGGCGGTGGGTTCACGACCCGGAGGGGTACGTCGCGGCGATGCGTCGGGACGTAGCGCGGGGACCTGACGGGCAACACGCTGCCCAGGTGGCCACGGACTTGCGTGACCTAGCGATCGCCGATCACTTCCAACCGAAGGGTGTAGCAAAACGCGACACCCTACGATCGGACGGCGGCCGGGCGCATCGAGCGTTTGAGATCACAAACTGTGACCTCAAAGGGGAGACCCGGCCAATGGCGGCATGGGACGACGAGACCGCACGCCGCATCGCCTGGCTGGAGACGGTACCTACTCCGGTGAAGCCCTTCCGTCTGGACGGCCATCGAAAGGTGACGGACTCCGCTCCATTCATGGCCGGCCTGCGCCGGGAGGTGGAGGTAGGGCCTGACGGACCCCGAGCCCGACCGGGTGCCCTGCAAGACGACCTGGCCAAGTTCGAGGCTGTGCTGTCCCCCATGGGGGAAACCGATCGGCTGTCACCAATTGTAGACACGGGCGGATTGTTGCCAATTGGCAACACGCAGCGTGCGGACGGGTTGTCCACCTTGGTGGACGCGGCTCCGGTGTTGCCCATGGGCGACAAAGGCGAAACTCCGCCAGTTAGCGGAGTTTCGCCAATTGGGGGAGGAGGGGCCGCGTGACCACGTACACCCTTCCTGACTTCAAGGCCCGGCCGAAGGCGCGGCCCATCAGCGGTAAGGGGCGGATGTTCGTACCGCGCGAATACCAGGACTGGAAGGCCTCGATCCGCGCCTACCTGGCCGTGGCCTTCGCGCCGGTCCCCACCCTCGAGCCCGTGGCGATCGCCATCGAGCTGCACGGGCCCAACCGACCGCGCGGCGACCTCGACAACTTGGCTGGTGGGATCCTCGACGCCATCCAACCTCCCCGCGCCAGGGGGGACGTGCGGGCGCAACGTGACCTCGAGGCCGTGGCCACGCTCGAGGAGCGGATGCTCGCGGCCCCTGGGTGCCTCATCGGAGACGACCGCCAGGTAATCGAGCTGTCGATCCGGTGGGTCAAGGCCAAGCGGCGGGCGATCGTCATCGGGATGGAAGAGAGGAAGACTGCATGAGCAAGAGGACGAAGGGCAGCCAGGTAGTGAGCCTCGCCCGCCATCGGTTCGGCAAGAAGGTCCCGGAGTACCTTGTCGACTTCGAGAGCTGGACTGGGATGCGAGCCCGCTTCCTCGGCTACTTCGAGCAGCGGATCTCCGACCTCGATCACCCAGACCCGAATGGCTCGATGATCGGAACCTGCCCCATGTGCGGTAGGCGGTCATTTGAGCTGGACGATCTCTGGGGGATGTGGCAGTGCTCCGGCTGCAAGCGCGCTGGCAATCACTGGACCCTTGAGGCCTTGCTCCACCCTGGCGAGGATTGGGGTGCGTGCGCAGCGCGGGCGGATCGGATGATGGCCAACGCTTGGGATGAGGGCGACCCGGATGAACGCTGATGCACTGGTCCGGGAGTGGATGGGGCTCCTCTTGTCCTACTCGGTCACCATGCCCATGCCCGAGCTGCGCGAGCTGTCGACCAGGATGCGGGCGATCTTCCTGGAAGCCGAGGCGATCGCCCCCGGAGCATGCTTTCGGGCCCTGGACGGCCTGCACCGTCGCGGGCAACGCCTGCCACGCAGCGGGTAGCGGGTCGGTCGAAAGGGGGGGTGTCGCCTACGGGTGGCACCCCTTTCGGCTTGCAGGGCATGGGCAGCGTAAGGGCAAAGCATGGGCGATCAACGCAGCATCAAGACAGCAGCAAGCGCGCGGTAGGCGAACACCCCTCTTGAACCAGCAATCACATGGGTTTTAGAATAGGTACGTTTTCGTACAAGGCCAGGAAGCGATCGCCCCTGGGTGATTGGACCTGGCCGGGGAAGGGGTGGCGGATGCCGAGGGGCGGGAAACGGTCGGGGGCCGGGCGACCGGGAAGCTGGAAGGCAGGGCCCGCGTCCGTCGCGGTGAAACTACCGGCCGCCTTGGTGGGGGACGTGATGGCCTACGCCAGGCGGGTGGATGCCGGGGAAAACGTTGAATCGGCTCCCGAATCAAACGCCCGGATCGAGGGGTTGCTGAGGCGCATCGAAGCGGCGCGCCGGGTGCTCTCGCGGGAGCTGGAACGGCCGAAGGCACGGAAGGAAGCGATCGTCCATGCCCTGGACTTGTTGGGTGACACGCTGGGATGGGACGTGCGGAGGGTGTCGGATGCCGAGCTGGCATCGGCCGTCGATGGCGAGGAACGGAGATAGGGATGCTACGCGCAAGACAAGCGGCCTTCGTGGCTGAATACCTGATCGACCTGAACGCTACCCAGGCGGCAATCCGGGCGGGCTACAGCGCCAAGGTGGCGAACCGAATAGGCTCAGAAAACCTGTCAAAACCTGTCATCGCTGCTGCGATCGCCGAGGCTCAGGCCAGGCGGGCCGAGCGAACCGAGACGACCCAGGATTACGTTCTGGCCAGGCTTAAGCAGGAGGCGGAAGCGATGGGCGAGGGGGCTAGCCAAATGGGCCGCCTCCGGGCCCTTGAGCTGATCGGGAAGCACCTGGGGATGTTCAAGGAAAGGATCGAGCACAGCTTGGGCGTGTCCCACGAGGATCGCCTTGCCGAGCTGGAGTAATCGAACGCGCCGCGACCTGGCGAGGATAGGGGGTGACGACAATGGGCAATTCGATTCGCAAGACTGGGCCCCGGACGAAGCGGGGGAAGGCGGTGTCCAAGCTGAACGCCATCGCGCACGGGGTAACGGCCGTCACCGTGCCGCCGTCCGAGCAAGCGGCGTACCGTGCGCACCGGGCGGGCTTCCATGACGCCTACCAGCCGGCGAACGCGGTCGAGGAGTTCCTGTGCGACCGGATCGCGATGACGGCGTGGCGGATGCGGCGGCTGGACGCCTGGGAGGCCTTCCAGCTCGAGGCGCAACGTCGGAAGGCGGTGGATGCCGCCCTGTACCCCCGCGACCTTGGGGATCTGTTCGTGATGCAGGCCCGCGCCAAGGAGGGGAAGCTGATGCGGGCAGGCGAGATGACGATGCAGGCGATCCGGGTCGAGGTGGGGTGCCTGACGGAAGAGGATCCAGAGTGCTACCTGGAAGACCACGGCCGGATCGATGGCCTGGAACGGGCGGGACAAGACGACCTGGCGGAAGGCTGTTACCTAATGGACCTGTCCGATCCCCCCACGCTTGCCCAGTGTGCGCCGATAACCGAGGTGACGGGGATTGAGGCAAACGCGTTGGTGAGCTGCGCCTACGCCTTCCATGAGGCCTTGATGGAGTGGGGGCTTGAGCCGATGGCGATTGCCCGCGCCATTCTGGACCGGGAGCCGACGGCCGAAGATGGCGAGGCAATGGGATCGGCAATCTGGGACTGGGAGTGGGAGCCCGCTGAGTTCCGGCGTCTGTGGCTGTTCGTCGACGCGATGGCCGGGGGGCGCGAGGGTGCGAAGAGGGCGAAGTCGATCGCCTGGGACCTGGCATGCACCCTGACGAGCAAGGGCCGGCGCCTGGTCGAGCTGGCGCAGCGGGCGCGGGCGTTGCTCGCGGAAGCCGAGCAAGGTGCTATCGTCCCCTGCCAAGAGGACCAAGCGAAGTTTCACCGGTACGACACGGGGTTGGAGCGGAGCCTGTTCAAGGCGATGCACGAGCTGGAAGCCCTGCAAGAGAAGCGGCGGGGTGGCGCGGCCCCCCTGGCCAGGGTCGAGGTCCATGGCGACGGGCGGGAAGGGTGAGAAGGCCGGGCGCCGGGCCAATGATGCCTATCACATCAAGGCAACTGCGAACGAGCTTGGTAGCTTGATGGGTCGGGCCTTGGAAGCGTAGAGGGGACCGAACGGGCCAGGGAGAGGACCCAGGGGGCCGGCATGGGTCCTTCCGGGGCCGAAAATGCGCGGGGCGCGAAACCGGCCGGTTCTCCCTAGCGCCAGAATTTTCCAAGGGGGGTTCCGGTGATGTTCGGAAATCGCCTGGAAGTGGCTTGCGATATGGATTTAGGTCTCATTTGACCCGAGCCAGGGGGTTCCGGTTTACGGCCGTTTTGGGACCTCGATCGGCACTTTTCGGGTGGTTGAATCGGTTACTCTATCAACCTGGAGAGGGCGATCGCCTGACCTGGTAAGGCCTGAAGGGTGAAGCGATGACGAAGAGCAAGCAATGGGGCGGCAGGAGACCGGGCGCGGGTCGCCCCTGCTCATGGGAAAGCGGGCCGGCGGACGCGGTGGTACGCCTTCCCTCCATCCTGGTCCACGAGGTGATGAGGTACGCCCGGATGCTCGACGCTGGCCAGGCGGTAGCACCTGCGACCTCGCCACCGGTTACCACGGCGGCCCCGGCCAAGCTTGCCATGCAGCGGCGGCGGTCAGCGTTCTGGGAGCGGTAGGACAAGCGACGTGACGTGGACTGGAAGGCGACGGAGCGGGGGGAGACCTGTACGGCCTGTGCCGCCTGCTCGCTGGCCTTGGCCGCCGGCAGACTTTCGCGCAAATTTGCGCTAAGGTCCGTCCTGGCCCCCTGCCGCTCGCGGGCCTCATCCTCGAACATCGGCTTGATCCGGGCCCCGAGCATGGCCCGCTGGCTCTCGGTCAGGTGACGGCGGTGAAGGTTCAGCGAGACGACGAAGGCCGGAGATTCCCCGGCCTTCGATGCTATTGGCCGAGCTGTCGGCGAATCTCCCGATCGCCTGATCGAATGACGTCATCAACCCGCGTGGTTCCGGGGATGTTCGACCACTCCAGCCAGGAAACCAGTTCCCGCAATTCCTGGAACGAGAGCCGGGAGAAATCCAGGGGAACCGGCGGGCCGACACGGCGAAGGGGCTTGGCGATCGCCCGCGCGACCTTGGAAGGGCGAGGGGCCTTGCGGCCCCCCTGGTTCGTCTCGGTCATCCTAGGCCGCCTTGCGGTTGGTCTTGTCGGCCATCGCCCGGACGGTCTCCGAGACGTGGCGGCCCATGGCGTAGTGGTAGCTGGTGAAGCTGTAGCGGTCCGAGCAATCCACCATCTCGGCCCGGCCGTTGGCGATCACGTAGACTTCGAAGGCGTTGCCGTGGCGGAAGGTGACGACCGCCGAGCCGTTCGCCTTGCGGGTCAGCTCATAGCAGAGGTGGGGGAAGCGGGTCGAGTACCGGAACTTCGGAAGTGCTACCATTGGGGTGCTCCTTTCGGGGGCTTGGGGATCGGGTGAGCTGTCCAGGCGGCCCGGTCCCTGTTTGCTGACTGTGATAATAGCTTACACACTAGCTAAGCAATAGTCAATGGGTAAGCATAGAAATTGACTAAGCAAATACAGTGGCTTAGTATGGCTCCCATGGTCGAGAGAGGAGCCAGCCATGAAACTCAGACTTGAGGACCTGATGCAGGAGCGCGGTATCAGCGGGTACCAGCTCTCCAAAGCCGTAGGGGTGAGCCAGCCAACCGTGAACGCCTGGCTAAGGGGAAAGGTTCGCCCCAGTGGCGAGCGGGTTCCAGTCTTTCCCGATATGGACTCCCTCGAGGCCTTGTGCATGTTCCTGGAGTGCACGCCCAACGACCTGTTGCAGCTCGAGCGGGAAAGCATCGGCGCGACCTGGCGGGACGTTGGGGAGCCGCGACGGGGAAGGCCGCCGAAGGCGACGGCCGCGACTGGCGAGGGCAAGGCGTAGCGATGGACCGAAAGCAGCGCGCGCAGGTCCGCCAGTGGGAGGCCGAGCTAGACGCGATCGCCGATGACGTGGCGGCCGAGCTGGGGGATTGGCACGAGAAGGCCCTGGAGCCTGGCCAGGTGGTGAGCCTCGAGGAGCGGCGGGCGCGAGTCTCCTGAGCCACGGCGGAGGGTATGATCGGAGCGCCTACCAGGTTGTAAGGAGCCGCTATGGACCAGCAGACCATCCAAGAAATGCAAAGCCTCTTCGATTCCCTCGCTCAGGCCGTTCCCGACGAGAACATTGAGTTTTGGTTCGCTCGCGACTTGCAAGAGGCCCTGGGGTACTCTCGCTGGGAGAACTTCCTCAGCGCAATCTCGAGGGCTATCGAGGCATGCGAAAATTCAGGCCACGACCCAGACGATCATTTTCGTGGCGTCACGAAAATGATCGAGGTCGGTAAAGGCGCGAGGCGTGAAGTCGAGGACTTCATGCTCACCCGATATGCATGCTACTTGGTGGCGCTAAATGGCGACCCGCGCAAAGAAGAGATCGCGTTCGCCCAAAGCTACTTCGTCTTGCAGACCCGGAAGCAGGAGCTAATCGAAGAGCGCATGCGTCTTCAAGCGAGGCTGGATGCCCGCGAGAAGCTCAAGGAGTCCGAGAAGACGCTATCCCGGAACATCTATGAACGCGGAGTGGATGATGCGGGCTTCGCTCGGATCCGCTCGAAGGGCGATGCGGCATTGTTTGGAGGCCTGGCCACCCAGGCGATGAAGGATCGGTATGGCATCGTGGCTGCACGAGCCCTGGCGGACTTCCTGCCAACCCTGACAATTGCGGCCAAGAATCTCGCCACTGAGATGACCAACCACAACGTGCAGCAGGCGGACTTGCGTGGCGAGACCCGCATTACCAACGAGCATGAGCAGAACAACCGCAGCGTGCGCGAGATGCTCGGCAAGCGCGGCATCAAGCCCGAGGACCTTCCGCCCGAAGAGGACATCAAGAAGCTGGAGCGCCGGGTAAAGTCCGAGGAGAAGAAACTCGGGAAGCAATCGGGAAGGCTGCCCGAAGCGTGACCAGAGGTTGAGGGAGGTGGACCGAACCGCTCGCGAGCACCGGGGACAATCGCCACCCATGCCCCCGGCCGAGAGACTGGCACGGCTTTGCAGCAATTCAGCCGCCGACGGCCCGCCTGGGAGTCCATCCCGGCGGGCTTCGTCGTGCTCACCTGTCACGAGGGCGAGCCCCTTCCTGGCCATCCTGGCGGGCTGGTGAGACCGATCCTCACCGTCGATCGCGCGACGGGTCTAGGGGTGATTTTCGCCAGCCGTTGCCCCGGCGTTGCCCCGAACAGAAAGGCGGGCTCCGGCGCGATCGCCGAAACCCGCTCTACTACTAGGTGAGACAGCCGGGATTCGAACCCGGGACCCTCTGATTAAAAGTCAGATGCTCTACCGACTGAGCTACTGTCTCGTATCAAGGATGGTTCAAGCAAGGCAATCACTCTAGCACGGGGGCAGGGCGGAATCAATCCGGCATGGTCACTAGCCGCCAGGCCGTTTCGGTCCGTCCGAGGCACCGGATCCCAGGGCCTCGACCGCGGCCATGAGGTCGTACAGTTCATCCGAGACTTCCTGCTGTCGCAACTGCTGCCGTTCGATTCGAAGGGCCTCCAGCTGGTCGTGGACATGGCGTTCGGCCTGCATCATGGCGACCAGGCGGCTGGTGTTCTCGCTCATGACCGATTCGGCGCAGGCCTTGAACAACGAGACGAACAGGTGCTCGCGGACAAGTGCCCTCCAAGTGCGGCGCGTCCCGAGCGGTACCTCCGGGACCTGGCGAGTGGGCCATGCCGTCGATCGCAACGCCTTCAGCCATTCGGGGTCCAGGGGGAGGAGCGGCTCGACCCGCGGCTCGTACCGCGTCATCGAGACCGGCCGGTGGTGGGCCAGGGCGATCCGGGAGAACGGGCCCGCGGGGTCTTGCTCGAGGTCGCCCAGCAGTTCGCCAATCAGAGGGGTGATCCCGTCGACCGATTCGGGGACCCGGCGGGAGGGTCTCACGACGAGACCAGACCCTTGCAACCGGTCATGCAAGCGCTCGCCGACCACCCAGACGACGACGCCAGGCGAATCGGCGAGGAAGGCCTTCAGGGCTTCGGCCAGCAGGTCGTTGAAGGTGCCGACGAGCCCGAGGTCCGAACCGAAGGCGATCGCCGCCGTCGCCCCGCGAGTCGGCGTCGGACTGGACGCCTCCCATCGACCGGGCTCCTGCTGCAGGCAGAGCGAGAGCCCCTGGGCGATCGCCTCGGCATAGCCTTGCAGGGAAGCCACGGCGTCTCGGTAGGGACCGACGACCGAGGCGGCGTAGGCCTTCATAACTCGTACGACGGCAAGCAGCTCGTCGCCGAGGTGGATCCGGCGGGCCAGCCTCGCTTGGGCCTCGCTCACGGTTCCTCCCGGAAGGCCGAGATAGCCTGGTCGGCCGCGTCCCGCATCGCCCGGACGGCCTCGGGCTCGACCCGCTTGGGGTCGAGCAGGCCGGTCCTCACCGGGTCTGGCAAGGTCCACACGCTCGCCCGCACGGCGCGTTCGGCCGCGGGGACCCGGGGGGCTGGCACGGCATCGAATCCGCCTCGCG
>Ga0209979_1000709_pt1 | contig 42263 bp, 34 predicted proteins | sample AnhtaG_FD_183114 | JGI IMG/M metagenome (GOLD analysis project Ga0209979, IMG submission 183114) | Deep subsurface microbial communities from Anholt, Denmark to uncover new lineages of life (NeLLi) - Anholt_01485 metaG (SPAdes) (version 2) | ecosystem: Environmental > Aquatic > Marine > Oceanic...
GAATTACCAAATGAAATAAAATTACTTGGTAGTAAAAGAGCTTTTATTATCACTGATATAATAGTAAGGAATTTAGATTTCTTTAAAAAAATAGAAGATATTTTAAAATCTTCAAAAGTTAAATTAGTTGGAATATTTGACGAAGTTCCTGTTAACTCTGATATAGAGGCTTGTAACAAAGGTTATAAAATGGTAAGGGAAAAAGAGAGCGACATATTAATTGCAGTAGGAGGTGGAAGTGTAATTGATACAGCAAAAGGAATGAATCTTTTATTATCTGAGGGTGGAGATTTAATGGAAGATCATCAGGGAGCATATCTCCTTGAAAGACCATTGAAGAATTTAATAGCAATCCCCACAACTGCTGGAACAGGAAGTGAACTTACATTTGCTGCAGTTATAAGAGATTCTAATCAGAAGTTAAAAATCTCATTTATTTCACCATATATTTCTCCAAATATAGCAATTTTAGATCCAGAAGTTACTATAAGTTGTCCTCCAGAACTTACTGCATCAACAGGTATGGATGCCTTATCTCATGCAGTAGAATCAATTCATTCTTTACAGAATGAACCTATTACTGATGCACTTGCTATTCATGCCATTAAACTCATAGGCGGGAATTTAAGAGAAGCTGTAAATAATGGTGAAAATATTGAGGCAAGAGGGAATATGCTGATTGCTGCAAATATGGCAGGATTAGCTTTTACTAATGCTTTAGTTGGATGTGTTCACGCAATGGCTCACGCATTGGGTGGTTACTATGATGTTCCTCATGGAATTGCAAACAGTATTTTATTACCATGTGGAATAAAGTACAATTTAGATTATTGTAATAGATATGCTTTAGTTGCAAAGGCTTTTGGCATTAATATAGAAGGTTTAACAAAGAAGGAAGCAAGTAGAAAGGCAATTGATGTTGTATTGAAATTAACAAAGGACTGTGGTATGCCTCAAAAATTAAGAGAGGTAGGAGTTAAAGAGGAAGGTTTAAACAAAATTGCTGAAATATCCATGTATGACGGTTCTATGCTTAACAATCCAAGAGAGGCAAAAGTGGAGGAAATAGAAGAATTATTAAGAAAAGCTTATTAAAAATAGGAGGTGGTAATTTGTTATATTATAAAGATACTGAACAGCTTTACAATATATTAGTTCCATTTTTTAACGATTTAATAAATAATCCAGAAATTGGTCCCAAAGTATTAGCTTCAGGTTTGATTATAAAGTTTATATATCATAATCCTGAAGCTGTAATAATAGTTCATTGCCCAAATAGTGAGATTATTCAGGGAGACAGAGAGGATATTAAACCAGATGTTATGATGTCAATGAATTCAGATGTTGCTCATAGATTCTGGCTAGGTAAAGTTAATCTCATGGCAGCATTAACAAAAGGAGACATAAGAGCTAAAGGACCTATACCTAAAATTATGAAACTACTCCCAATAATAAAAGGTGCATACGCAATATATAAAGATTACTTAAAGGAGAAGGGTTTTGAAGAACTAGTTAATGTAGAATAAATTGTTCAATCTTTTTAGTAGGAATTTCGCATAATTTTTTACCTAAATCCTTTATAAAATCGTAACTTTTAAGCTTATTTAAATATAAATTAGTAAAAGGTATATGAAAAGAATATATTTTCTTCTTATATTAATATTTGTATTAATAGGATGTAGAATGCCTCAAAAACAGGATATTATATCTGAGACAGGAACTGTCAAATATATTGATTTAGAGGGTGGATTTTATGGGATAATTAGCGATAGTAGTAAAAACTATGACCCAATTAATTTAAGTGAAGAGTTTAAAAAGGATGACCTAAGGGTGAGTTTTGATGCAAAAATTCGTGAAGATAGGGTTAGTATTCATGTGTGGGGGACATTAATTGAAATAGTAAGAATTGAAAAATTAGATTAATATTGTTATGCATTCTAAATTAATACATTTAAATATTTTTATTAAAATTATCTAGCATATATGTTAGACTCATCATTTTAAAAGAAATCTCACCTTTATAATTTATGATATAATGATTATCAAAGGTCTATTTATTACATAATACTATAGACTTTCTGGCTTTATGGCTTTACTAATTTTAAACCTGGCTGGGGAGAAGTGGAAGCTCCATTAATTTAGCAGTAGAAGTAGGCCAATTATTTTAAAATTTCAGATTTTACTTTTCTAATCATCTTTTAGTTGAGTTCTTCTAAAACATGGATTATCTGTAAATGCTCTGCTCACACTACTTCTATCTAAATTACTTTTATAAAAAATTATAAATTTTTATAATTTTTTTATTTCAAAGCTTTTTATAGAAATTCTATTTTAAATTCATTTGTTTTACTGATTTAAATTGTGGTGGGATAGGAGTGGATTCAATATGAAAAAGTTTGTAACTTACGTTTTGATGGGATACTATATCCTGTTGGAAATGATAGTAACATTTCCAATATTTCTGTTTAATCTATTTTTTAAAAGACAGAAAAAAGACGGTGTAGTTTTTGTTGTTGATAGCTTTTATCCAACACATATTGGTGGGCTTGAATGTGCTGGTCGTGATTTAGCAACTGGCTTGGTAGAAAAAGGATGGAAGGTGGAAATTCTAACAAAAGATGATGAATTTCGAGCCAGATCTAAAGAAATATACCAAGGTTATTATTTGACTCGTTTTGGACCTATTGGTATAGAATCCTGGTATTTTACACTATGTGTTTTTCTTTGGCTTCTAAGAAATTTTTGTGATTATGAAAGTATATATTTCTTAAATTACTCATATTCAAAAAATAGAAAAAGCATATATATACCACAGACAGCTGTTGCATGGTTTTTTAAGACCATACTTAATAAATATACAGTCTTAAGATTAACAGGTGGAACAGTGGAGCGAACTCCTCAACATTTACATCACACATTATCACCGTTTAAATGGAACTTATACTGTAACTCAGTTTCACTTTTTACTTCATTATCTAAGGATGAGTATGATTTTCTAATTTCTAAAGGATTGAAAAATAAAACAATAAAGGCATTTAATGGTATAGATGTAAATTTATATAATATGTCTGCTCTGAAAAAAGTAAAAAGAAAGAAAGAATTAAAAATAGATGAAGATAAGGTAATAGTTGGGTTTATAGGTCGTTTAACTTCAAGAAAGGGGGCTGATCTACTTCTTCGTGTCTGGAAGCGCATAAAACTAAAAAATGCATTATTATTTTTGATAGGAACCAGTCAGGAAGATATGGTACAGAAGTCAAATGCAAATGAGGTCAGGGAACTTGTAAATGAATGTGGTGATTCTGCAGTTTATTCTGGTAGAAGGGATGATCCCTGGAATTATTTGGGTATTTTTGACATAATGGTTTGTCCATATAGAGTTCGGGAGGGAATGAGTAATACAATCCTTCAAGGTATGGCAGCAAAAAACATCATTATTGCCTCAGAAATTCCAGGTATTATTGGATTTCTTAAACCAGGTTATGATTCTATACTTTTTCCAGAGGATGATGAAGTGGCACTTGAAAAAATTCTTAAAAAAGTGATAAATAATTTGGAAAAATATCGCTATCTTGCAGAAAATGCATTTGATCATGTCAAAAGTGAGTTCCAATTGGACAAAGTCATTGATTTTCACCATCAAATCTTTAAAAGAGATATATAGTATCTTTTCTTGAAACAAGCCCTATTAATAAATATTTAATATCCTTTTCTACCTTCTTAAATCATTCTTAATATATTCTCAAATTAAAATAAATTGCTCAATAAATTGCACGATAATTGCAAGATATAATAACAAAAGGAGTGAGTTAAAAACTGCTCCTATTTTTATTTGAAAAAAGGGGGGTATCTAAATTTAAAAACAAATTTTACATAAGGCTATTTAAAAAGATAAAATAATGATATTTGAGTCTGTAATTAGCACTATAAATTATTTTTATTATATTTAAATAGTGAGGGAAGATAAATGTGTGATACATTTGTAGCAATGCAAAATTATACTGCTAATAAAAGTATAATTTTTGCTAAGAATTCAGATAGAGAACCTGATGAAGTTCATGAATTAATTCACTATCCTACAAAGGAGTATGAAGAAGGTGAAAGGGTAAAGTGCACATATATAGAAATACCGCAGGTTAGAAAAACTTATGAAGTTATTTTAGCGAAACCTTTCTGGATATGGGGATGTGAAATGGGTGTTAATGAAAAGGGAGTAGTAATTGGAAATGAGGCAATATTTACAAAAATAGCTTATGAAAAGGAAAACGGTCTTATTGGAATGGATTTAATAAGATTATCTTTAGAAAGAAGTGAGACTTCTGATATGGCAGTGGAGGTAATTGCTGATCTTTTAAATAAATATGGACAGGGTGGAGCCTGTGGATATCGTGATAAAAAAATGAAATACCATAATTCTTTTTTAATAGCTGATTTTAATTCTGCAAAGGTTATGGAGTGTTATGGTAGAGAATGGGCAGTGAAAGAAATTAAGGATGCTTATTCTATATCAAACTGTATCAGTATAGAAGATGATTATGACCATAACTCAGATAATTTTGGGGAATATGCAAAGAGTAAAAATTGGATTAGTAGTGAAGGAATAAAAGGTTATGAAAGGTTAAATCCAAAAAAAGTCTATACCTCTCATTTTTTAACACATTTTTCAGGTGCTAAGAAAAGAAGAAATCGCTCTTTTGAATTAATGGATAAAGAAAAAGGAAAATTAGATGTCTTAAATATAACTAATATTTTAAGGGATCATTTTCCTGGTAAAAGTTCACAAGTTGTAAACTTTTGTTCTTCATGTCTTGCAAAAGTATTTGTTTCAGATGTTTTGAATGAAGTATCAAAAAGGAATAAAAAATATCATCCTTCATACGGAAGTAATGCAGATATTTGTATGCATGCAGCAAATTCTATAATAAGAAAGAGTCAGACAACAGGTTCAATGATTGTTGAATTAACAAAAGATAAGAAGATATTAATATATGCAACTGGTACTTCTGCTCCCTGTATCTCAATTTTTAAACCATTATTTTTAGGATATAAGATGATTCCTACAGAAAATTATCATACTGGAAAGTTTTATGATGAAAAATCTGTCTGGTGGAAGCATGAGAAATTTCACAGATTATTTTTAACCAATTACAAAAAATTTATTGAAGAATATTCTCATGAACGCAATGAATTAGAAAAGGAATTTATTAATGAAAGTACGAAATTTGTTACAAAAAATGCTAAATTAAAATATTATACAAAAGATGAGATATATAAATTTTCACTAAGCTGTTTTAAAGGAGCTCAGGATTTTACAGATAAATGGATAGAAAAATTATCAAAAATAAAAGGAAGGAAAATATTCTTTTATACTAACTACTGGAACAAATTATCAAGAAGAAATAGATTATTATAATCTTTTTAATCTCCACCAGCTTATGAGAGATAGGATTCCAGCAATTAGAAAAGGTATTCCACTAATTAACACTGCAAAAATTTTGTTATGACCTGCAGAAATATATGAGAATATACATAAAGCAATAGCTCCTAATGTAGTTAAAAATCCACCAATACCTTCTCGAAACCAAGCTATAATAACACCAATAACTACAATAGTAACCAAGCATCCCAAGATTGTTCCCTCTAATTTAGCTTCAGGTGTAGGTTTAACTCCAAGTTTGGATTCCATAATCGTTGATAAAGTTAGTGCAAGAACCCAGAATGCTCCAGAGACGGAACCTAAAATCCGAGCTGTCCAGTGTATTACTTTTGTTGTTTTATCAATAGTTTTTTTATTATTTATCATAAATATATTTCCTTTCTACCTAATTTAAAATTGTTATCATTCTTCCTATTTCTAAAATTAAGCATAATAATTATATTATAGGAGATTTTATTATATATCTCCTTAATCATTTTTAATTATATAAAAAACAAATAAAAAAGTAATGAATTTTTAAAAAATCTCATTATTATAGTTTTTCTCTTTTTATTTTAATCAACTAATCTCCTCTATGAATTACTTCACAAAAAATTGATATTATTTATAAAAAATTGATAAAAAATCTTTGACAAGACTAAATAATTATGATATTTTGGTATTAAAAATACCAAAAAAGAAGCAAAATTGGTATTATAAACACCAAATAGTTTTAAAAATGGAAATTATAGAACGTTATTTCAAAGGCTCAAAAAATAGCTATTTTCTTTTTGGACCCAGAGGAACAGGAAAAACCACTTGGTTAAAGATGAATTGTAGAGATGAACTGATCATTGATCTTTTGGATCCAGGTATATATCGTAGATATAAAGCTCGACCTGAACGAATAAAAGAGATAATTGAAGGAAATCCTGACAAGAAAATTGTAATAATCGATGAAGTTCAAAAAGTTCCTGAATTATTAGATGTTGTACATTTAATTATGGAAGAGAAACCGAAATTGCAATTTATTCTCACTGGTTCAAGTGCTCGTAAAATAAGGCAAAAAGGAGTTGACCTTCTCGCAGGAAGAGCGATTGTACGCTCTCTTCACCCCTTTATGGCTTCTGAATTGAAAGAGAAATTCGATCTTAAAAAAGCTCTTTATATAGGTTTAGTCCCTTTAGTTGTCTCAGCTCAAAATCCTGAAGATACACTTAATGCTTATATTACTCTTTATATGAAAGAAGAAATTCAGATGGAAGGGTTAGTTAGAAATATTGGAGATTTTGCAAGGTTTTTGGAAGCTATAAGTTTTTCCCATGGAGCAATCCTTAACACCAGCAATGTAGCCAGAGAATGCGAAGTTAAAAGAGAGACTGTGCAAGGTTATATAAAGGTTCTTTATGATTTGTTAATGGCTTATTCTTTACCTGTTTTTACGAAAAGAGCAAAACGGACTGTTGTTCAACATCCAAAATTTTATTTTTTTGATGCTGGTGTATTCCGTACAATAAGACCAACTGGTCCTCTTGATCAACCTGGTGAAATTGATGGACCTACTCTTGAAGGTCTTGTTGCCCAACACATCAGAGCATGGATTGATTACAGTCACTCATCTTATAAATTTTACTATTGGAGAACAAAAGCTGGAACTGAAGTTGATTTTATAATATATGGTAAAGAAGGTTTTTGGGCAATAGAGGTCAAAAACACAAAAAATATTCGTAGGAATGAATTACGGTCTTTAAAAACATTTTATCATGATTATCCTGAATGCAATCCTATATTTGTTTATAGAGGAAATGAAAAACTATTAATTGATAATATACTATGTATCCCTTGTGGAACTTTTTTAAAAAGTATTAAGCCTGACAAACCCCTTTCTTAGTTAATTTAGATAAAACCTTTAAGCTTGTCAACTAAACTCCCGAAGTGTCTATTCAAGATAAAAATTTAAGAGACTTATTTCTTTTTTGATCTCTGCCAGCTTATACTCAAAACTGTTAATAATAAATATATATATACTTATTAAGTTAGAAAAAATCTAGTTAGCTAATAACTAACCTCTGAACTTCTTTAGTCTCACTTACTATCTTTGTTATCCCCATTGCTTTAAGTAACAAGAAAATAATACTCAAAATTCCAGCAGGTATCCAGGATAAAAGTCGAGTAATTGTTACCAAAGGCATAAATAGACCCAAAGATATTGCTATAGGGATAAACTTCTCATAGGACTTAATTCGTTCTGTGAAATTGTTTATCATTTTATTGAGTTCCTCTCTCAATTCAGCGATTGCCAATCTTCGCTGTGATGTTGGCAATTCTTCTCCAACGCGCTTCTCCATCTGCTCCATTAATTTCTCAATATAAAACTCAGGAATTGAAAAACCTTCCTCTTTTATATACTCCGAGTAGCCAAAGTAAAGGCTACCACAAACTAAAAGAATAAGAGCTATAGTCAAAATAGCCTGTCCTTCACTTATGGGACTTACAGAGAACTTGATTCGTTGAGTCATCTCTTTTGCAACACTAACGGTATAGAATATTGCTATCAGGATATATATTAATACTAATATGCAACTTCCTATTGTCACATCCCATCCCATTAACATAGCCAATCCAGATAATGCAAATGCTATTATTCCAGTCCAAATAGGTCTTACTAATACTGCTATCAAGCCAGAACTTACCAGCACAGCAAACAAGGCTAAAAGAAATCACAATAATAATATTAAGAGTTCTTTTGAGGGGGAAAGTATCAAATCATAGGATTGTCCAAATTGCTTACAGATTGTTCCGAAAAAATATCCAGCACCAATCAGTAATATAATAAAGAATGATACCTTAAACCATTTACCTATATTTTTATTCTCACCTTTACTCATTTTACTTAACTCCTTTCCTATAGAATGTTTTTTATAAGAATATTTCCTATATTTATAGACAAGATTATAATATATAATCTGTACTATTAGGGATAGAAATTTACAATTTAATAAAACTTCTTCCAATTAAAGGTCTATAATTAAACCTGCTCTTGAGTAAAGCTAAAGGACTTGATGTTAACCTATACTGTTAACAATTCATATAATTTTTTTCTAATTGTTACTTAATTTTGATTCTTGACGTCTTAACTACAGTAGAGTATATTGAAAAAGATTCAAAGAATCAATAATTAAAGGGGGTTAAAGAATGAGTACTGAGTCTTCTAAAATAATTCATAAAAAAGAATTAAAAAGGTTTCATTATAAAGTTAAACCAATTGAGAAAGGATATAATAATCGAACATTATATATAAATCTTTCTAATAATGAGATTTTAAGCAAGCCAGTTACTGAAGAAATGAAAAAAATATTTATTGGTGGGCGGGGTTTTGATCTGTGGTTGTTATGGAACTCTATAGATAAGGAAACAAAATGGGATGATCCAAAAAATGAGTTATGTATAGCGTGTGGACCCCTTGGTGGTAATCCACTTTATCCGGGTAGTGGTAAAAGTATAGTTGTTACGATTTCCCCATTGACCCAGTCAGTTATGGACTCTAATGTTGGTGGCTATTTTGGTTCATATCTTAAATTCGCAGGATGGGATGCATTAGAAATTCAAGGTAAGGCTGAAAAAGATGTTGTTATAGTAATAGATGGTGATGAGGGTATTATAAGCATTGAGAGTGCAGAAAATTTTCCAGATAATACATACGTTCTTGGTGAATTTCTCGGTAAACATTATGGTGAAAAAAATCTTAAAGCTATTTCAACTGTAACAGCTGGATTAGGAGCGAAAAATACTTTAATGGGTTGTCTCAACTTTTCCTTTTATGATACTGTTCGAAAAACATTTCGTTATAAACAAGCAGGTAGAGGTGGAACTGGGACTGTTTTAAGAAATAAAAATATAAAGGCAATTGTTGTTAAATTTTCAAAAGTTACTTCAGATATAAATCATCCTGATGATAAAGAGAGAGTAAAAAAGATTGGCAGGACATACATAAAAGAGATAAAAACATTAGACCCTAAGCAGAATGAAATGGCTAAGGTAGGAACCTCATATCTAGTAACTATAATGAATGATTTTGACCTCCTTCCAACTAATAACTTTAAATTTGGAAGTCACCAAGATGCAGTAAATCTTGGTAAAGAAGCATATAGAAAAAGATTTCATCCAGGTTTTGATGGTTGCTGGATAGGTTGTCCAATAGCATGTGCTCATACAGTAAAAGATTTTGTCTTAAAAACAGGCCCATCTAAAGGAGAAGCTGTATGGGTAGATGGTCCTGAGTATGAAACAATAGCAGGTTGTGGCTCCAACTGGGGAATTTTTGATCCAGATTTTCTAATAGAGCTCAATTTTTATTGTGATACCTATGGTTTAGACACTATTTCTTTGGGAACTGCATTAGCATTTACTATGGAGTGTTACGAAATGGGTCTCATAGATAAAAAAGTCACTGGAGGTTTAGACCTTTATTTTGGCAACAGGGAAGCTGCTTTAGAAATTGTACATCAGATGGCAAGGGGAGAAGGTTTTGGTACTATTGTTGGTCAAGGTATAAGACGTATGAAAGATATATTTAAAAAAGAATATGGGGCAGATCCTGATATCATGCAGGATATAGGAATGGAAACTAAAGGGTTAGAGTTTTCAGAATATATAACTAAGGAATCTTTGGCACAACAGGGTGGTTATGGTCTTGCATTAAAGGGTCCACAACATGACGAAGCATGGTTAATATTTTTAGATATGGTTCATAATCTAATGCCTACTTTTGAGCAAAAAGCAGAGTCTCTCTTCTGGTTTCCAATGTGGAGGACTTGGTTTGGTCTTAATGGTCTTTGCAAGCTTCCCTGGAATGATGTAATACCTGAAGATAATTTTGAGACTCCTGAGCCAGCAAAAGTTATGAAACATGTTCAGTGGTATGCTGACTATTTTTCAGCTGTTACGGGTAAAGAAGTAAAACCTGATGATTTAATAAAGATGAGTGAGAGAGTCTATAACTTTCAAAGAGTATTTAACTTAAGGCAAGGTTTTGGAAAAAGAGGACATGATGATATACCATATAGAGCTATGGGACCTGTTACTATTGAGGAATATGAGTCACGTAAAGATAGGTATGATAAGCAACTTAAAGAGTTAGGTATTTTGGATCCCGAAGGAAAGAGCATTGAGGAGAAGATAAAAGTTCTAAGAGAATACAGGGAGAAACAGTATGAAATGCTCAAAGATGCTGTTTACAAACGTCGTGGCTGGACTCCTGAAGGAATACCAACTATTGAAAAGGTTAAAGAATTGGGAATAGACTTTCCAGAAGTTATGCAATTGATATCCAAATACCAATAGATTCAATAAAATAGTTATTTAGAGTATAAAAAATAGGTTAATTATTTATTTTTAATAGCTGCTTAAATAGTTTCAGATAGTTATATAAATGTTCAGTGATAAGAAAGTTATTTCTAACATGTTCTTTGGCTTTTTCTCCCATTCTTTTAGAAATATTGGGATTTTCTAAGAGGAATATTATTTTTTCAGCACACTCATTAACATTATTTACTAAAAATCCATTTACTCCATTAATTATCTGTATAGGTATTCCTCCAACATTTCCACCTATAACTGGCTTACTCTTCCATAATCCTTCTGTTACTGTGAGCCCAAATCCTTCTCTTATTGATTTCTGAATGATTATATCTGAGGTTACTTGAAAAGCATTTATTTCTTTATTCCCTACACCATCTAAATTAGTTAATAGAAAAATATCCGGGTCTTCTCCAGCATGAGATTTTGTCTTTTCATAATATTCTATTCCTTCTGGATCATCAGTTGCCATAGAACCCGCCATAACTAATTGCACATTTGGAAATTTCTTTTTAACAATTTTATAAGTATCAATAACACCTAAAGGATCTTTCCAAGGATCAAATCTTGATACCTGAAGTATTATCGGATGAGATGTATCTATCCCATAATTTTTAGCTATTTCTTTACTTTCATTAAATTCTAAGGGGTCATTTTTTTCTGCTAATGGGTCAATTGATGGGGTGATTATATTTATTTTTTCTTTACTTAAACCCCCCTTAGCATAATCTTTAAGAGTGAATATATAAGAATCATAGATCTCAATATAAGGTTTGATAAAGTTCCAGAAATTCATGTTTTTATTTGATAAATCAATATGGCATCTCCATATCCATATTCCTGGACAAGGTTTTAAAAAGTGATAAATAGCAGCTGGCTGAGGGTCATGAATTACAATAAAATCATAATCACCTTCAAATTTTTCTGCATTCTTCTTATTGTATTTAAGGTAAATATCTTTCATTTCATTACTGAGTTTTATTTTCATACCTTGAAGAGCATTATGAAAAGCTTTTGTAACATTGAAAAATTTTTCATCGCCATGGATTATTCTCCATTCTGCATCAAGACCGATATCTCTCATTAATGGAACTAAAGCTTGTAAAATCTCAGCTACCCCTCCACCATAAGCAGTAGAATTTACATGCAAAACTTTTAAACCTTTTAGATTAGATGAGTAATTTTTAATCTTTTCAATTTTTTCTTTACTAACTATATTTACATATGAATCAAGGGATTTCTTCTTAATTTCAACAACTGGTAAACTTTTCAATATATTAACCTCCAATAATTATTGCTCTTATATATATTTTAAGAATCTATAAAATTTAGTATGTAGGAAAACCCTTTAGGGTTGCTTACTTCCGCAAGGCTAAAGATTTGCCCTACTTATTAGCATTTTTTTATCCTTTAACTGAGCCTGCTAAAATTCCGCGTACAAAATATCGCTGTAGAGAGAAGAATATAATCAAAGGTAGTATCATAGAGATAAATGCTGCAGCTGTAAGTAAATGCCAATTTTGACCTAATGAGTTAACTAAACTACTTAATCTAAGTGTGAGTGGTGCTACTTTCTCAGTTCCTCCTAAATATATTAGTGCTACAAGTAGATCATTCCAGACCCATAGAAATTGAAATATTGCAAGTGAAGCTAATGCAGGAACAGATAAGGGCAATGCTAATTTAAAGAAAGCAGTACTGTGTGATGCACCATCAAGAAAAGCTGACTCAAAAATATCTTTTGGAAGAGCACTAAAGAAGTTACGAAGTAAATATACAGCAAACGGTAAACCATAACCTGTGTGGGCTAACCAGATTCCAATGAAAGTACCCGATAATCCTAATCTGTTATATACTCTTAAAACAGGAATTAATGTCACCTGAAGAGGAACAACCAATAAACCCACTACAATTATAAATATTATCTGTCTACCTGGAAATTCCATACGAGCAAAAGCATAAGCCGCAAATGCAGCTATCATTATAGGAATAATTGTAGAAGGGATGGTTATAATTAAACTGTTAAGAAATGCACGTCCCAGTCCACTTGCTGTAATTACTTGAGCATAATTTTCTAAAGAGTACTGAGTGAATTCAAATGGATGTTGAAAGACTGTCCACCAACCAGAGTTTAGTACGTCATTTCTAGCTCTAAATGAGCTTATAAGTAGTCCTACAGAGGGCATAAGCCACATTAGGCTTATAAAAACAATAAATATATGAAGTAAGGGGCGTGAAAATAATCTTGTGATTTTCTTATTCATTGTATAGCCTCCTGTTCTCTGAATCTCCGGATATTAATTATCATTACTGGAATAATAGCTAATAACAGAATCACTGCAATAGCACTTGCATGTCCGAAATTCCTAAAGTGAAACATCTCTTTAAACATTCTATTAGCAACAACTTCAGTTCCAAATTCACCATTTGTCATGACATAAACTATATCAAAAACCTTGAGAACATTTATTATCATTGTTGTAGCGACAACTGCGACTGTAGGTTTCATCACTGGAAGAATGATACGCCAAAAAACCTGTAATTCATTAGCTCCATCTACGCGTGCCGCTTCTAAAAGTTCTTTTGGTATCCCTTTATATGCTGCTGATAAAATAACCATACAGAAACCTACCCATATCCATACTCCTGCAAAGATAAGTGCAAAGTTATTTGCTGTCCTATTGATTAGCCATCCAACTGGTTCTAAATTAAAAGTCTTACTTAAAACTGCATTTAAGATTCCGATTTGAGGTGAGCCTGCAGGTCTATAGGCATATATAAATTTCCAAATAACACCAGCACCTACAAAAGATATAGCCATTGGCAAGAAGATTATAGATTTTGCTACAGATTCATATCGGACACGGTCAAGAAGAATTGCAAGAATCAAGCCCAACGATACTGTAAAAGCTGTGAATACGACTAACCAGATAAGATTGTTTCTAAATGCATAGAGCATGTTCTTATTAGTAAAAGCGAATATATAATTACTAAGTCCAACAAATAATTCTGATTTTCTATCTAAAAAGCTTAAAAATAATGTATTAACAGCTGGATAGACTAAAAAAAATGCCAATATCAATAATGTTGGTGTTATATAAAGCCACGCCCATAAATTTGTCTTCTTCATGATAATCTTTCCTTTAAAAACAAACTATTCATACCTTTAATAAGATGATTAAGGCAATCCACATTTACGTGGATTGCCTTAACATAGTTATAGTATCAGTAGTTATTTGTAAGCCTCAACAGCACTGGCTTCAATTTCTCCAAGAATAGTATCTAGATCTTCACCACCAACATAATTCAAAGTTCCTGACCAGAAGGATCCAGCACCAACAGCTGCAGGCATAAGGTCTGAAGCATCAAAGCGGAAGACCTCTGCTTTTACTACCATATCTGCCATCTTCTTGGTAAGTTCATCAGGATAGGAATCAAGATTGACTTCCTTACTAGGTGAGATAAATCCACCTGCAGAAGCCCATATTTCCTGGGGTTGAGCAGAAGCAAGATATTCCATTAGTTCACGAGCTTCTGGGGTGTCATTAAACATAACAATCAGGTCAGCTCCACCCAAAACCGGTGTTCCATACGCTGGATCAATTGGTGGAAATGGGAAGAAGTCATAATCAGTTACCGCCTCAACACCTTCCGGGAAAAAGCCAGTAATAAAGCTTGCTTGACGGTGCATGTAAGCTTCGGGAGGATCAGTGAAAAGTGGAGCAGGAGCATCACCAAAGAAAGAAGTTAGTGTTCCTGTAGTACCACCATATTGATAATCCTCTTTACCAACTATTTCACCAAATGTCTCCCAGGCAGTTTTAACTGCTGGATCTGTCCATGGAATTTCATGGCTAACCCACTTATCATAAACATCTGGTCCAGCTGTTCGAAGCATTATATCCTCGATCCAGTCAGTAGCAGGCCATCCACTTGCAGCTCCACTTTCAAAACCTATTGCCCAAGGTGCTTTACCATCAGATACAATTTTATCGGAAAGAGCTATTAATTCATCCCATGTTGTTGGAATATCATACCCAGCGTCTGCGAATGCTGTGGGATTGTACCAGATAAGACTCTTGTTGGCTACCTTATAGAAGATTCCATATAGAGTATCATCATAACTTGCTAAATCTAACCAGGCTTTTGCATAATTCGTATTTAATTTGTCCATATCCATGAATTTACTAATGTCAATAAGATTACCATCTTCGGCTAACTCATACATCTGACCGGGGTTTGGTAATATTGCTAAGTCTGGTGGATTTCCTGCTTCAACTCTTGTAGTGAGAACAGCTGCTAAATCTCGTGTACCCTCAAATGCCATACCGATACCCGTTTCATCTGTGAATGGGAATACTGCTTCCTGAAAGTTGGTTAGCTCATCGCCTCCCCATACACCAAGAACAGTCACAGCTCCTTTAGGCTTCTCTTCAGGAGCTGGAGCACATGATGTAATAAATGTTATCAGTAATGTCAATATTATTACTGATATTAATACCTTTTTTCTCATTTTCCCTCCTTAATTTTATTTTACAATACCAATTAATAGAGATTTATTTAAATTCTATATGATCACCCCCCATTTTTAAAATGATATTTTATATTTTTTACTTATTTTGATTTATTTGTTTTCATAAAAATTTTTTTAATAATGAAATTTTATAAATTATTGAATTAAAATATTAAATTTTAAAAATTGAGTTTAAATTTATTTTGGGTTACAACCACATGATTTTCTTATAACCAGGTGAGTTTCTAAAATAATTTTTTTATTATTGTTTTCATTACTTTCGATATTATCTATAAGAAGGTTAGCTGCATTTTTTCCAATCTCAAATCCAGGTAAATTAACAGTTGTGAGAGGAGGATCAACATATTCTGATAGATTCACATTATCAAATCCTACTAATGCAATATCTTTTGGTATTTTCATACCCACTTTCTTTAATGCATCCATTACACCAAAAGCAACAACATCAGATGCTACAAAAATGGCTGTTGGTAATTTTTTTAAAGTCAACAATCTTTGCATTTCCTTGAAGCCACTCTGTGGCGTAAAATCTCCTTTACCTATAAGTTCTTCATCATAAGGAATGGAATTTTCTTCCAAAGCACTTTTGTACCCCAATAATCGTGACTCACTTGCTGTGTAACTTAGAGGAGCATTGGTAATCATTGCTATTCTTTTGTGACCGTGAGATATTAGATGTTGTACTGCTTTTTTTGCTGCTTTTATATTATCTATATCTGAATAACTAAAATTGTCTTCCTTTATCTGTCCCATTAGTACAATAGGAAAATCCTCTTCTCTAAGTCTAAAAAGCTCTTCATCATCCGACCTTGGTCCAGATAGAATCATTCCATCAATTCGCTTTTCCCTAACCATTGGATAATAAGTATCTTTTTTTGATATATCTTCAACATAGTGTAGAAGAATTCTGTAACCTTTTTCTTGTGCAACTGTACTTACGCCTAAAAGAACTCGTGGGAGAAAGGCATCAGAAAATACACTTTCTAACTTTTGACACAAAATTAAGCCTATTGTTTTTGTTTTATTTTTAACAAGACTTGTTGCTATTGCATGAGGGTAATAGTCTAATTCTTTGGCAATGTTTAAGACTTTTTTGCGGGTAGCTTCTGATATTTTTACATCAGTTCGATTATTAAGGACAAATGAAACTGTAGTCCTGGATACACCTGCTAATTTAGCTATATCTTTTGTTCGAGGATATTTTTTCATTATTTAGAAAACAAATTTAAATCATTAACACGTGTTAATGATATATCATAAAAAATTTTTTTGTCAATTTAATTTATTTTTAAAATTTTCTGAATCTCCTTATTTCTCTACATTTTCTTTTATAAAAAATTTTATATAGTTAAATTTTTTGTTTAATCTAATTTAACTTAATATAAATTAATAATATAATATGTTAAATATCTAATAAATAACATGAAAATATAATTAAAGGAAATAAGAAGTAATTGAAATTTATAAAAGTTATTATGAAAAAAATTTTAAATAAATTAACTTTTAAAAAGTCCTATATTTTGATAAAATACACTGTTTTTATTTTTCTTGTGATATTAATTTGTTTTAGTTTAACCGGTTGTGAGAGTTTCAAAAAAGCTTTAGAAGGTCCAAAACCTGAAATAGTGGTAGATAATTTTTTTAAAAGTCTAATAAATAAAGATTACTCGAAAGCTTATTCTTATTTATGCGAAGGAAATAAAAGCAAATTCTCTTCGAATGAATTTATAGATAAAATGCAGGATTTTCAGGAAATAATTAGATATGAAATTTTGTCTTCAAATGTTGGATATAAGAATTCAAAAGTTACAGTAAATCTAACAACTCTTTCATATGATGAAGAAGAGATAAAAGAAATTGAAGTCCCATTGATAAAGGAAGAAGATGAATGGAGGATTGCTTTCTGGGATATTGAGCTTGAAAAATAATAATTTAAATATAAAATTTTAAAATATAAATTTATTAGTTAGTTTTTATTGTAATTAGTTTTTTCATTCTAATATAATTCATCTAATATTTTAAAAGTCATATATATTATTAATTTTTATGGGGTTATAGTGATAAAAATACTTTTTATAGGAGATATTGTTGGAAAACCAGGGAGGAAAGCTGTAAAGGAGATACTCCCAAAACTTAAGAGTGAAAATGACATATTTCTAACAATAGCCAATGGTGAAAATTTAGCTGGTGGAATTGGTATAACACCAAGCCTTGCTCAGGAAATAAAATCTTATGGAGTTGATATAATAACAACTGGAAACCATATCTGGAGAAGAAAGGAAATAGAACCTTTTTTGAATATAGCAGATTATTTATTAAGACCCGCTAATTATCCTCCGGGGAACCCAGGTAGGGGATCTTTAAAATTAACTAAAGAGGGTGTAAATATTGCAGTAATAAATCTATGTGGAAGAGTTTTTATGGGACATTTGGGAAATTTAGATTGTCCTTTTAGAGCATCAGACCGGTTGATTAAAGAATTGGGAGATGAAGTATCTGTAATAATTGTTGATATACATGCTGAAACAACTTCAGAAAAAACAGCTATGGGATGGTATTTAGATGGAAGAGTTAGTGCAGTTATTGGTACTCACACGCATGTTCAAACTTCTGATGAGAGAATATTATCTAATAAAACAGCATATATAACAGATGCAGGAATGGTGGGTTCAATTGATTCAATTTTGGGTGTAAAAAAAGAAAAGGTTATTGAGATGTTTTTAACTCAAAGACCCATGTCCTTTTCTGTATTGAAGAAAAATATTATTTTAAATTCCGTAATTATTGAATTAGATGAAAAAACAGGAGAAGCATCTTCTATAAGAAGAGTAAATATTCCTTTTATTTAAGGAGGAAGTAACTGATTTGAAGAAAGTAATAAATTTTATTTTTGGAGTTCATAATCACCAACCAGTTGGGAATCTACCCTATATTTTTGAAGATTCATATCAAAAAGCATATTTCCCATTTTTAAAGATTTTATATAAGCATCCAACAATAAAGTTTACCATTCACAACTCTGGTATATTGCTTGAGTGGATAGCAAAGAAACATCCTGAGTATATTTCTATACTAAAAGAGATGGTAGATAGAGGGCAAGTGGAGATCAAAACCGGGGGATTTTATGAGCCAGTACTCCCCATAATACCTGATGCAGATAGATATGTTCAGATAGAAAAATTAACAGGGTATATTAAGGAATTAACGGGATATAATCCAACAGGTATGTGGTTGACTGAGAGAGTCTGGGAACCACATTTAGCTGAAGTATTGTCAAAGGCGAAAATAAAACATATCTCTGTTGATGAATCACATTTTAAACTAACAGGATTCTCCAAAGAACAGTTAAGAGGATATTTTATTACTGAAGAACAAGGACACAAATTAACTATCTTTCCTATAAGTAAAGACCTTCGTTACTTGATTCCTTTCTCTCCAGTTTCTAAAATAATTAATTATTTTAAAGAAATAGCATCTGAGAATGAGAGAAATCTGGTAGTTTTGGATGATGATGGTGAAAAATTTGGAGGTTGGCCAAATACCCATAAGTGGATATATGAGGATGGATGGCTTGAGCAATTTCTTACTACTTTAGAAAGTGAAAGTTCATGGATAAAGCTTTACACATTTTCTGAATTTATAGAAAAGTTTCCACCTCTGGGAAGAGTATATCTTCCGACTGCTTCATATCCAGAGATGCTCGAGTGGTCCGGTGGTTTTTGGAGAAATTATCTTGTTAAGTATCCTGAAATTAATAATATGCAGAAGAAAATGTTTTATCTTTCAAAATGGACAAGAGAGGTTGGAAATAAAGAAGCTTATGAACATGTACTTGCCAGTCAGTGTAACGATGTATATTGGCATGGAATTTTTGGTGGTGTATATATTCCATCCATGAAAATGGCATTATATCGTCATATGATTGAAGCTGAAAGATTATTGGAAGAACAATCTCACAATAATGAAATGTTTTTGAATAAAAAGGTTTTTGATTTCAATTTAGATGGTCATGATGAAGTGATATTATCTAATAAATTTTTAGGTGCATATATAACTCCTTATAATGGTGGAACTGTATTTGAATTGGACTATAAGCCAAAACCTTTCAATCTAATTGCTACTTTAGCAAGGAGAGAGGAATCTTATCATAAAACAATAAAGGAAAAAGCAAAAGAGAGTAAGATTGAAGAAAGTGAGTCCAAAGAGAGTGAAATTAAAGAGGGTGAGTTTAGGGATAGTAAGACTGAAGAGAAAGGCGAAGGCATAACTACAATTCATCATATAGAAGCTTTAAAGGAAGGGGATCTTAAAAAATTATTAAATTATGATAAGTGGCCTAACTATAGTTTTAGAAATTATATTCTCTCTTATGATACCAATCTTGATTCATTTCAGAGAAGGGAATATAAAGAATTTGGAAATTTTGCCAATGGAGCATACTCATTTCAACTTATAGAAAATGGAGTAAAACTTAATAGAGAAGAGAGAATATTTATTCAGGGCAATGAAAGTTTTATAACTATTAAAAAAAGATATGAAATTGAGAAGGAAAACTCTATTCTTAAAGTTAATTACCTAATAGAAAATAAGGGTCAAACAAGTTTATTATCAATTTTTGCTGTGGAGACATTTTTTTCAATGTTAAGTGGTTATGATGAAAATGCTGTGCGATACTATATTCCAGAAGTTGAATTAAAAGATAAATATATGGCAAGTTATGGGGAGATAAAAGATATAGGTGAAGTCATAATAAAAAATTATCTTGAAGGATTTAATATAACATCAAAATTTACCCCGGAAGCAACTGTTTGGAGATTTCCTATTGAGACAGTTTCTCAATCTGAAGCGGGAATGGAGAGAACATATCAAAGTTCAGCTGTAGTTCCAAATTGGAAACTTAAATTAGAACCAAATCAGACCTTCTCAGCACAAATATCATTAAAGATATCAGAGAGGTCTTAATAATTATAAGATTCTTTGTGCAGTTTATCTCGATAGAGATTGCCACGCCACCTTCAGTGGCTCGCAATGACAACCAAAACTTACCGAGTAATATTTAATTTGTCATTGCGAGGGACAAAGTCCCGAAGCAATCTCATTAAAAAGTAAGGAGTATAGAAGGATTATTTTATGTTGGGTAAAAGAAAATCAGAATATCCACTTCATATTGCTTTTATTTGGCATATGCACCAGCCATGGTATTTAAATAGTGATAGTAGTATTGGGGGTGGTGACATTGCTTTCCTTCAAGGGAATAAGGGGCATTCACTTAACAATGTCGCCTTTCTTCCATGGGTTAGACTGCATTCAATTAAAGATTATCTGGACATGGTTACAATTTTAGATAACTATCCTAATATAAAACAGACTTTTAATTTAGTTCCTTCATTAGTGAAGCAAATAGAACTGATTTCTGACGAAAAAATTAGTGATAAATATTTAGATATTAGTTTGAAACCTGCATCAGAACTTACAATAAAGGAAAAAGAGTTTATACTCAGATGGATGTGTCCGCCCAACAATATTAAAAGGATTTCGAATTATGAGCAATATAAAAAGATTTTAATTAAAATAGAAGATTTAAAAAGAAGTTTCAAGGTAGGAAGTTTAAAAAGAAATCTAAAAGGTTCTTTATCTATCATAAACAAACTAACTGAGCAGGAATATAGGGATCTTCAAGTATGGTTTGATCTTTCCTGGTTTGATCCAGTGTGTATAAATAATAATCATTTCTTAAGCAGACTTGTCAAAAAAGGTAAATGTTATAGTGAGGAAGAGAAGAAAAGCCTTTATAATGAGCAACTTAAAATTATAAAAAGAATGATTCCAAAATATAAGCAAATGGGGGAGCAAAAAAGGATTGAAATCATAAGTTCTCCTTATTATCATCCAATATTACCCCTTTTAATAGATAATAAAGTGGTTATTGAAGCTGATCCAAAAAGTATTGTTCCTAATAACCATTTCACATTTTTAGAAGATGCAAGAACGCAAATAGAAAAAGGTCTTAATTTTCATAAATCAATATTTGGTTCAAAACCTAATGGAATGTGGTCACCTGAGATGGCAGTTTCGAATGAATCATTAAAGATTTTAGCAGAATCTGGGATTTTTTGGACAATCGCTGATCAGAATATTTTAAGTAAAAGTATTAATGTGGACTTATCTTTACAAGATAATAGATTAATAAAAAACCCTCATCTTCTTTATAAACCATATGTTTATTCAAATGGCAATTATTCTATAAACATAATTTTTAGGGATCAGATTCTATCTGATTTAATAGGATTTGCATATAACAACATGAGTTGGGAAGATGCAGTTAATGACTTCGTAGATAGGTTAGAAAGAATATATTTTTCAGTTTCACAAGACTTTAAACCTTATTTAGTAACCATTGCTTTGGATGGAGAGAACTGTTGGGAGTATTACGAAAAAAATGGAATTGAGTTCTTGTCTAATCTATATAAAAAATTGAATGAAAGTAATCTGTTTAAGTTAGTTGGTGTGACTGATTATTTAAGCAAATATCCACCAACAGATAGACTTTATAACATAAAACCTGGATCATGGGTGAGGGGAGATTTCTCAAACTGGATAGGAGGAGAGGGACAGAATCAAGCCTGGGATTGTCTTTATCAAGCCAGGGTTGATGTGGAAAAATATATAAACTCTGGGATTGATGGGGAAAAAAGAGAAAAGATTTTAAGGGAAATATATATTGCCGAGGGAAGTGATTGGTTCTGGTGGTTAGGTGATAATGAAAAATCTGGAATGGATGAATTATGGGAACAAGAATTTAGAGAACACTTATTTAAAATTTATGAAATTTTAGAAATTTCACCACCAGAAAATCTTAAATCACCAATAAAAATTGTATAATTAATTTATTTTGTCATTTAAATTAATAGAGGTACAAGAGTGAAAATACTTTTAGTGTCATCAGAAGTATATCCTTATGCAAAGGTGGGAGGATTAGCTGATGTAGTAGGTAGTCTCCCATTCGCATTATCAAAGTTAGGTCATGATGTAAGAGTTGTGATGCCAAAATATAAAGAAGTAGAAGATAAAATAGTTGGTTTAGAAAAAGTAGATGATCTGTTAAAAATTTATATGGGAAATTCTGGCATTATGGAAGCAAAGATATATGAAGGGATAATGAGCCAGGGAGTTCCAATTTATTTTATTGAAAATAATCAGTATTTTTATAGGGACCAGATTTATGGAACTAAAGAGGGTGACTATCCTGATAATGCTCATAGATTTACCTTTTTTCCAAGAGCTATTCTAATGATGTTAAGAAAATTAGAATGGTTTCCAAATGTTATTCATTGTAATGATTTTCATACGGCTTTGGTTCCTGTTTTACTAAAAACGGAATTTAAAGACAATCCTCTTTATAATAGAATTGCTACAATTTTTACAATTCACAATTTAGCCTATCAGGGGATTTTTTCACGTGATTTATTAGATGAAGTTGGTCTTGATAAAAATTTATATTCGATAGATAAAATGGAGTATTGGGGAAAATTAAATTTCATGAAGGGTGGGATAATATTTTCTGAAAAGATAAATACGGTAAGTCCAACCTATAGCAAAGAAATTCTTACACCAGAATATGGTTGTGGTTTAGACGGAGTGTTGAGAACTAGAGAAAAGGATCTATTTGGAATCATAAATGGGATAGATTATACACAATGGAATCCAGAGACTGATAGGTCTATTAAGAAAAGATATTCCAATAAGAATCTGAAAGGAAAAATAAAATGTAAAAAAGCCCTTTTGATTGAGCAGGGTTTAAAAAGTTCTCGATTAAGTATGCAAGCGCCACTTATTGGAATCATATCAAGATTAGCTGACCAGAAGGGATTGGATCTGGTTGAGAAAGCTATGGAAAAGATTATAAATTTGGGAGCAAATTTAATAATATTGGGAACTGGAAACGCTTACTATCACAAAGTTTTTGAAAAAATGTCATATAAATTTAAGGAAAATTTTAAGGTAAATTTAAAGTTTGATTCAAAATTAGCACGCAAAATTTATGCAGGTTGTGACATGTTTTTAATGCCTTCAAGATTTGAACCCTGCGGATTAGGACAGATGATTAGCTTAAAGTATGGAACAATACCAATTGTTAGAAAAACTGGAGGATTAGCGGATACGGTAATTAACTGTGATAAACACATTGGAAGAGGTACTGGATTTGTTTTTAAAGAAGCGAGTTCAAAAGATATGCTTTCAGCAACTAAAAGAGCAATTGGTGTGTTTAAAGATAAAAAGAGGTGGGATAGAATTGTAAGAAGGGCGATGGAACAGGATTTTTCATGGGATAATTCAGCTAAAGAATATGTTAAACTATATAATGAAGCAATATCATCAAAATAATTTATGGTGGATTTTATGCAGGATAATTCTAAAAAGTTAAAAGAAATTCCTATAGAGGATGAATACATTTATGCCTTAAGCCAGATAGGTCAGATTGCGACATCCAGGTTAGACTTAAATAAAAGACTTGAGCAGATTGTAAAGCTGACAAAAAGGCTGCTTAAAGTGGATGTTTGCTCTATATTTCTATACAATGAGCCAACAGAAAAACTGATTTTAGAAGCAACTGATGGTCTTGACCCTAATTCAATTGGAAAAGTTAAATTAGATATAGGTGAAGGAGTAACCGGGACATGTGCAGAAATAAGAAAACCACTGATGATACCAGAAGTTAAAAAGCATCCTAAATATAAATATTTTCCTGAGACAAAGGAGGAGATATTTACCTCTCATCTATCTATACCTCTTATAAGCTTTGATAAGCTAATAGGTATAATGAACGTTAATACAATAAAACTACACCATTTTACTGACAAAGAAGTTAAAATACTTCAAACAATATCAAGTTATATTTCTGGAGCTATAAGTGATGCTCAAATTTATAATAGAGCTCTCCGCAGGGTGAAAGAACTCTCAACGATTGAGGAGATATCCACTGCCTTATCATCAACTATGGAACTTCAAGAACTTTTAGATTTAATTCTTAAGATAAGTTCTGAAATAGTGAGATGTGAAGGTGGAATAATTCGTCTTTTAGATTTAGATTCCAATATTTTAATAAGAAAAGCTAGTTTAGGGATGCCTTATGAGAGCAAAATAATTCCCGATTTAAAGTTAGGAGAAGGAATTGCAGGCTGGGTTGCAAAAGAAAGGCAACCAGTCATTACTAACGATGTTATTGGTGATGAAAGATTTATTCATCCACCCGAGTCAATGGTAAAGACAGAAATCTGCACACCACTTCTAATCAAAGATGAAGTAATAGGAACTATCAGCCTTTATAATAAACTTACAACTCCAATTTCTCCAGAAGGTACTTTTGATGAAGAGGATTTACGTCTTTTAATAATTCTGGCAAATAAAGCAGCTTTAGCAATTGATAATGCTCAACTATATTATGAGTTAAAGTCGAAAGTAGAAGAGCTTTCTCTACTGTTTCAAGTAAGTGATAAATTAAGCTCTACAATAGATTTTGAAAAGGTTTTAGACAGTTATTTAGACCTTAATGCAAAATTACTTCATGCAGATAAATGCTCTGTAAAACTCATAGATGCAACTGGAAGGATGTTTGAGACAGTTAGATATATAGGACTCAGTGATGATTATATTGAAAGCAGATCAAAACAGATAAAAGATGATGGCACAAATTGGGTAATAACTGAAGGTAAATCACTTTTAATACCTGATATTACTAAAGTGGATAGAGTTTATAATATACCCTCAATGGTTGAGGAGGGGATTAAATCACTACTTTCAATTCCAATGAAATATCAGGACAGAGTTATAGGTGTATTAAATGTATATAAGAGTAAAGATGAACCAACATTCACTGATGATGAGGTTAAACTTCTAACAATATCTGCAAATCAGGCAGCCATATCCATAGAAAATGCTCGACTTTTCAAAGATACTCAAAATCTGGCTAAAATAAACCAGGACAGGTTAAGAGAAATCTCAATTCTATATGAGATTATGAGAGCTTCAAGTTCAACATTAGAATTAGATGATGTTCTGAAAGTGATATTAACTGGTCTTACATTTGGTGATGGCTTTGGTTTTAATAGAGCATTTCTTTTACTACCCGACGAAAATATTGAATTTTTAGAGGGGAAAACCGCAGTAGGTCCATCAAGTTATGAAGAAGCCTGGAAGATATGGCAACAGGTTTCAGAAGAAGAGATATCTTTAAAAGATATACTTTATAGAAAAAAGGATGATGAGGAATATTTAACTGAATTAACAAAAAGAATTAAAGCAGTTAAGATACCAATTAATGATAAAAAAGTAGTAGGAAGAACATTTTTAGAGAAAAAACCTTTTAATATAAAGATTGCTATTAAAGAATTTCCCATTGAAAATGAGATAGGTGAGTTATTGGACTGGGAGGATTTTGCGATAGTTCCTCTTCTGTCGAGAGATAGAGCAGTAGGGGTGGTTATTGTAGATAATCATTTCAATAAAAGAGCCATCACAGTTGAGGATATCAATTTTTTAGTTATGTTTGCTAATCAGGCAGGATTGGCTATTGATAATGCAACTGTGCATAAAAAATTGAAAGAAAGTATAAGTTCAATGGAGATGGCTAATATAAAACTGCAGGAGCTAAAGAACTATAGTGAGAATATAGTTGAAAGTATAACATCAGCAATATCTGTTATAGATAAAAATACGATGATAAGTAGCTGTAACTCGAGTTTTGAAAATTTCATCGGTTTATCCAAAAAGGAAATTATTGGAAGAAGCCTCTTGAAACTTCCCTTAAAAATAGAAGAGTTTGACCTAACGGGTATAATTGAAGAGACTTCTACAAAGGGAGAACCTCAGGAACTTTCTAAAGTTCATTGTATAGCAAACAATGAAGAAGTTATTGCAGATATTAGTATTTATCCGTTTAAGGATTCCCTAAAGAATGTTATTGGAGTTGTGTTATCTATACAGGATGTAACAGACATAGTGAAGTTAGAGAAAAGAGTTAAGGACTCTGAACAATTAGCAATGTTGGGTGAACTTTCAGCTGGAGTTGCTCACGAAATAAGAAATCCACTTGTTTCAATTGGCGGGTTTGTTAGAAGGCTTCAGAAAAAGCACAAAGATGATGAAACAGATAGAGAATATACATCAATTATTATTAAAGAAGTAAAAAGATTAGAAAATATAGTAGGTGAAGTACTGGATATAGCGAGTCCCAAGAAACTGAAATATGATTTATTAGACTTAAATAAAATAATTTTGGATATTATGAATATTCTCAAAACAAGTTGTAGAGATAAAGAAATTAAAGTAGAACAAAAATTGATGAAATCTCTTCCAACTGTATTTGGCTCATCATCACAGTTAAAACAGGTATTCTTCAACATATTTCAGAATGCAACTGAAGCATCACCAGTTGGAGGGATAATAAAAATTGAAACAGGACATACAGATAATGAAAATTTTGTGATGATAAATAATAAAGGTAAAGCAATACAGCCATATATAAAGGAAAAAATGTTTATGCCATTTTTTACTACTAAAATCAAAGGAACTGGACTGGGTCTTTCTGTTTCAAGCAGAATTATAGAACTACATAATGGAAGAATTGAGTTAAAAAGTGTAGAAGAAGAGGGCACAACATTTACAGTATTTTTACCAAAAAGTGTAGTGAAGATAAAGGGTTTGTAACCTATCTTAACTTCTAGCAATGAGACTTCATTGCAAATATTTTAAAAATAAAAAAATATTTAATATGTAAAAGTTATAAAAAAGGATTAATTATGAAAAAGATATTAATAGTAGAGGATGAAGAGAATCAAAGACTGTTATATAAAACCGAATTAGAAGAAGAGGGATATTTAGTATATGTAGCTGAAAATGGAGTGGAGGGGTTAAAGAAATTTGAATTAGAACGTCCAGATCTGGTTACAATAGATATAAAGATGCCAGATATGGATGGGATGGAATTACTACAGAGAATGAGAGAGATAGATAAAGACATACCAATAATAATGCTTACTGCTTATGGGGAATACTCTCAAAATTTCACATCATGGGCTGCTGATAAGTATGTTGTAAAATCATCAGATTTAACTAAAGTAAAACAGGAAATAAAGAGTCTTTTAGAAAAAGAATAAAAAAATATTAAAGATTTGGGCAAAGTTTCTTGACTAAATGTCTTCGAAACCATGCCACAAATCTATAAAAAGAATTAAATATAAAAAATAAATTCTATTTAGAGAAAGGGATGGTGAGTAGTTAGTTGCCTCAATTACGTCAAGACATTGTTACAGGTAAATGGGTTATTATAGCTACTGAAAGAGCACGTCGCCCTCATTCATTCTCAGAAACAAAACGAATTGTTTCAAAAAAAAGAACAATATGTCCATTTTGTTATGGGAATGAATATATGACTCCCCTTGAAGTTTTGGCTTTTAGAGATAATGGTGAACCAAATAGTTCTGGATGGAAAGTAAGGGTAGTTCCGAATAAATTTCCAGCACTTATACCTAAGGGTAAACCAGAACTTATTAAAAATGGAATATATTTTACTATGAATGGAGTTGGGGCTCATGAGGTAATAATCCACTCACCAAACCATGATTTATTACTACCTTTAATGAATGAAAAACAGATTGAATTGGTTTTGAAAGCATACTTAATTAGATATAAAGAGCTATCTGAAGACCCAAATATAAAATTTATTCATATAATAATAAATCATGGAAAAGAAGCAGGAGCATCCTTGGATCACCCTCACTCACAGCTTTTTGGATTACCAATTGTGCCAAACTTCGTATTAGATGAGATAGATGGGTTAAAGAGATATTTTGATAAATTTAAAAAATGTGTTTTTTGTGAAATTATAAAGAAAGAATTACAAGATGGTAAAAGAATAATAGAAGAGACTGATAAGTTTATTGCGTTCGAACCTTTTGCTTCAAAACTTCCATTTGAAACCTGGATAATTCCCAAAGAACATATGGAAAGTTTCTCAGATATGGGTGAAAATGATTTAGTTGATTGTTCTAAAATATTAAGAAATACAATGAAAAAAATCTATAATGGATTGAATGATCCACCTTTAAATTATTGGCTCCATAGTGCACCTCTTCATAATAATCATAAACATTACCACTGGCATTTTGAGATTATTCCTAAACTTACAACAACTGGTGGTTTCGAGCTTGGAACAGGAACTATAATTAACACAACCCTTCCAGAAGAGTGCGCCAAATATTTAAAAAATTTTAATAAATAACAGAAGTAAACAGTTCTGTATTATTATGATCTATTCTTATCATCCTGAACCATTTGAGATTGTGATTTATATTATAAGATTAGATCATCTATGAGAAACAGATTGTATTAATTAAAATTACCTTTTTTATTATAATAATCATATAATTTTATTTGGAGGTGAGTTTATGGTGAAATATATTGTTGATATTTTATTGGTAATTTTTGGTTATATCTCAGGGTCATTTCCACCAGCTTATATTATAGTTAAATTATTTAAGAATAAAGATATTAGAGATATTGGAAGTGGTAATGTTGGGACGATGAATGTTTTAAAGAATGTTGATCTCAAACTTGGCATTATAACAGGTATTTTAGATATTGCAAAAGGCTTTATTCCTACTTATTTGGCAATGAGATATTCCTCAATTAAATGGATTCCTATTTTAGTAGCAGTAGCTTCAGTTGCTGGTCATAATTGGTCAATATTTTTGAAGCTTACAGGTGGAAAGGGGGTAGCTACAAATGTTGGTGCCTTATTAGCTCTTATTCTTAATGCTAATCTCAATCCCAATCTTAATCCATTGGTTCTTATTCCCTCAATAATTGGATTTATATTAACACTTATATTTTTTAAAGATTTCTATATTGGAGCCATGGTAGCTTATATTATTGGACCTTTTTCTTTCTTATATTTTAGAAAATCCTTTTTAGAAGCAACAGTATTTTTAATTTTGGCAATTATTGTAATTTATAAAATACGTTTTGATCTTAAAAGGTCCTTTGAAAAAAGAAAAAAGGTTTCAACATAAAAAATTAGTAATCACAGGATAAATTGAGAAAAAATAAAAAATAATAGCAATAAAAATTTTAGTTTTTTAATCCTTAATCTTAAAATTATGAATAAGAAAAAATGATGATTGAAAAAACTGATCTTGTAGATAAAGTAAAAGAAACAATAGATAAATATAATATGCTAATTAGTGGTGATAAGGTTTTAGTTTCAATTTCTGCAGGACCTGATTCTATGGCTTTACTACATATCCTTTTAAAATTAAAAGATATTTATGATATTAATTTACACCTTTTTCACCTTGACCATCTAACAAGAGAGGGTCAATCCTCAATTGAAGCACAATTTGTTAAGGAATTATCAGAAAAATTGGAACTAAAGCTAACCCTAAATGTAGAATCAGCTGAGAAGTATGCAAAAAAAAGAGGATTATCATTTGAAACTGGCGCAAGAGAGCTAAGGTTGAATCTAATTCAGAAAGTTGCTAATCAAGAGAAGATCACAAAAATAGCGACAGGTCATAACGCAAATGATTTAGCTGAAACTATAATTATGAGATTAATGAGAGGAACAGGTACAAAAGGTATGATAGGAATTCCACCCACTCAGGGGAAATTTATTAGACCGCTTATATATATATTCAGAGATGAAATAGAGAAATTCTGTTACGAAAATAAAATTAATTATAGAATAGATCAAACAAATCTTGAAAGTTATTACTTCAGAAACGCTATAAGAAACAGATTGATTCCCCTAATGAGGGAGATCAGTAAAAAATATTTTTTAAAGAATTTGATAAATTTTTCAAAGATCTATTTAGAGGAAGATAGATTTTTAAACAGCTTAACCAAAAAGATCTATTACAAAATATCAAAAAGAAAAAATAATGATGTTTATATTCCAATAATTGAACTTAAAAATCTACCACACGCATTAAACAGAAGACTATTGAGGTTAGCCATAGAGGAGAAAAAAGGTGAACTTTTGGATATTTCATTTAATGCAGTTGAGGATATAATAGATTCTTTAAAAAATGAAACGGAGTTTTTTAAGTTTAATCTACCGAAATTTATAAAGGTTGTTAAAGATAAAGAAAATTTGGTTATTAAAAAAATCGAGAAACAAAAAATCTTTTTTAAAAAAGAGATTCCTATAGAGGGAACCTGTATTTTAGAAACCTTAAACTTAGTAATTGAAACAAAGATTGTTGATGGAAAAGATGCTAAAATTAAAGATAACAAAAAAATTGCTTATTTGGATTATGAAAGTATAATTCCACAACTTTGTGTAAGACCGTGGAAATTTGGTGACAGATTTATACCTCTTGGATTAGATAAAGGAAAGAAACTCCAAGATTTCTTTGTAGATGAGAAAATTGCCCGGGAGAAGAGAAAAACAATACCTATTTTAGTTGATAGTGAGAAAATTGTATGGATTGTTGGTTATAGAATAGATGAAAGAGTAAAAGTGAAGCCAGAGACAAAGAAGATTTTAATTGTTAATGTAAAAGAATTAAACTAATTTGGGGCAGATTAATAATTGTAATTATTGTTATTAATTATTTCTATTTTTAAACCATATCTATTTAAAGGAGGATTTGTGAAAAAGCGGATTAATAAGATGGATGAAAAAGTTGGTAAAGTTCTTATAAGTAAAGAACAGATAGAAAAGAGAATCAAAGAGCTTGCAAAGCAGATATCTCAAGATTATGAAGGAAAAGACCTCATATGTGTAATAATTTTAAGAGGAGCCTTCATGTTTGTGACTGATTTGGCTAAAGAAATCTCTATACCTGCAAAGTTCGACTTTATGGCTACAAGCAGTTATGGAGACAGTACTAAAAGCTCGGGAGTTGTTAGAATCTATAAAGATTTAGATATGAATATAGAGGGAAAGGATGTATTAATTATAGAAGATATAGTTGATACGGGGAGAACAATTAATTATTTAGTTAAGAATCTTAAAACTCGAAACCCTAAATCCTTAGAAGTTTGTACATTACTTAATAAACCTGCAAATAGAGTTGTTAATGTCAAAATAAAGTATGTGGGATTTGTAATACCACCAGAATTTGTTATAGGTTATGGTCTTGACTTTGCAGAGGATTATAGACACATAACAGAAGTAAGGGTATTTAAAGAAGATTGACATTAGAGAGATACGTGAAATAGGAGAAAATTCACCTAATAAAATCCCCCCATTATTTCAGAGAATAGAAAAAAAGAATAGATTATGGTAATATATTCTTAAAGATAGAGTTTGAATTAAAGAGCAGACTGGGTTTTACCCAGTTTTAAAATTATATTAGGAGATACAATTGAGAAAGTCATTTAGAAACATATTTTTTATATTATTACTAATAGCTAGTTTGATATTTTTACTCAAAAATCCTATTGAAGAGTTAACTAAACAAGATATTACTCATTATGACCTGAGTATGTTTGAATCAAAAGTGAAGTCAGGTGAGGTGCAGGAAGTATTGATTATGGATAAAAGCCAGACTATTAATGGGATCTTAAAGAATGGAACTAAATTTACACTAACTTTTCCATCAAATTATCAAATTACTGAGACTCTGATAGAAAATGATGTAAAGGTGGAGATTGATGCCGAAAATCCTTCACAATTGCTTGGCTGGATTCTTAATTTTCTCCCAATTGCATTAATGATAGGCATAATGTTGTTTTTTTTAAGTCAGATACAAGGAAGTGGAAACAAGGTTTTGGCATTTGGTAAAAGTAAGGCAAAATTAGTAACAAAAGACCAACCGCAGATTACATTTAAAGATGTAGGAGGTTTATATGAAACCATAGAGGAGTTAAAGGAAATTGCAGAATTTTTAGAAAATCCAGCAAAGTTTCATGCTTTAGGAGCAAAAATACCTAAGGGTGTACTTCTATATGGACCTCCTGGATCAGGCAAGACATTACTAGCAAGAGCTGTTGCTGGTGAAGCTAAGGTTCCCTTCTTCCAGATAAGTGGATCGGAGTTTGTTGAGTTATTTGTTGGTGTTGGTGCTTCAAGAGTTAGGGACTTATTTAATCAAGCAAAAGCTAATGAACCCTGCATAGTTTTTATTGATGAGATAGATGCAGTTGGTAGGCACAGAGGAGCAGGAATTGGTGGAGGTCATGATGAGAGAGAACAAACATTAAATCAACTTTTGGTAGAGATGGACGGATTTGATATACATGACTCAATAATAGTTATGGCTGCAACAAATAGACCCGATATTTTAGATACAGCACTTCTTAGAACAGGTAGGTTTGATAGACGGATTGTGGTAAACATTCCTGATATCAAGGAAAGGGAGGATATATTAAAGATACACATGAAGGGGAAACCAGTAGCTGATGATGTTAATGTTAGTGTTATAGCTAGACAGACTCCAGGATTCACTGGGGCAGATCTAGAAAATTTATTTAATGAAGCAGCACTTTTAACTGCAAGACATAACAAAAAGAAGATAACGATGGAGGAAATTCAGGAGTCGATAGAGAGAATAATAGCAGGACCAGAGAAAAAGAGTAGAATTATTAGTGATGAGGAAAAAAAGATAATAGCTTATCATGAAGCAGGTCACGCTCTTGTTGCTTATTATTTACCTCATGCTGACCCAATTCATAAGATATCTGTAATATCAAGAGGTATGTCTTTAGGATACACAATAACGCTACCTGAACAGGATAAGTATTTAATCTCCCGTTTGGAGTTGATAGATAAACTAACGCAGCTTCTTGGAGGAAGAGCATCGGAGGAAATTGTTATTGGTGATATAACAACTGGAGCACAAAATGATCTTGAAAAATCTACAAAGATAGCAAGACAAATGGTGTGTGAATTTGGAATGAGTGATAAAATCGGTCCACTAACACTTGGAGGTAAACAGGGTGCTATTTTCCTGGGTAGAGATTTTTCAGCTCATCCTGATTATAGTGAACAGGTTGCTTATGAGATAGATAAAGAAATTAGAAAATTGGTAGATGATGCTTATGATAAAGCAAAGGATATTTTAAGTACTCACAAAGATCAATTAGATTTAATTGCAACAAATCTTATAGAAAAAGAGACATTAAACAAAGAGCAAGTAGAAGAAATTTTAAAGGATAAAAAAGAAGAAGTAGAAAAGGTTGTTACTGAATTTAAAAAAGATACAAAAAAGGATACTATAAAAAGAGAAACTGTTAAAGAAAAGAAACCTCTAATAGTTCCTAAACCAGTCTTGGAAAGTAAATAGCTTGTTATTAACCACTCTATAACATCTTTTAAACCTTTCATTAATCTAAGGAGTATAAGAATGGGAAGAATTACAGTTATTGGTAGTTTAAACATGGATTTAGTTGCAACTTCAAAATATATGCCAAAGATTGGTGAAACAGTAATAGGATATGATTTCAAGCAATTTCCAGGTGGAAAAGGTGCAAATCAAGCAGTTGCTATGGCGAGGCTTGGTGGTAAAGTGAATATGATAGGAAAAGTTGGATTTGATAGCTTTGGAGATATACTTATAAATTCTCTGAAAAAAAATGGAGTAAATGTAGAAAATATAAAGAAAGAAAAAAATTGTTCTACAGGAGTGGCTTTAATAATTGTGGATGAGCAGGCAAATAATTCAATAGTAGTTATTTCAGGAGCGAATTATAAAATTACAAAAAAAGATATTGATGAAATATTGGATGTTATTAAAGATTCAAAAATAGTTGTAATTCAATTAGAAGTACCTTTAGAAGTAGTAAAACATTCACTCATTAAATCAAAAGAATTAGGAAAATATACGATACTTAATCCTGCCCCTGCACAGGAATTGGATGATGAGATTATAAAAAATATTGATTTGTTAATTCCCAATGAGACAGAAGTTGAAATATTAGGAGGAATTGAAATAAAAAGTGAAAAAGATATTGTATCTGCTTCCAAAAAGCTTATAAAAAGGGGAGTAAAAAAAATAATTGTTACTTTAGGAGAAAAAGGAAGTATATATATTACTGAAAAAGAAGTGAGAAAGTTTGATGCTTATAAGGCTAATGCTGTGGACACAACGGCAGCTGGAGATGCTTATATTGGTGCAATTGCTGTTGCATTAGCAAATGATGAAGATATAGATATAGCAATCGATATGGCTTCAAAAGTTGGAGCACTTACTGTTACAAAAGAAGGAACACAGAGCTCACTCCCTTATTTAGATGATGTCATAAATTTTAAGAAAGAAAATCTATAAAAAATTGAATTTAATCAGTTCTAAAAAGATAGAATTGTAGAAGAATTTTTAGAATTGAAGTTATTATAGAAATATTAAAAGAATTTAATAAAAATTAATTTCAATATTCTTGCATAGGTTTACCCTGTACCTTCTGAGCCAATCTTTTGAGAATTTTATCAGACTGCTTATACAACTTCTCAAGATTAATATTTAAAAGTTTTCCATTCCTTACTACTATTTTTCCATCAACAATAACTGTATCGATATTTTTTTCACTTAAAGAATAGAGAATATTTGCAAAGATATTATTCTCGGGATGCATATTGGGAGTATTAGGATTAATCAGTACAAGATCAGCAATACTTCCCTTCTCTATTACACCGTAATTTTTAATTCCAAGAACTTCACCGCCCCTTGTAAGAAGTGGAAGAATTTCATGAATTTTTGCAATCTCTGGGTCTTTCATAGAAGATTTTGCAAGAAGAGCAGCATCCCTTGCCACTTCAAATATATTCATAGTATTGTTAGAGCAAGGTCCATCAGTACCGAGACCACATGATATTCCGAATTCGAGTACTCTTGGAAGAAAATTATGTATATCACCAAATTTCATATATGTTTTTGCACAATGAGCAATTCCGCTCTTACTTTGCTTTATTAATTTTAGATCCTCATCTGTAGCATAATATGCATGTGCTAGAATAGTACCTTCTCTCAAAATTCCTGTATTTTTAAGAATTTCAACTGGGGTCATCTTTCTCTCTTTTAAACTTCTGATAACTTGGTTTTCCTCTTCAGAAACATGTATATGCATCTTTAGGTTAAGCTCCTGTGCTTTAGCTGCTACATTTTTAAGGAAACTATCAGGACATATGTATGGAGAGTGAGGTCCAAGTGAAATATGAAGACGGGAATTTTTATCTCTATAATCTTCTGTAAATTTTAAAGCTTTGTTAAACTCCTCTTCCCAATCATCTCCTACACCAAAAACAGCCCAGCTTAAATCAGCCCTTATTCCGATTTCCTCATAAGCTTGATATGCCTTATCCATATAAAAATAATGATCTGCAACAAAGGTAACTCCAGAGAGAAGCATTTCAGCAGAACCAATTAATGTACCTATATAAACATCCTCTGGAGTTAGATTCTTTTCATAGATCCATATATACTTATTAAACCAATCATTAATATTTACATCCTCTGCAGCTCCTCGCAATAAAGTCATAGCTGTATGAGCATGTGTATTAACCATACCAGGTATAAGGTAAAATCTACTTCCATCAATAACCTCACCGGGTCCTAAGAGATTCTTACCGATCTTTTTTATTCTATTTCCTTCTATTAAAATATCAGTATTTTTTCTTATTGAAAGGTCATAAAATGAAAGTATTGTTGTATTTTTAACAATCATCTCTGATCCAGCTTTTTAATAGTATTCTTTATTAATTTTTTGAAAGCAAGAGAATTAACCTCAAATGCGACATCCACATTTGGTTCTTTTCCTGTTATATTATAAACATCTACAACTGTTCGACCTCTTGTATATTTACCCTCTGTTTCAATAGTAACATTTAAGTACTTGGTTTTAATAATATCCGGCATTATTATATAGGAAACAGCCAGCGCATCATGAAGTGGAGCACCGCCTATGCCAAAAAAATCCTTATTAGCCTGAGCAAAAAATTTTAGAAGGGGTGCAATTACTCCAGATACTCCTCCCTGTAAATTATTCAACTCCTCAATATCCTTAAATGTTAAAATCGCTTTATTTGTTACATCAAGACCGACCATGGTTATTGGTATCCCGGATTCAAATACAATTTTTGCTGCTTCAGGATCAACATAAATATTAAATTCTGATGCTGGGGTTATATTTGAATCATAGACTGCCCCTCCCATAAGTATAATTCTATCGATATTATCTTTTATCGAGGGTTCCTTAAGTAAAGCAATTGCTATGTTGGTTAGTGGTCCGGTGGGAACAATGGTTACTTTTTCATCGGATTCCTTTACTGATTTTATAATAAAATCCACAGCATGAATATCAAGAGTTTTAACCCTTTCTAAGAGTTCGATATTTGGTTCTGGTAGATCTGCACCATCCAAGCCTGATACTCCATGAATCCTTGGAGCAACAGTAAGTTTTCTAAAAATTGGCTTATCAAATCCTCTGGCAACTGGTATATCAATTCTATTGATAAGAGTTAGAACTTTTAAAGTATTTATAAAGGTCTTATCACCTGTCTGATTACCTGCTACTGTTGTAATTCCCATTAAATCTATTTCATCGGAAGAACACGCAAGTATAATTGCTATCATGTCATCATGACCTGGGTCACAATCCAATATTATTTTTTTCAAACAGCCTCCTTGGCTTTTGTAGGTTTCCTTGCCTTTTTTCTACGTGCTTGAACTGAATAAACAGCCAATACAATTACTGTAACCAGGTAAGGGATAAGTGAGACAAATTCAGATGGAATTTGTAATGATGCAATATAAATAGCCAAAGCATTAACTGTGCCAAAAAGTAATGAAGCAAGAAATGTACCTATAGGGAGATATCCACCAAGAGTAGTAATAGCAATTGCAATAAATCCCCGACCTGCAGTCATATCCCGAGCAAACCAAGATACATAACCCATCGCAAGATAGAGCCCTCCAAAGGCACCAAAAAATCCAGAAAGTAACAGTGCATATAGTTTTATTCTGTTTACGTCAATGCCAACAGACTCAGCAGCATCCGGATTCTGCCCCACTGCTCTTATTCTTAATCCAAGGGGAGTTTTAAATATTATTATGTAGTAAAGTGCTACAGCTAAAAGTGCACCATAAGTAAGAATATTGTGACCACTTAAAATTTCTCCTAAAATTGGAATTGATTTAATAACAGGTATATGAATATCAGGAAATACCAAACTTCTAAGGGAACTTGTGGTTCCTTTATCATGAGCAAATATAAAGGTTAAAAAGATTGTAATTCCTGAGGCAAACATGTTTAAAGCGATTGCAGCTAGAATTATGTCTGCTTTTAGTTTCAGGTGAAAATAACCCAGCATAGCTGCCAGAATTATACCTGCAATCAATCCAGCAAGCAGAGCAATAACTAAACTTCCTGTATATGCACTTACCACAACTCCTGTAAAAGCAGATACAAGCATAATTCCTTCAAGAGCTATATTAATAGAACCTGCCATCTCAGATATTGCTACTCCAAGAGCAGCAAAGAGAAGAGGTGTCATAACTCTGAGTACAGCAAAACCAAATTCCGGTGATAGAATGCTCCTAAGAAGTGGGCTCATAAGCAACCTCCTTTTTTGCAGCTTCACGAACTGTAATTCTATATTTCCATTGACTTAAGAAAGCCTCTGCTGTTATAAGAAGGATAATAATTGATTGAATAACTACAATAATTTCTGATGGTATATCCGTCAGGAGATTCAAAACCTGACCCCCGATACTGAGATAGGAAAGAAATAGTGAAGCAACTATTATTAATAGTGGATGATTTCTTCCAATAATAGCTACAACTATTCCATCCCAGCCATAACCAGGACTTAACTGCCAGTTGAATCTTCTGTGTATGCCCATAACCTCTGTCATTCCACCTAAACCTGCTATAAAACCAGAGATAACCTGGGATAGAATAATAATCTTAAATACATTTATCCCTCCGAATTTTGCGAATCTCAGATTAAATCCTGTGGTACGAATCTCATATCCTAATGTAGTATGGTAAAGGAAGTAGTAGACAAGAAATGCAAAAGTTAATGAGAGAATAATCCCCCAGTGTATTCGGGTTCCACCAATAAACTGATTAAGCCAGGCAGTTTCAGGTAGTTTATAAGAAACAAGATAACCAGCACCCTTATCTCTGAAGTGATAGTTTATCAAGTATAACCCCAGAAAATATGCAACATAGTTCAACATGAGAGAAGATATAAGTTCACTTGCTTCCCATTTTGCCTTTAAAATACCTGGAATAAATGACCAGCATGCTCCAACAATACCTGCAACAAGTAGTGTGAGAGGAATGTGAATAAAGATTGGCAGATGTGTGGAAACAGCGAATGCAGTACCAACTGTCGCACCTATAAAAAGCGCACCTTCAGCACCAATATTGAATTGTTCTGCCTGGAATGCAACTGCAATTGCCAGACCACAGAAGATTACAGGAGAAGCAGATTCAATTATATTTGCAACTCTGCTTTTTGAAAGAAAAGGTCCGAGCAAAAAAGTACGCAAAGTGAGTCCAGGAGTTTCACTCATTACATATATTATAAAAACACTAATTGTAATCCCTATTGCTACAGCGATTATAGTTCTTATAAGATTGAAATATTTAAGAATGAATTTATCCAACTGCAGCCTCCTGTTTTTTTACTCCAAGCATATATGGTCCAAGGTACTTTCCTGAAATTTTTGGCACATCAGTAAATTCAGCTACAATTTCACCATTGTAAATAACAATAATCCTGGTTGATAGCTTTAATATTTCATCAAGATCAGCAGAAATAAGGAAAATCGCTTTTCCTGCATCTCGTGTATTTTTTAACAAGTTATGAACATGTTCTTCTGAACCAACATCTATCCCTCGAGTGGGTTGAGCAGCAATTAAAATCTCATGTTCAGATGAGAGTTCTCTGGCTACAACTACCTTTTGAATATTTCCCCCTGAGAGTGAAGAAACAGTTGTTTTTGAAGACAGAGTTAGAATCTTAAACTGTTCAATGAGTTTTCTACTATGATTTGTAATATATTTCCATATGAGTCTAAATATCTTTGAAAAGGGAGATTTATAATATCTATCAACAATGAAATTTTCTTCTAAGCTTGTTTTGTCAGCTACACCATAACCCATTCTATCTTCAGGAATATGAGCTATCCCCATTTCACGTATTACTCTTGGTGATAATCCTTTAATACTTTCCCCCTTTATATAAATATTACCTTCTGAAGCTTTAAGAAGTCCTGTTATTATTTTTATAAGTTCAGACTGTCCATTTCCTTCAACGCCAGCTAATCCAAGAATTTCACTCTCTCTGATATCAAATGATACGTTATTCAGAAGTTTAACATTCTCATCATTTATATAAGAGATGTTTTGGACAGAGAGAAGAGGTTTGCCCATTTTTTCAGGTGGAGAAATTCTTTCAAAGCTAATATCTCTTCCAACCATGAGGTAAGCAATATCATGCTCGGTGAGTTCACTTGCTTCTTTTGTAGTAACAATCTTAGCATCACTCATTACAGTTATTCGGTCTGCAATTTGCTTTACCTCTTTTAGTTTATGTGAAATGAAAATAATGGTTTTTCCATGATTTTTTAAATCCTTTAGTGTGTTAAACAAAACATCAATTTCCTGAGGGGTAAGAAAAGTTGTAGGCTCATCAAGTATTAAGAGTTCAGCATTTCGAAACAGTGCCTTTAATATCTCTACTCTTTGTCTGATGCCAATTGGTAGGTCTTTTATTTTTTTATCTATTGGGATATCAAAACCATAATCCTGTGATACCTTTTTGGTAACCTCAAAAGCTTTATCTATGTTAAGAAAAATCTTTCCTCTTAAAGGTTCTATTCCGAGTACCATATTTTCTGCCGTTGTTAAATCTGGTGCCAGCATCAGATGTTGATGAACCATTCCTATACCTATTTCTATTGCATCATGAGGACTTTTTAAATTAATTTTTTCGCCTTTATAAAAGACTTCACCTTCCTGAGGCTGGGTAATACCAAAGATGACTTTCATAAGTGTAGTTTTTCCTGCTCCATTTTCACCAACAATTGCATGAATTGTATTTTTTTCAATGTCTACACTTACATCCTTATTTGCAATAACACCATTGGGGTAGATTTTTAAAATGCCTTTTACTTCAAGAATTTTTTCCATAGTCTAAAAAATAAAAAGTTTGAGGGACTCTGATTAGAGTCCCTCAGGTATGAATTTACCCACCAAAAACCGTATCTACTACAATTTCTCCACTTAAAATCTTATCTTCAAGTTCTTTTATCTTAGTCCTGAACTCTTCGGAAATAAGATCTTTATAATTCTCATTATCCGCAACACCAACTCCACCTTCGTTTACTCCTAATTGCTCTGCTTTACCATACGGTAGTGTGCCTTCAAGGTGAAGTTTTATTGCTCTGAATATAGAGTTATCAACATATTTCATCATCGAGGTTACGATATATGACGCTTTTTCTGGATTACTATCTTCAAAAAGCAAGTATTGGTCTGAATCAACACCTATTGCATAACGTTTTTTATCATTTGCAGCATCAAGAAGACCCAATCCAGTTTCACCAGCTACATTAAATGCAATATCTGCTCCCTGTTCATATTGTGCAAGCACTAACTCTTTCCCAAGAGCAGCATCACTAAATGAGTTAGCATAGGAAACAAGTACTTTGACATCTGGATCTATGTATTTGGCTCCCTGCTCATATCCCACCTTAAAGTCATTTATTACATCGATATCCATTCCTCCAAGAAAGCCTATAATTTTTTCTGAATTTGCAAGAGGCATATCTGAAGATGTTACCATTGCTGCGAGAGCCCCTACTAAGAAGGACCCCTCATTTTGGCTATAAAGGATTGAATATACATTGTCAAGATTAGGCTTGGTATAATCTACTGAAGTATCATATGTAAAAAATTTCTTCTCCGGATGTTCTGGAGCAATTTTCTCCAGAATTTCCTGTAACTGCCAGGTCCCAGCAATAATTATATCCCAGTCTCCTTCTGCAAGTTGCACAATATCTGGTTCCCAACTTGCTGGATCATAACCACCCTCAATAGTTTTTCCTTCAATTCCTAAATCTTTTATCGCTTGCTCAACTCCTCTATGCGCAGAATCGAAGAATGATTTATCACCAAGGGTTCCATTCACATAGAGAACCACTTTAACTTTCTCTTCCTCTGGTTTTGCCTCTTCTGTTGGTTGGCATGACGTAAAGCTAATTCCTGTAAAAGCAATCAGGATAATTAGCATAAGCAACCATGCTTTTTTCATATTTTTCCTCCTTTTTAATTTATATTTGTATTAGTTTATGGACTGAACCCCTATCACTAGACACATTGTATACTAAAATTAATTAAGTTAGAATAGCTGATGAGACAAAAAAGAAAAGGATTAAATAGGAGGTCTCATCATGAAAAAAAGAAGAAGTTTTAACAAAGAGTTTAAAAGAGAGATAGTAGAAGCTATAGTTTCGGGGCAAGCTACTGGGGCAGAGATTTCAAGAGAATATTCTATATCTCCAGTAGTGATATCTAAATGGAAGAAAGACTACAAAGAAGGAAAGTTCTTTGAGAATGTTAATAGTACTGATATTGCAAGATTAGAGCTTAAGGTAAGAGAACTGGAAAGACTTGTTGGTGAGCTAACTATGGAAAATAGGATGCTAAAGAAAGTTAGAGATCTAAATAGTGAGAAAAAAAAAGAAGATTTATCCATAATAACCTCAAGGACCTGGGATCAGTTAAAAAAGGGTGCAGACTAGTGGGAATATCTAGACCAACTTACTACTACAAACCAAAAAAGAGGAAGCCAGAGGATGTGGAACTTGAGGATATTATCAATGATATAGCTCTAGAATTTCCTTATTATGGCTATAGGAGAGTAACAGCAGAGCTTAAAAGGCAAAATATAGTGATAAATCATAAGAAGGTACACAGGATAATGAAGGATAATAATATATTATGTAA
>Ga0209979_1000710_pt1 | contig 42252 bp, 76 predicted proteins | sample AnhtaG_FD_183114 | JGI IMG/M metagenome (GOLD analysis project Ga0209979, IMG submission 183114) | Deep subsurface microbial communities from Anholt, Denmark to uncover new lineages of life (NeLLi) - Anholt_01485 metaG (SPAdes) (version 2) | ecosystem: Environmental > Aquatic > Marine > Oceanic...
CGACTATCGCTTTGGAAGCAACTGAAGCCAGAGTCGGCGTGAGTCGCTTCACCATAGAGGCTGGTTGGTCGTCATACACTTGGACATGGGCAGTGGCTAAAGGAGCATTCTTGTTCTTGGATTGAGCTACGGTAACTATTGTCTCGGCATGGCTCAAATCTATCCATGCGGGGAAATAATATAGAAGAGGTCCGGAAGGTGGCTGCCAAGATGGTTTATGCAGAGGACCAGCAGAGGTGAGAAGATAGCCAATTGTTCCAGGCTGAAGTTTATCCAGGACAGTATCTCCCCTGACAGTAAGGTCACCCTTTGCCATAGCTAAAGCCAGTTCTTTAAGATTAGAGATGCCCATAGCCTGCCAGTTCTTATCAGCATCTATAATAAGCTCCGATAGCCTAGTGATTCCTCCGCCTTTGGTTTCTACACTCATGGATGACTCCAGATTGGGTCAGCCCCCAATCCCTGAGTAGTTAATATTGTGCCTATTGGCCCGGGACTGAATATGACTATTCCGACTCCATCAAATAGTGCCAAGTCGCCTTTCTGCATAGCCGCTGCTACCTCTCTAATGTTGCTTATACCCATAGCCTGCCAGTTCTTATCGGCATCTATGATTAGTTCCGACAGGCGAGTAATACCACCACCTAGCTCTTCAAGACTCATCACATAGCCTCCAACATATGCCAAAAGCTCGGATAGTTTCATCTGTTTTCATCCTAAGCCTAAGCTACCCTTTTCCAAGCATAGACTACACAGTAAGGTGGCAAGTGGCTAGGAGAATTATGACTCTGGGCTGCATGTTGGCTTGGTTGAGTAAAGCTTGGAGCTGGATGAGTATGAGCTTCATCAGCGGCACCAGAGCCAGAAAGTCCTTTAACACCCGCCACGGCAGTCACACCTATTGCTCCAACTGCTCCTCCAGAGTGGGTGAGAGCAGGATGGTCAGCATGGGTATGAGTCTTTGCTCCGCCAGTTTCCTCAGCCACATCAAAGTCAGTATCAGTCGCCTTTTGTCCAACTAGAAACTCCCCCTGTGCTATCTGACTCCAAGTTCCATAACCAAGGAGTGTACTCGGATTAGTAGCTACTACTGCCAAGAATACTGAGCCAATAGGGAAGGCTTCACCACCTCCACCAGGATGGCTATGTAACACAGTCTGCCCCCCGCCAGTCAAAGCTGGATGAGCTGGATATTCCTTTTCCACAGCCATTTACGGCTCCACGGTATCGTTCTGCTCTATTTCGGTCTTGCCATCGGTATGCGTTTGAATCGCAATAATCTTCTTTTGCCCTGATGTCGGTCGGGAAATGACTATCTGCCTATCCAAGTCGGCTATGCCAACAATCTCATCACGGATCTGTGTTGCCGATGGATTGACCTCTGCGCCGTCTTCAATAGTACTTAGCTTTTCCCCTTCTACAACCGTATAGGCTAGGTTTGTCGTGCCGTCCTGGAGGGCATCTGCGCTCACAGCAGTGGCTCTAGTCACCTGGTTAGAGGCGGCGTTTACCTTGTCTACTATCTGGTTATCTGAGTAGGTTTGCGCGTTGGGGTCTAAATATACCTTTTGAATTGCCATATTAACCTCCTTCTAAGGCGCAGGGGTATCATCGTACTCTACGGCTACCAAGTTTATCGCAGGGTCAAAGTAGATATTTTTTATCTTGTACTTGTTGCTAGGCGGTAATGATAGCACTGTTATGTCCTTAACAGATGGTTCCTTTCCGTTAATAGGCTCTGGTAGATTTACGATGCGATGGACTTCCCAGTTCTTATCAGCGTCTATAATAAGCTCTGACAACTTGGTGATTCCTCCGCCTCTGGTTTCTACACTCATCACATTTCCTCGAGCATATAGCTGTAAGCAAGAGTCTTGGGGTTGTCGGCGGCATTATCACTCTGACAGGTCACTCTCAGCACATCAAAAATACCGACCGTGCCGTTAATTGTCCACCGACCAGGACCGTTCGCTGCAACGGTGAATGCCTGGCTGTATACTTGTGTCTCAACTCCGATGATTGGATGATACATTCTGATGGTGAGACTGCCGACGATGGTAGTCATATCAATAAATAGGCTGTGAACTTTATATCTCGTATTTGCAGCGCCGATTAACACCAGATTAGTCTCTGCTGCCTGCCAGTTAGCAGCAAGGGAACCTCCAATTGGGGGTAGCCCCGCAAAGTTCATTATTCTGGCGAGAAAGGGATGAATAATAAGTATCTCATCTCCGATATCTACTGGCACTGTAAAGGCATTTGCTGTGAAATTTCCGGTGGCAGTACCGTAGTTTGTAATCAGCTGAGACTCGCCCTGCGGTGCTACGCTACCCCCAGCAGCATCCCTAAAGACAAAAGCATAGTATTGACCCAATCCACCGACTTCGGTGAACTTCCCGGCTCCGAGGCCAGCCAAAGTCGGTATGGTAAACTGGTTAGCGGCGGGGACAGCGGTGACTACACCATAATAGACAAGACCCTGATTGACACCAGTTGGGCCAACGGCTGCTAGTATAGCAGCAACCCAAGCAACCGGTATGGTACTGATATTGGGATGTAGCAAAAGGAGCTGGTCGCCAACAGCTAGAGGGGCCGTATAGGCGGCATGGGTGAAAGTTCCCGAGCCACTGACATAAGCACTAACCGCTGGCTGCTCGGCGTGGGGGGCTGTTGTTGTGCCGTTCGCCTTAGCCAGCACATAGGCTGCATAGCCAACCAAAGCGCCGTCACCAAGTCCCGCCAGCCCAGCCGCCACAAACTGAGTAGCGCTGATAACCCGGGTAACTACTCCATAGTAGGCTAGGTCAGTTCTTATTTTGGGAAAGCTACTTGGGTCAGCCACCTCTTAGCTCCTTTGCTCCGCAGTGAATATTGCTATGGAGCCAGCTATGTTCGTACTGACATAAATTACATTTGCGTTCTTGACGTAGTAAGTTATAGCCTCATTAAATACCAGCGGCCAGGCTGAATTTGGATTCGTACATTCTGCAGGAGTTCTCGCCACGAATATCAGAGAGCCCACAGCATTAAGAGGGGACGCCTTAATTGCTAAAGCCATGCCATCCGGTATTTCCATGTCAGAGGCTTGATAAGGCGTAGCGGCCGCAACGCATAGGATTGAGAAAGAGCGAGTACCTTTGGCGTTCGGCGGCCATCCCAACCCGCCTTCCAGCATAAGTGCCTGGATAGCGGCAACAGTCGCCAGTGTGTTCTCGTCAACTTTTTGCGCCGAGTCGGCGATGGCTATTACCAGCTGCATCAGCTCTTCGGGAATAGTCCCGGGGGGAGCTGCCTCTGCCTTGCCTGACTTTAGCCAAGCGAGAGCAGCCATAATAGCGGCAGCGGTGCTCATGCCGGCGGCGACTTTAGAAGATTGGTCGTCCTTAGACATGAAGCACCTCCTTTAGCCGATTACAGCTACTTCTAACATAATGTCAATTGTGCCGCCACCTGCTAGAGCTGCTGGCCAGGCGACGATATCGGCGAACGACTCTACCTCGGGCAGGTTATCATAGATATCCTCAAGGTTGTTCATAGAAGCCATCGCCGGCAGCAGGACCGGTAGCCCTACAGTAGGTAAACCATTGCCTATTAAGACCCAGGTATTGCCTGCAGTGTTGTTGAACAGGTGCACCTTGAGTATTTTCACCGACTTGACGCCGACGAGCTGGCCAACGAGCACCGGTATGGTGAAGACAACCAGTGAACCGCCAACACCGGCAGCAACCAAGTTGACAACGGGTCCAGTTACAACAATTCCCTCTTTATTTGCCAGTAACATTTTTACCTCCTTTAGTCACCTATTCCCCGACCGGAGCACCAGACATCAGTGCACGGCGCCTTACCCATCTTGATAGCATTCACCAGCTCAGGGTCGGCGTTCTTGCCATCTCCCTCAAGGTTTACGGTGTGGAAACGGTAGCCGATGGCAATAAGGCGAACTGCGCCAAGAGCAAAGGCATGGCCGTTGATTGCCTCAACTGCGGGACGGTTATTCTGCCATACCGCTATCTCGGTCGAGACAAGATTGGGGTCACGGAACAGAATATTCATATCGACCGGGACCTGCAGGTTGCGAAGTTGGTATTTGGCGATGCCGGCGGGGTGGTAGAGCCGTATCTGTGCGTCATCGATGGGGTACCAGCGCCAGAGGCCGAACTCGCCGTCGGCCATCTCGAGGTTGACGATATTGACTCGGCCGCTCGGGGTTACTGGCGCCAAGCCAAGGCCGGCGGTAATGTCTATGCACTGAAATGGGGGGATACCCTCGAGGAAATCGACCTTTCGATAGTAGGTCTTCTGCTGGTAGTGGATGCCGACACTGTGATTTTGCAGGGCGACGGGATCGAACATCCCGACCTGCGCTTTGAAGATATAAAGATCAGGCATATCAACCTCCTTTTCTGTCTCTATCTTCGGAGTTTGAATCCGATTATTTACTTATGAAGTTGGGGGGGGGTTGCCCCCTCCCAACTTTTTCTACTTGGATTAGTCACCAACGGCGGTGGCTATTATGACACGGCACGATGTTAAGCCGACAGCTCCACCAACAGGGTTAGTCACAACGCTGTATGCCACTCGGCTACCGGGGTCAACAATATCTACCGGTATTTTGACAGGGTATGGCAGTATAGCCGGTGCTATGTTTCCCGATGCTGTGGCTGCAGCGATGTGTATAAGGCTGAAATACCAGCCGGTGACTATTACTGTTGTTGCCGCTACGGCGGCACCATCAGCACCACCATAGCCTAGGCTTACCCGCCAGCCCTGCTCCACAACAAGACCCCCAGCGGCGCTTACAATGAAGCCGCATATCCACCATGGGACTGCTGGAGAGGCAGCGGCGGCAAATAGCTGCGCCCATGCACCTACGGCACAGGGAACCTCTGCGATCGGCAGTACCTGGTAGCGGATATTGCCTGACTCAACTGCAGCCAGATATAGTTGGTCTACCTCAGACTTTAATGCCATAGCTTTTTCTCCTTTCTCCCTTTCGGGTTACTTGCCTAGATTAAGCTCGACCTTATTTAATTAAGTTAGGCTACGACAAGACCGCTGGTCTCAAACAGGAAGTTGTGGACATGGACTCGCGCACCAGCAGCGACAACAGCTCGGCCCAGAACCTGGATGGCAAAGAGTTCCTGTGGGTCTATAACCACAGCCTCGGAGAAGAAGGCGTCAGGCTCCCACCTTACCCCCAACTGTTCCATGTCAAACTGCGCGATGATATTGCCTAGAGCGCCGCCCCTCCGGAAGATAAGGCGGGAAACGGGCATCGGAACAATGGGCGACTCAACGGAAACACCGTAGCAGACCATCAGCTTGCCCACGAGAAGCGTGTAAGCTGCCAGTGCGTTCAAGGCGCTGACAACACCGCCGACTGCCAAGGCTACCGTCAGCCATGAGTCCTGGGCAGCCGCCAAGGGGGCAGCGCCGAAGTCGGTCAGGGGTGCCAGCTCACGCTGGTCTATTGACCTCGGCCATTGGCCAGTCATTATATAGTCGTGGATGAGCTGGACCCTGCTCTTCTTATTGGCCAGCGGAATGGGCTGCAGGTTGGGGACGTCGGCGTTGATATCGCCGATGCCTTTCAGGCCGCACCTCTCCAGACCGGCTGCTAGGGCATTTAACCGGTATTCTTTCTTCTCCATCAGGGACATATCGCCGGACATAACCAGATAATTTCGTGAAGCCATCAGTGTAAACCTCCTTCAGACTTCTTTTTTTCTCGCACTCCAGCTTTATTCTAGAATGCGACTGCCTGTTCCAATTCAGGCTGATAGGTTCTTTGCGTTACCCTACCCTCAGCGAGTTGTTTGGTGGCTCTGGCTCTCTCGATAACTCGCTGCGCCTCCTGGATTGCTGCCGATCCGGCTCCACCCCTGCTCGCGGCACCCATGGACGTGGACAGGTTGTAGGCGAATCTGGGCAGGTCATAGAGGAAGCCGTGGGAGACATGCTCCGACCAGCGCTCCCAGCGTTTCATCCACCCGAAGACGCTGATGAGAGTGGCGGCGAGGCCGACGCCGAGATAGGTGTAGAAGGACGCCTTCTTGAAGATGTCCTTGCTGGTGATTTTGCCGTCGGCAATACGCTTGTTATCCCACCACTCGGCAAGGGTAACGGCACCGCCATAGGCAATTTCGCCAAAATCCTCAATCCTGATCATAATTTCCTCCTTTATCTGAAATACCGCACTCGACCTGTGCGGTGGGAAGCAACTCTCTCCAAAAGGAAAGCCGGGAAGCTTTCAACCTTTTATTGAAAGTTGCTTCCCGGCTTTCCTCAATTTTAAGTCTATCTGTGCGGTGGGCGAGCACTCCGGTCAAAAGAAGAGAGGGCTAGCTCTCAGACTCTCGCCCGAAAGTGCTAGCCCTCTCTTTAACTATTTTTACTCTAAACCTATTTTAGAAAGGTGATTTTCCTGATTATTATTCCCTCCCTCACTAAGAATTACTGCACTCGACCTGTGCAGTGGGCGAGCACCTTGTCTAAAAAGCGAGAGGGGTGAGCTCCCGAGCCTTCTTAGCTCAAGAGTGCTCACCCCTCTCTTTAACTACTCTAACTTAAAAATATCACTAAGCTAATTGTTTGTCAAGCCTTTACACCTATTTCTTTTTAGACATGGCTTTCACGGCGATAACGCCAACGCCGAGCGCCGCAACTCCACCAATAACCCACGGCCATATAGAAGGCTTTGTCACTACTTCTTCTTCAGCTATTTGGTCAAGGTACCCCCGCAGCTCCGCCTCAGACATTGCCTCTAGGGTATCTATAGGAGTTGGTGTTCGTTCCCAGTATTCCTCAGAGTCCTGAATAGTCATGATTAAAGTTTCTTTACCCCAACCTGGCTTGACATCTTTGAGTGCTGGATTACGTTTATAGGTGAAAGGCTTGATTAGACAATTATATATCACTATGATGAGGCCGATTGAAGCCAGAATAAGAAGAAGCGGTCCCACCCACCAGACTACTCCGGTAGACATTCCTAATCCCGCTGCTACCGTTGGGGATGTGCCGATGATTTCTATCCGCCAGTTGGTCCACGGGCGCCAAGGGTCCTCGTCAACATAGACCCTCGTCTCCATGACCCGACCACCCGCCTTTCTCACCTCATCTTCACAATGGGCTGCAAATCTACCGGCTACCCAACTAGCCGGTGTGAACGGGATAGTCGTGAAGGTAAAGGTGACAGTATCGCACGGGCCGTCATAGATATAGGCGTAGGGGTAAATAGTCTCCTCTAGGAGCACAAGAGTAGGAGGAACCCCGACAGCATTTAATACTACCCCTTCCCATTTATCAAGAGTAGTTGTCATTTCTACTCCTTAATATGCGTAGTAGGTTACCACTGCTGACCAGTAACCAGCTAGGTCAACGACAGCAATGTTAATTCTCGCTCTGAGTTTCACATTTACACCTTGGGCAAGTAAAAACCAATCAATCCCTGCAGGAGGGCATACTAGGGTGGTCCCATCAGGCTTGGTAACTACGATCCCAACGCCGGTTTTTATGGCTGCGGTTGACAGATTGGTTACATCAACATGAAGCTCAAAGCTTTCCCCAAACTTCTTCACTGTTACCGGGGCAGTCTTGACAGACACCAATCCTGTTTCGCCTTTACTGACGAAAACATCATCAATGCGCCCAGCTAAGGTTGCAACCGCATCTAGCACTTTTCCTGACCAAGTTTTCAAAATAGTTGAGCCAGGTGCAGCTGTGCGGTATACGCCTTGAGGTGTAACCACCACTTCGTCTAAAGCAAAAGCATTCTCAATTGCTGAAGGTATTGGTGTCCGAAAAGTGGGTGGCACCATTCGTACTTCCCCTTCAATATCCCACTGCTCTCTGTTTAGCATGAGTTACCTCCTTACTCTATTACTCTAGCACTTTGGGTGACCACTTTTGGGTGACCACATTCCCTCCCTACTATCATAAAGAATACGGGATGATATTGTCAATACTGTTCACCATGACACCTCTTTGAGCAGGTTATCGAAAGTTCCCTTGGCGACATCCTCAACCACCCTGGCAGCCACATCGGTCATAGCTTCGGCGTGGGCTTTGGATAAATCCTCGGCAGAACCAGTCTGACGGTACTCCCGGTGGTGTCCCAGCTCGTGCACCAGGGTGTCCACCGTGGTGCGCCCGCTGTAGAGTTGGTCAAGATTGATGTAGATTACCCCTGTGGTAGTACCATAGAGACCGGCCGTCCTCACACGGTCGCTGGCGGGAGGGATAACAGCCGCATATACGGATACTGGGGTGGCTACCACTCTAGCCAGCTTCAGGTGGCTTAGTTGTCGTGAGCCCAGTTTCTCATCCGGGACAACCTCTGCGCTCCTTAGCCGTTTTTGGGAGTCATTTATAATATCTGCATCAGTGGGAATTGATTTTCCCAGCCCGTTTAGTTCTTCTTGAGTGAAACTTACTGACTCATAGCCAAGGTGTTTTATAGTGTTGTCAAATTTCCCACTAGTACGGATAACTGCGTTCTCGGGAAGCTCCTTGGGCTTCCGCGGCACTCGGGGTTCGGGGATTTCAGGCTTAACCTCTGGGGTGGGTGTAACCATTTAACCCCCCTTGGCTCTGGCTATTGCTGTTTCAAAGGCTGTGTCCAGCTTCTCCCGGTACCCGATATCGTCTATGGTGAATGCTAAGTATTCTGGGGAGTCGGAGACAAACTCCAGCTCCTGTTTGGGGCTTGGGAGTAAAGGCTCGGTGGGAATGACGGCAGGTTCTAAATTACTAGGCTTGTGAGCTACTATTGTATCTTCAAAGACACGGTTAGTAGTTATACCATCAGTAACCTCAACTTCTAGTATAGGTTGACCCCCCCATGTAGTAGTATAAACTCCCTTGACAGTAAGCCAGGGTAAGCCCCCAATTTCTTTCCATGCACTGGATTTAACCTTGTCACCTACTCTTAGGGATTTTTTGCCATCGGTGGGGATGACGGCTGATGATAGCTCTCTTTGCAATTCAGGATAATCCTTCAGCACTTCAGCAGCCACGGGCTTGCCTTCTTTAAGTGCTCTTTGTACAGCTGTTTTGTGAGAGCGGTAAGTCTCGCCATAGCCCGCTTTTATCCAATCTATTCTAGGCTTTCCATGTCCATACTTACTTGCCTCAGCATAGGCATACTCTTCAAGCGTCATCTGCCACGGCTCTTTCAAACTAGACGGCTCGGTGGGAATGACGGCGGGCATCCCAGCCTCGGCTCTGGGGATTGCTGGTATAGTCTTCTCTATCCTATCTGCATCCCGTCTGGCTTGCCTAGCATTTTGATTTAATATTCTAGCTTTGCTTTCAGTTGTAGCTAATGCCCTTGCCTCCGCTTCATTTGCCTGTCTTCTCAACTCTGCTACAAATGCTCTCGCAGCAGGTATATTATCTGGATTAGCAACAAGTTCCCTCCCCCTCTTTATGACACCTTTGGTAATATCAATAACCTCTGGGGTAACAGGTGTAACTGCCACTTTTCCCCACAAGCCCGGGTGTTTCGCCTTGTAGTGGTGTCTGAGCCAGGCTATTCTCTCGGGGAACTTACCCTCCTCGAGGAGCTCCTTCGGTGCGCACTCGCCACACTGTCGGCAACAAAACTTTCTCAGGGGGTCGCCTTCAGTGGCAGCCAGAAGATTGATAATGTCCGGGGGGAAGGTCCCTTCCTCTACTGTTAACCCTATAATTGCTTTCTTTCTTGCCCATAGCCCGCCACTAATATAATCAATATCTCTATCGTCAACGCCTGCAAGGTAAAGCACTCTCATTATCATGTCAAGCTTCTGCGGGTTCTGTTTACAGAATTGCGTTAGTTTGGATAAATCCTTGACGGTAGCCAGAAACTCTAAATCAGAGAAGGATACTTCCTTTGGTTGATGCACCCATTCCCCTGAATCCACCATTTTATCCATTGTTACAACATCTAACCTTACCCGTTTGCCCTCTGGCTCATAAGTGACTACCCACTTCCTATCAGCCCCAGCATAAAAATCAAGTATTACTTCGCCTCTCGGAGTTTTGAACACATCCCCCACCTTAAAAATTCCCTCTTCGGGTAATGAAATTGTCTCACTCTGGGGGAGTCGTCTGGGTTTCCCCTCTTCCCAGACTTCGCCGGTCGCTGGATTCTGCCCCAGCTTTCTGACCCTCTCGTTTTCCTTGTTAAAGGATTCCTTGAGGACGAGGTCATCAAAGTAAAAGACAGTCTGGCCAGGGCTCAGGACCCTGACGTATTTTTGGCTGGTAGTTTGGGTAGAATAAACAGGGGCTATCCTAAAGGCCTTGTGGAGACCTCGTCTTCTCAGCTCGCTCAGTAGTTGGTCTCCCGTAGTCGTTGGCTGATAGGCTGGCAAGTGGCCGTCTTGGAGCCTGAAGGTGTCCTTGGGATTCGGAGTGTAAATACCCTGGATTTCTAACCTTGGTTCGTAGCCTCGTCTGTAGCTTCGCAGGTCAATAACGGAATATTCTTTGTGAGCCTTGGAGTAACCCTCAATCGGGTGTGGACGAGTTGCTTCTGTGACGTAAAGAACATCATCGCGCTGCAAGCGCTTTACTGGAGTGAAAGGAATTGGCTCTCTCTCTCCAGCCAGTTGCTCATCAGTGAGTTTAGGGTTGCCAGTAGTAGAATACTGTGCAGTGCCCCCATGCTGCTCATGAGTAGCCGCCAGATACTTAGACTCTACCTGACGGCCAGTACTTTTTTTGTCTCTGGAAGCCTAGTTCCCCCGCGCTCTATGTACTTCACGGCTGGCCCTCGGACAATTATAGCTATCCCAATAATCCCGATAACGCTAACAATTAATATCGGTAACAGTGCTTGGCTAATTGTCTCGATCTTCATAATACCGAAGGCAATTAGCCCGATGGTGAAAAGGGGAACGAGAATTGGGATGATAATCTGCCACTGGGGTGACCCTTTTTGCAAAACAAACTCAGTGGTGGGTATGCCCTCAACCAGTGCGGCAGTTGGTCTAGTTAGATGGCAACCAGTTTCCACCATTCCCAGGAACATGTAGTCGAGCTCCTCTTCAGTTGGCATGCCTTCGGTGCAGATGGTTATTCTGGCTTTCTGTCCCATATCAATAGTGGACTCCATCACCTCAAGAGCAGTAGCAAGGTCTTCTCTGGAATAGCCGACTATCTCTGCGACTTCCATAGGATACCTCCCTTCGGTCTCTGTCGGCCGTGCGGCAACGTTAATAAGTAGGCTGGTAAGCGCCCCTATTGCAGTGCTGAAAATAAAGTGCTCCGGCCGCAGATAACCTTCATCCATTTACCCTATTATTGTCCGCAAAATGGGCAAATGTCAATACGAGGGCTATCTTACGGCTGGACATCACTTCCCCTTCTTCTCTTTACGCTCAGTCATGATAGCGTTATAGGCTTCAGTTGCTTGCTGAAATTTCGTGGGGTCTGGTTTAGTCCCTGTATCGGGGTGGTATTCTCTGGCTAAAGCGCGGTAGGCTGACCGAACCACCACATCCATAGCTTCAGGGTGAATGCCGAGTATAAAGTAAGGGTTATCAGGTGCTAACTCTCGCTCCTCGGGACCGGCAAACCAATTGGCTGCCTTTTTTGCTAACTCCTCGCCAAAGATATTTATCGTCCTTCCGGCGACATACTTTAGACGCCTGCCGGTGCAGATGTAGAGGATATCATCGAAGTTTCTCAAGCCTTTCTTAAATTGGGTTGCTCTTGTTTTTGTTGCCATAGGTTACCTCCTTGGCCATTACCTCTGCCATTTCCACAGGCTTCAAATCAAACTCACGAAGCCCGATATCTGTGGCAAAACAATACTGATCATTAAACATGCCGTGTAGGATATATTTACCCCTGGATGATTTCTCCGGTCCAGCGGTAGCTTCTAAGATACGGTCGTCGCCGTCCTCTCCCTCGGTTATGTCCCACATATGACCGGTTGTCTTATCGCCCATTTTCCACAGGCCGAAGGCGCAGTAGACCTTGTCCGGCGGAATATAGTTTCGGAGGATGCTACAGAGAAGAATGGACTTGTCGTCACAGTCCCCCGCCGTCTCTGCCAAAGTCTCTTTAGGTTCGGCCCAGTAGTCGCCAACCTCGGATCGGTAAGTGGTAAAAGAATTAACGAACTCCTGGGCGGCAGTGATGAAATCAGGGGCTTGCACCAGCACCCTGGCGATATCCCTTACCTCCGGATCGTCTGGTTGCACCAGTGAGCGGATAGAATGATACTTTTGGTCATACCGCACATCGGCTAAGAGGTCATCATACTGTTGAAGTTTGCTATCCCCGGCGACTATGGAAATGGCGCCATTTTTCAGCATCTCTTTCACCGCCACCTGGTCAGTCTTAAAGTAAGCCATAGCTTCCTCCATTGTTCTAAAAGTTTGAGTGGATTCTTTGACGGGATACCAGGGGAAGGTTCCCTCTAGCTCACGAGCATAGTCCTCTACCGGGACATATTCTACCGGGGGTCCGAAAACTGTGTGGTTGACAAGCCATCCCATGAAGGACAAGCCAGTACGCCCGCCGCTTCTGAAGATAGGTAACGCGAAGGACTCCACTGCTAGAAGCCCGAGAAACAAACGAGGAGCGACCCTTTTTAATTCCTTAACTCTTTCAGGTTCCATGTGCCCTCAATGCCTCCTCGTAAGCGTCTCTGGCAAGCCGTTCGGCTTCCGAATACGGAAGGTGTGGGTGACCAAAGGGACTATCCGGAGTAAGATTAGTCGAGTCGTGGAGAAGTCTCCAGAAATTTACTCCATCGTGCCGTGAATGGCTAGCTCCACGCCAGATTGGAAGTATACTGGCAACTCCTAAGATACCTAGTCCGATGAGAAGTTTATTCACGGCTATCCCCCGTTAGCCAAAGTATACATCGCTAGGGGGAGCTTGACAAGGACTAGCTAGTTACCTCCCTCTGACCTCACCTGCGGTTACCTGCAGGTGGAGCCCCAGGGCGATACCGCTTCTAAAGGCATTGATAACCACCTCATCTACGGGAGCCTTGCGCTGGACCCCCAGCCTTAGTATTGCCTCGGTGCCTAGGCTACAGTAGTGCCTCAGTATGTCCCTCTCATCGTTCTGGAGGGAGTCGATATCTCTCTGTCCCTCTTCCTGATGTTGCTTCATCTCTTCAAAGTCTATCATCGGTTTACCTCAGTGCACCTAATCCCTTTATTTCTGATCCAGAGCGGTGCTGTATCGTTACTGGTACCGAAATTATCTCGGCTTTGGTGCAGTACCGGGTGCCGCACCTAGCACAAATATCGAAGTGGAGTAGAATTCCCTTAACTGTGGGGGTAGTGATTTTGTTTAAGTCTTGGATTGGGGTGAAGACCTTGTCCAGGGAGACGAAGGTGCCCTTGGGGATAGAAGGTTCATCGGCACAGGCATGCCGGCAGATGGTATCAGCGCAACGGCAGATGGGGCATCGTGGGAACTCCATAGGGAAATACATTTGGTATTAACCTCCTATTAAATCTTGTCAGGCTGCGTGACAGAAAGGACACTCCTTGATAGATGAGGCTTCTTCCTTGGGTATAGGAAAGGAATTTCCGCACTGGTCGCAGGTTGCTTTAACCATTCCACCCTTTGGCTCATACTCAGTTGACTCTGCCAGAGGCTTCTCCGGGTGTTTGACCAACTTGAGGAGGTGGAGCCGCAAGTTTACCAAGTATTCGGCACCCTGCGCGCCCATCTTCTGTATCGCTTTGACTAAGTCTGGCCGGGCTTCGGCTAGATACTCCACGAGTGAAGGCTTTTTACTGGGAGGCAGTGTGACTAAAGGCACTTTCTCAAGGTGCTCGGCATAGTCGCTCATTGCGGAGAAGTCAAGATGCTCCAGTGATGGGAATGTGCCCTTTCTGACCATCTCGGGGATATCTTCAAGCTGTATCGGAGCCAAATAATCTCGGAGTCCCGCAATAATCTTGTCATGATTCATTTCAACGAGAAACCAAAAGGTAAAAATACTGACTGCTTTGACAAGGCGTTTTTTGACTGCCACTATTTTTTCTCCTCCTCTGCCATGTGGGAAAGGGCTCTACCTGTCTTATCCAATAGCTCTTTGAAGCCCTTGCTTATATCCATCCTCGTCTTGTGGCGGTCTTCCTCTCTTCTTTCCTCAACAAGAAACTTGCGCAAGTCCAAAACTTTAGTTAAATCCATAACGCTTGGCTGCCCATCCAGTCCAGTTATTTGAGCCGGAAAAAATGAATTTGAAGTTTGCTCAGGGATGCCCAGTATTGACTTCAGCATTGGACCGGCCTCCTTCACTTGACTCATAGCACTGATGAAGTCAGTGAGCTGCTCCATAAAGGACTTAGGCTGAGTAGCTAACCCCGGTTGGGGTATATGGCTTAGTATCTCCTGCCTCTGTAGCGCCAGCTTGTCGGCGAGAATCTCTTTTAATGAAGCAATATCAGAGCCCTTATTGATATAAGGCTCAAGGGCTGTAAGGATCTCCGAGACCTTTTCCATGGCTGCTGGTTGGGTACCCCCTGCTTGCACGGCGCCCCCTAGTCTATTCTTTAACGCCCTTATAGCCAGGATATCCTTGGCATCTTGCATGGTGTAGTCACCAAGACCAGTGCCCACCCTTACCGGTATATCCTCGGTGATAATGTAGTCCCTGTCAGGGACTTTAGTCCGAGCCACACCAAGTTCGCCTTCCCCCGCGGCTAGCTTGGCCGCACCGGTGAGCTCAGTTAAAAGCTCAGGTGGAATTGCTTTTTGAAGTTTGGCACGCCAAGCGTTGACCCACAGGCTTTTCACATCAGCGGCAAGATTAGCCTGCCCCAGGGCTTCCCATACCCACTTGATATCGGCGTAATCTCCGCTCCAGACAATGTCGGCAGCCAGGACAATCCTGTCTCCCAGTATGCCTATGCGCTGGCCTATGGCCTCGAACTGTTGTCTCGGGGTGACACCCTCATCTATCATAGTTGGGTGAACCCCCCTCTCTAAGGCCTCCCTACCTACATCGGTTATCAGCCAGCCTTCTTTAACGTTGCCATCTACATTTCCCTTTTCCTTCTCCCTTTTTAGTTGTGTTAGCGTCGTCTCCGTTGTAGCCCTCAGTTCCTGAGACAATTCACTCGAGGAAACTGGTGCTGCCTTGGTATTTAATGCCTCCAGTAGCTGCTGTATAGATGCCATATTCCCTCCTTTTTCTGAATTACTGCACTCGACCTGTGCGGTGGGAAGCAACTCTCTCCAAAAGGAAAGCCGGGAAGCTTTCAACCTTTTATTGAAAGTTGCTTCCCGGCTTTCCTCAATTTTAACGAGCACTCCGGTCAAAAGAAGAGAGGGCTAGCTCTCAGACTCTCGCCCGAAAGTGCTAGCCCTCTCTTTACTTAATAGACTAAACCTAAATTAGAAAGGTGATTTTCCTGATTATTATTCCCTCCCTCTTTGTCTTGGTGTCTTGTCTTGCCTTATATATCTAGTAAAGCACAAACAAGACAAAAATGCAAGACACGTCTTGCCATTAGTAATCGGTATTGGTTTGGTTCATACTCCGATGACCTCAGGTGGCAAGACAGTTTTAGGCACAATGTCTTGTGTCTTGTCTTGCTCTTTTGTATCTAAACAAGACAACAAACGAGACACTGTCTTGCCACCAGGAAGCGGTATGGGTTACCCCATCTTTCATCAGCTTCAGTCCAAGTCCAAGTCCAGCAAGACAAGACACGAAAATTAGATAGTCTTTGCCGTCTTGACTTGGTGTCTTTGTCTTGCTGTCTTTTGAGGCGTAAAGCCATTGTTTCTTGGACTTATGCTGAATGGGGTGTATAATAGAGCCAAGAGGGTCTGACGGCTTGACAATTTGTTGTCTTGTCTTTTATCTTTTGGTGTGAGAGGAGGTGCTAACTATGAATTGGATGGCACTCATTACCAGCATTGTAGACTACCTGCCGATTGAGAGAGCCTTGTTCCCCCCCCGGGACAACACCAAAGCCTTAGAGAAATTGGCGGACAGTATGAGAGACACCAAGATCCCCCCCCAAACCCATGTTTCAGAAAAGACGACTTCTACCATCACCAGACTCCCTATAGAATCCGCAGTACCGACCACTGAGGAGACCATCGCCCAACTGAAGCGGCGACTGGGTAAGGAACTCTACAAGTTGGAGCTGGATCTGGCCAATGAGCTGAGGATAAACGGTAAGCCCTGCGATTGCCTCAACTCCAAGCATAGCCTTCTCTTTGAAGCTGTTGCCGAGGAGCTAATACCACTTGACCCACACAATCCTATTTACCGTGAAATACTAGACTGGGTAACGACTGCCATGCCTAGAGGGACTTTTGAGGCTATCAGTAGCGGCCGATATGATGCTGAGTACCCGCTGATGGCATCGGAGGTCAGAGACTTTCGCAAGAGACTTTTGGGTAACATCTCACGTGTTGCTATGATAGAACCAAAGGAGCCAGTCTATGAAACACATAATATATGACCTGCCCGAGTTTGCATATCGGTTACTCAAATTTGCGCCCAAAAGACAAGGCTTGCCTTCCTACCCTAATGCTGTTGCAGATGCACAGAGAATTTTGAGAGAAAGATTAAAGGCTACTAACTGCCCAAATTGTGGTGGACCGCTGGATAAAGACGGTTGTTGCCCTGTATGTTTGCTCTGCCCGCTACCAAAACCGATAAAATAGGTCGTTTGCCCCTCTTGACAAACTTTCCCCTTTGTGCTACTGTTTTATTAAGTGTAATGGCGTAAAGTGGCGTAAAGCCATATTATAATGGCTTACCACCGAGAGCCACCAAAAAGAGGAAAGGAGGAAAGCACCATGGCAGGTATTTATGCCAACCTTGCACAGTTGATGTCGAGCCGGGAAATGTCCATCAGCCGTACTCCCTTCAACCCCGATATCGTGGTAGTCAAGAGGGCCAGCTTCCCCAAGGGAACAGTTCCCAAGCACCTCACTGGCTTTCTCATCAAGAAGGGCGAGTGCGCTGGTAGGAACGGAACCCTAGTCTATAAGGGCAGACTAGTGCCGGCGACCGCAGCTTGTGTTGCGGAAAAACACGGTAGATAGCTCGCCTGAGAGCATCTGACAACTGAAAAAGAACAAAAGGCAGCCTTGACACGGTTGCCTTTTGTGTTTATAATGCCTTTAGGTAATGGCATGGTCGAAGAAATCAAGCTCGTAAAAGTAGAATACTACCGCCAGGTGAAGCCCCCCACCCTGAGGCAATATCTCTACCGGAGGGCAGTCCATGAAGCGATGGCTAAGATAAAGGGCAAGGTTGGAGTGACCCTGAATCCTGAGACTGGGAATCCAATCCCTGAGTCAGCCCTGGCAGCTAGGGAAGCCTTAAAAGGGCTCACCACGGAGAAAATACTGGCTGAATATCCAACTTGGAAGGAGGACTATGAGAGAGATGTCGAACAACGAAGAGGAAGAGAGGAAGATATACATCCTCGATGACGAGGAATGTACACCCTGCGAGGAAGTAAAACAGGCACTCAAAGCCGAGATAGAATCAGGCAAAGTTCAGGTGCTCCAGATTACGTCGGATGAAGCCCTGGAGTTGCTTGATAAAGCGGGCGCTGGGGATAAGATAGAGTTCCCTTCAGCCCTGGTTAAGGATGGTAAAGGGGTGAGACTCTGCCAGATTTACCACAGCAAGGACATTACTCTGTCCAAGTGCGGGGACGAGATTATCGCTATTCGGGAGCCCCCGGGAGAGCAATCGGCTACCCCCCAGTCTGAAGCACCGCCTCTACCGCCCACCGGTTGATGTAACTCTCAAAGTAAGACCGCTTTTTACCGCGATAAAATACGGCATATCTGCCCGAGGCGCCAACCACCTTCCAGACATTTGTCTCCACTTCCTCAATGATAATCTCAGCTATCGTCTCGGCACCCCTGGGACGCAAGGTTAGCGTATTATCTTCCTCGGTGATAGAAAATCCGTTTATGCTGATTTTCTTGAGGAATTCCCCTTTGGCTTTCGGGTCCACTTCTTTTTCTCCTTCAACTGAGCAGTCAGCATGTTATACTCTTCAATGTAAGCTCCGTTCACAAGCAGTCCGCAGCGGCATCGGTTTAGCTTTTTGATATCCTCCAGGGCAAACTCGCAAGGGCAGTGATTCCGTCCGGGCACACAAGGGCAACCTCCCTTCTCTATCACCAGGTCAGCCCACCTAAGAGACTCTTGCCCAGGGTGGATTTTGAGGTTGTTCTCCTCAGCGAATTTAACGATCCTGGCAGCGATTACCTCCCTGGCTGCCGTCAAAGACACTGTCTTGTCTTGTCTCGTCTTGTCTTGTCTTGTGTCTTGTCTTTGTCTTGCCGTCTCTGTGCCTCCTCTGTTATAAGCTCATTATAGCACCCTCACCCCCTCTTGACATCCTAAAACAGTTATGGTAGACTAAAACTAGATTACCTATTATACTCCAACTGTGTAGGGGGTGTCAAATGAAAGCATACAAACTACCAAAATGGCGACAGGAAGTAGAGGCAATTCTCAGAGAACAATATAAGGGCACCGAGCTGGAACAGTGGCTCAAAGCGGCCGATGAGCTTATTGACCTTGCCTTGGAGGTAGAGGTCCCTTCTAGAGATTCTGGGAAAGTGGTAACCACATTCCTTAGACTAGCAAGCGTGGAGCTCCGACCCTTAGCAGCTGTCTATGCCGGCTTCCAACTCGGAGTGGCATACGAGAGGCTTCGGAATGCAAACCGAACTTGAGAACTTAAAGCTGGTCCTGAGCTCCCCGCGACTCCGGGCTCCAAGCACTCTCACCAACTATCTTTCCATAGCCGGACAGTTTTTGACATGGTTGGGGGACCGGCTGCCGCCTGGGGAAATGGATCTCCGCCGATACTTCTTGCATAGGCGAGATGAGGGAATAAGCGAGGGCAGCCTCAGAACTTACTATGCTGTGCTGGAAAAACTTTATCGCGCCAACCATTGGGACTGGCCACTGGAAAAGGGAGACCGTCCTGAGTCACCATCAGTGGCAACCACGCCGGGGTTCACCAGGGAAGAGGTGGAGCAACTAATCAGAAACCGTGAGCTCTACTCCAAAGGTGAGTGCTTCTACCTGTCGATAGCCACCATCCTTGCCCCCAGGAGAATTGAGCTGGCCCGAATTAAGAAACGGGACATAAAGGGCAATACTCTCTACATAGACACCGCTAAGGGGGGGGAAAAGAGAACACATCTGGTCCCCGATGCGATAATGCCTTACATTGAGGCTTACCATCCCAAGGAGCATAATGTAAGAGCACTAACCTTTATGTTTGACCGGATATGTGTCAAGGGACTGGGGGAGAAGAAACCAAGCTATGGATGGCACAGCTTTCGCCGGACACTGGTCAACGAGTTACCGATAGCCCTGGCTAAAGCCGACAAGCCTCTAACCTATATCGGTTACTTCCTTCGCTGGAGCAGGAAGTCCACCGGCGCCACATTTATGGGAACACCGATGGGCGGGATATATGGCCGACCGGAGATATTAAACTCCGACCCCTTCTTTACTGACCGAGTGGGCTCCGACCCCTTCTTTGTTGACCGAGAGGTGTTTGCCGTTCACCCATTCCTACCGCTGTGGGCTAATACAAACAAATAAGAGGGGCACTGCCCCTCTCCTTGAAAGGAGAGGTTGAAGGGGCTTAGCCCCTTCAAAGTGGGGCGTGCTCCCTACTACCAAAGTAAGCCAGCCCGATAATAGGCTGGCTTACTCCTTTTATTTTGGCAATTCTTATATCCTTTATATCATCATATCAAAATCAATCATAGCCATATCTAAAATAAACTTGACAAATTATATTGTCTTGTGATTAGATATAATCGTATCTAGATTACCTCTTATTAGAGTAAGAGGAAAGGTAGGCAAGACAAGCTAAAATACCAGTCCATCATAGGATTGCTAGCCTGGCAAGCTAGAGCACCTTAAGAATTGAATACTGGAAGCCGAAGCCGGGAACGCTTGCCCTCTTTGGGCAAAACGAAAGGGGGGAAGCGATGAGACAAGCGGAACTAACAGCCGAAATCAAGGCTTATGCCCGCAAGGTAGCCAATGAGTTACCAGAAAGGTTACTTAAAGGCGAAAAGCATAAGCATAAGTCAAGGACTAGACCAAGCCAAGCCAAGCCGATAGCCGATATTGAAGCTAGTTATAATCAGCTTGCGGGGGAGTGGCGGGACTGGTTAGAGGTAGCCCTCAAATATGAGCATAGAGTCCCTAGCCAAGACCGCTATGATATACGCCATACCATACTACTGGAGCTTCACAAGGCAAGGCAAAGAGACGGTCAACCGATACCGATACTCCGAGCTTATCGGATAGCTAGCTTGACGGTAGCCTTATATTGGCGGCAAATCATTAAGCCGCTAGTCAAGGTCTGTGTTATAGACGGTATAGCCAAAGAGCCTAATAATGGTAACTGTAGCTTTAAGGACAAACCGTCTAAATGCCGACAATGCCCCTTCCTAGCGGTGCGACCTATACAAAGCCTTGACCAGTCAACTACCGACTACGATGGCTATGAGTGCCGACTGCTGGATACCGTAGCCGATGATAAGGCTATTGAGGCAATTGACATTGATAGTCGTGTTGACGCTAGCCAATGGTTGCTCGGTTGCAAGGTGCGACTTATTGAAATAGCGACAAAGAAGCTAGACGGTATTCCGCTAAACAAAAACGACCAGAAGTATCTGGAACGCTATCGGAAGCGTTACCAACTAGCTTTAGTCTAAAATGTCGCATTTGACCCTCAGTTTACAGTATAGATAGTGGAAGCACTGTATAAGCTAGCGTGTCGCAGTTATACAGTAGTTTACTACTAGGTGAAGCTGGTAGCCTTGCCCACTACCAGATAGCCAAAAGGGGGTCAAGTGGAAAAATTGAATATCGTGGGCAAGCGTTCAGGCGAGGGCTTTGTAGCTCATAAGGCTATGCTGGTAAGTGCCCTGTCTAGGGCACTAGCCGATAGAGTGATATTGAACGATGTTACTCTAGGGCGTAAAGGCTTACTCGGATACCTAAAGGCTTTGGGGGGTAGTAACATTGTCAAGGTTACCCCCTCAAATGGTAGTGCTAGCGAGTCGCAGGCTATCGGTAAGAGGCTTAAAGCTATCTGCGGAGCTAATACCAGTTATCTAGCCGATATGGACTGGATAGGTGAAAAAACGCCTTTGACCCTTTGCGATGTTAGGGTTAGCCCCTGTAACACCGTCAAGCCTAATGTGGGAGCTATTGAGTTAGCCGACGCACTAAATAGAGTGCTACCGTTTACCGCTACTGATGACGCTAGACCTATACTCCAATGCGTCAAGTTTGTGGCAAAAGACGGTAAATTGACGCTGGTTAGTGCCGATGGCTTTATGCTAGCAATAGTTACCCTTGACTATGATGATGGGGAAGGGGAAGCCCTGATAAACCGTAACGACCTTAAAGGTATAGCCAATGCCTTAAAGCGGGCAAAGCGGGCTAGGGTTAGCTTTGGGAAAGAGGATGTTACCATACCGTCAAGCCTCATTATAGACACCGAGCTAATCCGCTATAAGTGGGTTAGCGTGGGCGGTAGCTTCCCCGAATATCAGAAGCTAATTCCTACCGAGTTTAACACGGTAGCCCACTTTGACACGGTAGAGGCAATCAAGGCGGTCAATTCGCTTAAAGCCATATCCGATAATCCGAAAGCCTATCCGATAGACTTGACCATTGGCGACGGTAAAATAGTGATGGCTAATCCTGATGATAAGGGTCAAGCCGAGCTGACCGCTGATACCGATGGCGAAGGCTTTGTGCGGATAGACGGTCAATACCTTGCTCAAGCCTTGCGGGCTTGTGGTGGTATGGTAGATTTTAAGCTCATCAATGCCTATTCACCGACTCTATTCACTACCGACGGTTATCAGTTGGTAGTAATGCCAATGATGACCGATAAGTCACAAGCCGAGCAAAAGGCAAAAGCCAAGCCAGCCAAAGCCGAGCAACCTACCGAGCCAACCGAGCCGATGTCGTGGGCGGAAGCCGAGAAGGTAGCCAAAGACCGTTCCCTAGCCGAGCAAGCCGAGCCGGTAGCAGAAGCGGAAGCGATAGCGGAAGCGGTAGCCGAAGCGGAAGCCGAAGCCAAGCCGAAGCGTAGCCGAAAGAGGGACAAAGTAGCCGTAGCCTAGAACGCTTGAACTCACAAAACAAAACAGCCACGCAAGAATAGGGGTGGATAGCCCCTATTTTTGCTATTTTTAGGGGGTATTCTTCCCCGAAGGCGTGGGAAGGATACCCCTCTTTTTGTGGCTAGAAAGCGGGGTAGATGAAGCACACTACAGCTTGGAATGTATGGGGTAGATATTTTGTCTGTTTCACCTGTGGGGCAGAGTGGGCATATAACGGAGAAGGTATGCCCCGAACCATAGGTGACATTGACCCGCAATTCAGATGCCCAAACGAAAAAATATCTATCCAGCTAAAGCTAGACCTGTAACCAAGCAAAGGTTGATGTCTGAAAGTAAAAACTGAATAGCGAAGAGAGGGGCTTCGCCCCTCTTACCAAAGCCAGGGGGGCGGAAGCCTTAGACTACCGCCCCCCTCTTTTTGCTCCAAATCAGATAGAAAGGAGGGGAGAAAGTGAGAGTGAATTGGAGACAGGTAGTAATCATAGTAGGCTTATCTACCATCGCTATACTTATCTTACTATGGTTAGCTAATCTAAGCTAGGAGACCTTAACTAACCTAAATCTGAAGGGATAACTATGCCAAGAAAGGAGGTGAAACTATGCCTATCAGATGGAGTGCGGTAAAGGTTAGCGAGGCTATGGATATGGCAGAGGAGTTTGTCAATCAGGCAGCCGAGCCACTAGAGCAGGCAAGGCTTGTCTTGCGGGAAGCCCGCAAGATAGACAATCTACCGGGGTATGTTGACGACCGCCTTATCCGCATCCTTGGCGAGATAGAGCGGGCAATCGGGGGAAGCCAGCTTGAGCCAGTGGGACGACTGAAAGCTGGAATAGAGGCAGTCCGAAAGTCTATCCCTAGCCAAACACTACAGAGGGAGCAGGCAAAACTCAAGAACGGTAGCACACTTAAACTGATGTAAAGTGTCGCAAAGTAGTGCAAAGTAGTGCAAAGTGTATCACTTTGAACAGGTAGCTATGCCCAAAAATAGCAAAGAAGGAGGTGAGACAGATGACAACCCAGCTCGGACTTTTTGAGGAGGCTAAGGTTGAGGTGGGAGAGCCAGAGCCGATGACCCCAGTCAGAGTAGGCAGTAGGGTAGCCCAAATCCCGCTCCATAAGAGACGGAGGGAAGCCTGTAATAGGCTAATGGAAATCCTTGCCGAGCTTGAGGGGAAGGATGTCCATATTGGTTCGTATGATGCTGGGGGAAAACACTTCTGGCTTGACAACCTCAAGCTCCCCAGGCTCAAGCTGGACTGGTATCCCCCAGGCAGGCACACTAAAGACTATATCCCTAGCGTGGTAGTCCTCTGGGGAAGCAGGTCAGCACAGGTCAGGATATTCACCGACTACCTGGTGGCGGTCAGAGAGCAAGAATACCAGGGCTACTGGCTTTACCTTTTGGACTTCCGCAACGGCTTGTGGGAGCACCCGATAGATAATTACCGGTCCCACTATGCGTGTCTAACGATAACCAAGTTTAAGGACTAAACTGTGACAAAACTGTAACAGAATTGTAACAGAATTGTTACAAAATTGAAGGGGTAACTACGCCCGAAAGGAGGTGCTATTGTGCCAGATTTAGAAGTAGAACTTAACCTAGCGGAAGCAAAAGCCTGGCGCGCCCTGGGTCAATACAAGTTTATGATGTTTGGCTACTGGGCCGCAATATGGGTACATCTAAACAAGATTGGGGGGTTTAACCAGCGAAATCCCTTCAGCCCACTGGTGGAATTAGCTCAGCAAGAGAAGAAAGGAGGTTGATTATATGACTGAAGACAAGGGTGTGAGAGTAGCCAAGTGCCCGATTGGGCGGGAGTATTGTTATCCGTCTTGCTACTGGCGCAAAGGTAACCGATGTTGCTACAGAAGCAAGCGGGGCAGGCAGATACCCGAACTAAAAAAGAAAGGAGATGATAACTGAATATGACTCAATCAATTGAGAAAGGCATCTCCGAGATAGTGGGATGCCTTACAGACCCCATCCTTGTCTTTCCCGGGGGCTGGGGCGACAGTCTTCCCGAATGGTTAAAGAATACTATTACCCTAGAGAGACTAGCGATGAATATGAGGGCACTCAAGGGGGAGGAGATGACAGGGACGGATGCTGAAGCCTGCGCCTATCTCTATACTGCTGCCTTAACTCAGCCTATGGACCACGACTGGGGGCAAATCTACCTCTACATCGCCACCAAAGTCTATGAGAAGTGGCGCACCAAGGAGTCGGGGGTTACAATGCCGCCGGATATCGCCGTGGACAAGCTGGATGATGAGCAAATGCGGGATCTCAATCGGCTCAAAGAGTGGCTCTACCGCAAGAGAATCCAGGTAAGGCTCGAACGAGACCGAGCTGAGAGGCGGCAGAAGAAAGAAGAAGAGGCAGCCGCGAAAGAGGCGGCGCAGCCGGCACTGTTTACTTTTTAGTATATTACTTGTAGTGATATACTAGAAGGGAAGGAGGTAAATGCAGGAGCGATATCTTCGCCTAAAAACGGGGGATTTTGAGTTTACGGGTATATTCCTGGACAATAAAACCATCGTGTTGGGCTGGGTTGCCGAGACGGAGGTCCAGAATATAATATTGATGCGTATTATCACAATCAAGTGGAGTTGGCCACTAGTTAAATGCGTTACCTGTTTCACCGATAGGTAAACAGAACTAGACTACCGTTTGGGGGGAGCGGATTTCCGCTCCCCCCTTTTTGTCCAAAAATTGACAATTACACCCCAAAAAGTAACATTACTTTTTACCTATTGCATTCGTGTGGGAGGTGCGTTATACTTTGGTATATTGTCTCGGCGAGACAATTACTACCTCAAGAGTAATAAAAATGAAGAAAGCCGAGGTACCGTTGCTAGTGGCTCTCGGCTGAAAGGGGGTAATGCTAAGAGTAACCGCATCACATTTTCAGTATACCACAGAAAAGTCTTAAAAGAAAGGAGGTAATACCGTGACGAGGTTTCTAAAATCGTTCCGCCATGGTGAAAAGGGATTCACGCTAATTGAACTCCTAATCGTGATTCTCATCCTCGGTGTCCTGGCGGCAGTAGTAGTGCCCAATGCTGCTAGGTTCCTGCAGTCGGGACAAAAAGGAGCCGCCGAATCAGAGCTGGGTAGCGTTCAGGTAGCAGTGTATGCCGGTATGGCTGACGCCGGCGTAGGGACTATCGACGGAAGTGATGCTGTTTCTAGTGCCGCTGGCGGTGGCGTGATTAACGCCGACCCAGCGATTGATATAGGTGAGTACCTCCAGGGTAGCATTGCCCGACTCAAGGGAAGCTGGACAGTTGACGAAACTGGCTTAGTTACCGACGGTACGTTCCCAGACAGTAGCACGACCGAGACCTATTGGGCGTATACAACACCTGAAGACATACCCACGTGGACTCATTACCCGACGGCGTAAGAAGACTTATGGCGGGCTCTGCCAGGGGAAACAAGGGTTCTAGGAGTTAGCAGCTCCCTAGAAGGGTGAAGCACCCCTCCCGTGTGCCGCCATTGGCGTAATCGGGCAAGTGGCATCCCGCCGCCAGTTAGGGAATACTAAACCATTAACCAACCCTGAAAATGCTTGGATTTTGATTCTGGTGCGTCTGCTGTGGCAAAACAGGGACTCTGAGCGATGTCAGCTTAGAGTCCCCCCTTTTTTATCCCTAAAATTGACCAAAGGGGGGGCTTGACAAGCTACCCCGAAGTGTAATAGACTATTACGTATGAAAAGAACAACTGGAACTGACAGTAACTTTGTCAATCTCTCAGAAGCTAGTCGGCGACTGGAGATTAGCTATGTAACCCTCTGGCGATGGATAAAGCAGGGGAAGGTTACCCCAGTAAGACTTTTAGGGCTACCTTTCCTAACGCTTGATCAAGTGGAGTCTCTGAAGAAGGAGAAAAACAAGCAAGCCACCGGGGTTGAGCCGGTGACTTGAACAAGGAGACAATGAGGCCGTGCAACCTCAAACCTTATATTATTCTAGCACGATGAAATAAAAGAGTAAAGGAAAATTCTAAATATGAACACTGACGAAGACGAAGACAAGAAACGCCATGAGGCAGAAGAGCTACTTAAACCAAAGCTAACCGATGAGTTTCTAGACACATTGGTTCAAGCAGCTAACACCTGCAACTGGAGTGTTGATTTTATAGAAGCCGCGTATTTCGTTGATTGGTGTTTCAATGTCGCCGGCAAGCCAATACCCCCTCTCGATGTCTATAACGATGAGGAAAATAATAGTCGGAGGGAGGCTGCCAGAATAAACAGTAAGTGAATAGGGAAAATTCTAAGAGCAAAACTCACAGAAGGAAAGCCAGAGGAAAAGTTGAGAGGATTAAATATCATACGACACCCCGATACAAGACTTTGGAGATGGGCCATTATCAGAGCGTGGAGCTGGTTAGTTAACCATAAGCTAATGCCCCGGTGGTTACATTCCTTGGTGATGCGCTTTCTGTATAGGAATGTGGTGAGAGTGGATGAAGACAAAGTTTAAGTTTAAGAAGCCTGTAGAAATAAAGGCTGGAGAGGGAGTCAGGCTAACAATACAGGCAGAATTAGACCCCAATAGCTTGATTCCCAGGAAAATCAAGAAGGTGCGAATAGGGAAACAAAAGTGAGAACCAGACTTTTAGCTAGGCAGTGGGGAAGGGGGGATTTGAACCCCCACGCCTTTCGGCACCAGAGCCTAAATCTGGCCCGTCTGCCAATTCCGGCACTTCCCCGAATACAACATGATCCTAAGTCATGCTGTATTCATCATAAACCAAAACTATTAGACCTCTTTTGCTGCGCCGGTGGTGCTTCTGTAGGCCTAGCAAGGGCTGGTTTTGAAGTAACCGGTGTCGATATAAAACCTCAGCCAAATTATCCCTTCAAGTTCATCCTTGCTGATGCTCTAACCTGTCCACTTGATGGCTATGATGCTTATTGGGCAAGTCCAATTTGCAAGGGCTTCACTAAGGCCAAGTCTATTTGGAAGCGAGAATATCCTGACCAAATTACACCTATCCGACAGCGATTATTGGCTACAGGCAAGCCCTTTATTATAGAGAATGTCCCAGGAGCACCGTTAATTAACCCCCTCACACTTTGCGGAACTATGTTCGGCCTGAAAGTGAAACGGCACAGGCTTTTTGAGCTTCATGGTTTTGAAGTCTGGTTTTTGCCTGCTACTTGTGCCTGTAAAGGCAAAGTCGGCTATACGGCTGCCAGTGATGGCTTTTCCAGCTTTGCCAACAAAGCCAAACTCATATCAGTTGCAGGGCATAACTTTTGTGTGAAAGATGCCAAACAAGCTATGCAGATTGATTGGATGCCTCAATCCGAGCTTTCACAGGCAATCCCACCGATTTATGCGGAGTTCCTGGGTAAACAGCTCATAAACGCACTAGCAATAGACCCCCCACTTAAGTACCAACTGAGCCAGCTTTGCTCAGTTGGTTTTTTATTTGCATCGCCCACGATGGCAGGGTATAGAACAGTGGATGAGGAGGTGTCATCGTGAGGACAGAGCAAGCTACCAATAATTTTCTCGACTCCCGCACCGCGGCTAACCTGAGCCCGGTAACTATCACTTGGTATAGAGACAAACTACGGCGATTTGCCCAAGCTTGTCCCGAGCTCCCGGAAGAACCGAGCCCTGTTGAAGCATTCCTATCCAAGGTGCAGGGCTCCCCCGAAAATAGGCATGCCTATTTCAGAGCTCTAAGAGCCTTCTATAGATTCATTAACGCCCGATACGGAACTGCCAACCCCATGGAAAAGGTTACCCCTCCACGCTGCCCCAAGAAAGTCATGGCTACCCTCGAGCCCGAGGAGTCGATGAAGTTGCTTAACTCAGCATCAGACTTGCGAGCCAGGACAATATTGACCCTTTTTGTCGACAGCGGTATGCGGTCAGGCGAAGTAGCCAGTCTCCGCAAGCAAGACATCAAGACCGAGACAGTGACGGTTCGCGGCAAATGTGGCCAGCGTGAAGTGCCCATCAGTGACGAGACAAGGAGATTGCTCCTCACCCTCATAGCTCAAGATGGGAACGACGAGTATGTTTTCCTTGGCCACAAAGGGCATTTAACCAGGCACGGTATCTACCACATTGTCCGTGCTCACATGGAAAAGACCGGCATCCCTGGACCAAAGCTTGGTGGTCACCGTATCAGGCATGCCTTTGGCAAGGGCTACTTAGTAAACGGCGGTGACCTTCGCTCCCTGCAAAAGCTTATGGGTCACGCCAACATATCCACCACCGAGAAATACGCTGCGCTAAATCTAACAGATGTTATCACCAAGCATCAACGCTTTACCCCTCTCCGAGCTGCCCATGCCGCAGCTCAGGAGAGCTTTTTTGATACACACCTAGCCATAAAAGAGGCTGAAGCCATATTAAAGGAGAAAAGGTGTCTATAGTAAGCAAGCCTGAGCCGAGGAATGAGAAGGGATACTGGTATACAGTATCGGGGTTGGTAGGCTCAGGCTCAACGAAGCCCTGTGGGGTAGGTGCTAGGCAGCACTGGCAACTTACAAGCCTGCTCCACAGGGCTACAGTAAAAGAGGCAAACGGCAGTTAGACCAATAGTAGAGTAATACTGTGAAGATTTTACTCATGGACTTAGACATATCAAATAGACGGAGGCCATCACCAAACTTGGCTTTGATGAAGCTGTCTGCTTATCACAAAGCTCAGGGCGATGAGGTATATCTGAACTTCCCCCTCAAGGGACCGGATATCACCTACGCATCCTGCGTCTTTACCTGGAACGCCAAGAGGAGAACCAGTGTCCCCGATGGAGCCACTGTCGGTGGCTCTGGGATTGACCTAAAGGCTGATCTCCCACCAGGGGTGGAACACATCATGCCCGATTACAGTCTCTACCCCAGTGTGAATTTCAGTATGGGCTTTACCTCGAGGGGGTGCATCAGGATGTGCCCCTGGTGCATCGTGCCGGTAAAGGAAGGGCAGATAGAGCCATGGACTAGAATCTATGAGTTTTGGGATCGCCGACACCGAAAGATAGTTTTGCTGGACAACAACCTTCTGGCAGGTCCTAACTGGCGGCAGACGATGGGCGACCTGATAACCGAGGCGCTTGAGGTGGACTTCAATCAGGGTTTGGATATTAGACTACTGAACAAGGAGAATATTGAGTATCTAAAGCAGGTGAAGGTAAAGGAGCTACGGTTTGCCTTTGACCATATCGGCTATGAAAAGGCGGTAAGAGAGGGGATTGAGCTACTGCTAGCTAACGGGCTAGGCTCAAGGAAGATAAGCTTTTATCTCTTGTATGGATTTCCCGTCATCGAACAGGAGTGTGTGGAGAGGGTAAAAATCCTCGCCTCCTACAATGTGGAAGTCTACCCGATGGCTTATAAGGGACCGGATGGCAAGGAACCACCGAGAAGAGTATTAAAGGGCATTGAAGATATCCCCCTTTTGCATGGGGCACGGCAGAACATAGACAAGTTCCTACGGCTAGTGGGAAGGCTGCCGGAATAGACAGTAATCATACACCGAAATAAAAGGGAGGAAAAACATGGTAATACAACGACCGGAAGACCCAAGACCACAGGTGAACATTCAGAGCATTGAGAAGCTATCCTGGAGTACAAGGAAGAAAATTGTAGATGAGGAGTCCTGTGTGGTGACCAAGTTCTCCTTTGAAGGAGAGCCTACCGCTGACCAGCTACGGACTCTCCACACCCTGCTCAAGAGCGGTGGGTCACTAACGGTCACTATCACCTCCCCCCAGCTGATGATGGACCTCCAGGTTACAGAGGCTCAGGAGAAGGCTCGGGAACAAGCTGAAAAGTAGCGGCGCCGCGGCGTGGAGGTAAGTATGGAGAGTGATTTTAACGAATGGCGGTCCCAGTATCCGGATGGCACCCGCATTCTCTGGCATGATTATTACTTAGAGAAGAAGTGGCTGCCTGGTAGAATTACCGGAACGCGGTATTGGGGAGGAGAAACCGTGCTTTTATTCCGGCTGGATTCAGACCCCCCCAGGAGCCGGCTTCCTCACATGCTAGCTTTCAAAAACAGAAAACTAATCAAGAAACAGTAGCCGATACTAGGAAAGGAGAGAAATGGAAAAAGCTATCAAAGACGTGGAGAGCGAAATTAGCAGACGCCTTATCCCAGGGGCCGATGAATACTCGCCCATGACGGTCTCAGCCGTTAAGATTGCGGAGCTAGCATTGTGTTCCCACTCCGGCGACCTCCTGGATAAAGCGTTGGCTATCTCAAAGGCCATAGTCGAATATGAGGACGCGCTAAAGCTCTCAGTTAGACAGTAGGTGAATACTGATGGATGTTAAGGAGATAGAAGTATTAATTCATTACCACCAGGCTGGGCTTCAGCAATACCGCCACCACATTAGCCCTTCAGCTCAATATCTCGAGGAGCAGACCATCAAAGCCCTCGAGGAGCTGAAGAAGTCCAAAGAAGGATTACAGTAGTTAGATACTGTTGAAACTTAGAGGAGGTTGAGCGATGACCCATAGCCCACAGAAATGTAAAATTTGCGGAGAATATCACTGCCTCGCTGGGTGCGTGCCAATAAAGATATGCCAAGCAAAAGTAGCTAAAAGGGAGACCGAAGACTGAGAAAGGAGAGCCAAGTGGTTGTGAAATTGCACCTATTTGGTGGTTTTGAAAACAAAGCTCTGGGAATTACGCCAGATATGGAGTTGGGACATTTATACGAGGATACGAACTCACTGGCTATTTTAGCGTATGCTGCGGAAAAGGTCGGGCTTAAATCTAGCTACCAGCAAGAAACTGGTGGTTTAGTTCACTTTGACCTCTGGGGTAAACCTCTAGAGAGGGCAAAACAAATGTTCGCAATCGTATCCGATGAGGAACTCTACCAAGATATGGTTAACATGAATAGGAAAGGAGGTTGAGCTATGAAGTGCCCAATAATGAAAGATTGGCATCAGACTGATAGTGGGGGATTTTACTATGAGCATGTACAGTGTATCCAAGAGAGGTGTAATTGGTGGGATGAAAAGAATGGGGAGTGTGACTTTAAGGTTGCTCGGCGTAATCTAGGTTTAATAGCTCTAGCTCTATCTGAGATTGTAAATAAAATGTCCTCCGGTCAGCCATTCGTGAAGTAGAGGAGGTTGCAAATGTCACCAATCTATGAGGATGAAAACACAACCAGGGAATACCTTTTTGAACTCCGCAAGAAGAACCGGTGCCAGGAATGCCATGGGAGACTGGACGTCCTTATGGACTTTGACCGCGGTAAGGCTTTTCTCGCCTGTGCCGAGTGGAATAGAAGTCACCACGAGGGCATTGAGAGGGAGGCTCCGCCTCTCTTTGAACCAAATATACCAACAAGGAGGGAAGATATGATAGGAGCAATGGGAGAAGAGAAAGCGATGAAGCTGGAGAGGTACCAAGGGGTGGTATCCCTTACTAGGGTGGAGGCCATGGAGATATTAAAGACCATCTGGCCTGAGGCGCCGGAGGTTGAGGTTTTGAAGGCGGCAATAATCTGCCACCAGTATGGACTCAACCCCCTGATGAAGCACATCTTCCTCATCTCCTTCAAGCGGAGAAAGGAAGGAAAGGTCATCGGCGAGACCTGGGCCGTCGTTCAGGGTATTGGCAGCAATCGGCTGATAGCCCGCCGAAAGCACAACTACTCCTACTTGGACATGACCCCGCGGCGGATGACCGAGGAGGAGCAGCAGAGAATCAACGGCGAGGTTGATGACACTAAAATCTGGGCTCTAACCAAACTAAAAGACATGGAGACCGGGGCTGAGGCAAACGGGGTAGGCTCCTGGCCAGTGGACGAAGTGCCCTATGGCACGGAAAAGGGGAACACCAAGCTCAATATGGCCAAAATACGTTCTGAAAGACAGGCCCTGGATCGCCTCTACCCTGCAGAGATGCCCCAGGGTGTGGAGGTGATGGAGGAGAAATATATTGAAGGCGACTTCACCTTATTAGCCGAAGGTGCTGGAGTAAAAACCATGCCTGGGGAGGCGGTGGGAGAAAGTAGGACTAGCGTGGGGGTTACTCCAGCACAGAAGGCGGAGAATAAACCCAAAAAAAGCGGAGCGCCGCCCGCCGAACCCAAGGCGAAGCGGGACCCCGAGACAATAAAGACTATCAATCAGCTTTACCACGCCTGTAACGAAGATTTCACCGTCATCGACGAGAACGGGAAGCCCAGGAAGATGCAGCCAAAGGAAGTGCTGAAGGAGCTGGGCTACAGCTCCCAGGAGGACATAGCCGATACCCCAGCCAATTGTTATCGGCAAATAGCGGCAGTGAGACAGTGATACCAAGCAAGCCTGAGAAGTGCTACTGCGGCGGCGTTGAATTCTGGCTGAGAACAGCCTGGGGGCCACCGGAGTGGCTGTGTTGCCGCTGCCATCCAAAGCCGAACAAGGAGGTAAGTGATGCTCAATCAAGGGAAACGCCAACCCATTGATTATCAACAATACTTGGCATCTCGAGAGTGGAGAGTCAAGCGTAAAGAGGTTATTGAATTAGCTGATAGCATCTGCGAAAGATGCGCTTCCCGCCCCATTAAGAATGTCCATCACCTTACCTATGAGAATCTTGGCCAAGAGTCTCCGCTTGACCTGATAGGAGTATGTCGCCCATGCCACGAATATCTCTCTGCGGAGCGTGAGGATGACCCCGCTCTTGAGATTATCCAACGAATCATTGCCGAACATGGGCTATTCCCAGCCAAAGTATGGCCAGGGATGGATAAATATTTATATCCGCCATTTATAAGTGGGGACTCGGAATATGGTCTCACATTGTGGATGCGTCTCGTCCCTGAAAATGAGCATATGCATTATGAATTAGGGCACCCTAGGTGGTTATTAGCCCCAGGTGTGATGGCCATCTTTCTCTGGCTTTAAGGAGAGTTATGAAAAGGATCGTTGCCCGCGGAAGGGTCTTTCCCCAAAGTTACTCGACCGACAGGCGATACGGTCGCCTGTCCTTAAAAGCTGGCTTCCTCTTTCCTATGGTGTGGGCTAACGCCGATGACCAAGGCCGACTATGTGGTGACCCAGAAGAAGTCAAGTACGCCGTTTGCCCCAATATTGACCACATAACCAAGTCAGACATACCCGAAATACTGGATGAACTGCAACGAAACAATCTTATAAAGGTATATGAAACGCCGAAGTCTGCTGTCATTCAGTTACTCGACTGGTGGGAGGTACACCGCCCCCAGTGGGCATACCCGTCCGAGTACCCGCCGCCTGAGGGCTGGAAGGACCGACTGCGCTATCATCCAACCCCCAAAGAGATAGTTACTGAGAACTGGGTGCCGCCAAGCCAATTTAATAGAGAACTACCTAGTGCACTACCTAATAACCTACCTAGAGAACTACGTAGTCAGGCTACAACACTCCCCCATACCCCCACCGGAATAAGGAATAAGGAATACGGAATAAGGAATAAGGAAGAGAACGTAGTCAATACTAACGGTCTACGTAGTGCACCACCTACTACTACCGAAAACGAACTTTTAGATTTCCTCTCAAAGTTAAAAAACTGGAAATTTAAAAAGGACGATGACCTTGATTGGTTGAGGGACTTTAGCCAGCAAGAACCAAAATTTAGTATTGCACTGGCGAAAGAGTGTCGGGACTGGCATTCTGGGCGGGCGCCACCAAAACACAAGGGCCTCTGGAAGAATCGATTTCGGAACTGGATGACCAAGAAGCAGGAATTTGATAAAGATAAGACGGGCAGGCATTACCCAGGGAGGGTGCCGACTGAAGCAGAGCTGGATGCTCAAGAGAAAGCGAAGGGATTACGTTAATGGGAACAAAGCAAATTATGCCGGGGGTCTTTGAATTTACTGATACTCTTGATGATGATTCAGAAAGGTTAGAGGTACTAATCAGGCTGTCTAATCTACCGCTTGAGACGCGGCTAACCAAACGTCTCACGACTTTTGAAGCGGTGCTTGGTAGAGAAGAGGGGCTGGAGGCTGCGATAGCGTTTATCCGGGGTGAGATCGACCCGCCCTTGCTTTTACTCTACGGCGAACCAGGCAGGAGCAAGACTCATCTGGCGGTGGCTATCGGGTGGGCTTTTCTAGCACAGTTAAAGTCGGTCAGTTACTACCATGTTGGGGATTTGCTGGATGCCCTCCGTCAAGGATATCGCGTTACGAATTCACTAGCCCCTGGGGAATTTCACAGGGATAGCTTCGATGCCATAACGAACTACGTCAAAAAATGCTCCTTGTTAATTCTTGATGACCTCGGAGTGCAGAAGGACACTGCGTTTGTGGCAGAAAGGTTGGATACTATCATTGACCACAGGTATGTTAATAATCTACCGACTGTGGTTACAGCTAATACACTGGAATTACCGGAAAGGATATTTGATAGGATGAGAGAAGGTAGGGTAGTCAGACTGCACGGCGAAAGCTATAGAGCTATTAGGCAAAGGAGAAAACAAGAGAGATGAGGGTAGAGATACCGATGTTGCCGCCTCGGGAGCTAAACCCGAACTTTCATGGACACTGGGCAAAGAAAGCCAAGGCAACCAGGGATTTCAAGACCGCTGCTTTCTACTGCGCTCAGCCCCATAGGGGTTCAGTGTTTAGGGGTTCAGTGTTTATCAAAGCTGAGGTATCAATCACCTTTGTTATCCGTGACGGGCGTGGTTATAAGGATACAGATAATGCCTTGAGTGCTTTGAAGCCAGCAATAGATGGCTGTGTAGCTGCCGGACTTATTTTTAATGATGACGACCAGCACTTGCGTTACAAGCTGCCAATTATGTATGAGATTGATAAAGATAGGGCACCAATGACGATACTAGAGTTTAAGGAGGTCAAGTGAACAATTTAGGTAGATGTCAGGTTGAAGGCTGTAATAGTGTAGCTAAGTATGGTCTATACCACACCAGCGCTAATGGCAAAAAAGTGTGGTTAAATGTATGTAGAGAGCACGAGAGAATAATAGGCGACGAAAATATGCGGCGAGCCGGTGGTAGGTATGAACAACCTAATAAGGGCTGACGAGACCGATAAGTGCCCTCCACACTGGTGGAAAATCACAACAGACAAGGATGGCAATCAAGTCCACCAATGTTATAAGTGCCCGGCTCGAAAGTTCGTTAAGAAGGAATCACGGGTGAAATCGAATAGAGGGAGTCGAGCAAAATGAGTAGGATGTTTAAGTCAATCACACGGACATGGAATGTCTTTGTCGGGTGTGAGTTCGACTGCATCTATTGTAACGCCAGGAGACTAGCGCTGACTAGGCTCAAGCACACGCCACGCTACAAGGACGGCTTTAAGCCACACCTAGTAGAAAGTGAGCTAAAACGAACCTTCAAACCAGGGGAGTTTATCTTCGTAGGCTATATGGGAGACATATCCTTTGCTAACCTTGATGAACTTCTGTCAATCCTCTCAATCATCAAACTATGCCCCGATACTAACTTCCTTCTACAGTCCAAAAACCCTTCCTATTTCTGGAAGTGCCCAAAACCTTTTCCTCCTAATGTCTATCTTGGCACCACCATTGAGACCAACTGGGACTATCACCTAACCAAAGCACCACCGCCTATTGAACGCTTTAGGCAACTAGCACGTCACCCACACCCTCACAAATTCCTCTCTATTGAGCCAGTAATGGACTTTTACCTTAAGAAACTTACTGACTGGGTAGAACTTATAAACCCTGACATCATTGAGGTAGGCGCTGATAATTACCACAACCACCTACAGGAGCCGCCCTGGTGGAAGGTCGAGGCATTATTGGAGAGGCTGAGGGTGATATGCCCCCTGGTAATAGAGAAAGAGGGGTTGGAGAGGCTGAAAGGGGACACCATGGCAGAGGAATTGAGGGAACATAGCTAATGACTATCAGCAGTCAGGCACGTCACGATGAGGCAGTTAAGTTGCACGAGGCTGGCCTTACTTATGCCGAAATTGGTCGAAGATGGGGCATAAGCAAGCAGCGGGCGAGGGTAATTGTGAAGGGTAAACCTAGACGACGAGATAAGCCTGGCCTGGACTCGAAGGTTATGCTTACGCCAAGGGACGTAGCTCGTCTCTTGGGAATCCATGCTAATACAGTGAGGCGGTGGAGCCAAAAGGGGATACTGACAGGATACCGTATTTGTGGCCGGGGTGATAGGAGATTCCGGCGAGAGGATATCGATAGATTTCTCAAGGAAAGGCAGATAGGGTCAGAGAAGCAATGAAATTATGCCTTTACGGTAGACAGCAATGCAAGTGGCCTGATAAAGGCTGCCCCAGGGAGGAGGAGCTGCGCCCTGTGTTTGCCTCAGAGCCTGAAGCGGCAGTGCGCCGGGTGTGGAGTTGTGAGTGGGCGGGCAGCCGGCTAACGACAGGTGCTTACCTAATCTATTTGGCCGAGGAGAAGTTAAAAGTGAGGAGGTGAAAGCCTCCCCAAGGATGAGTGGTAATGTCGGCAGCGATATTCATAGGGTTGAATATTATAGACGCCTATTTAACCAAGATGGGCTTGGCTATGGGGGCAGAGGAGTTTAACCCGTTAATGATACATCTTGGAAGTAGTGCGTTGGCAAAGGGGCTAATAGCTCTAGGTATTATTATTGCTCTTTACTGGTTTAGAAAAGAGCGAGCTTTGTGGTTGCTCAACCTTGCATTTCTCGGGGTGGTTTTATGGAACCTGGCTATTATAGGTGTGCTAAAAGTGGCTATATGAGTAACAGCGTTCCGAGGCAGAACGCTAGGGAGAGAGTAAAATGGAGATAACTCAATTAAGTGAGGACATAGTTGAAATTAAACTTGAGAGTGGGAAGAAGAATAGCCCACAATTTATGGACTACTTGATAGCTATTCCAATCTCCATCATATATTGGTGGCAAGGCTTGAGAAAAGAGTGTCCTGAAAGCCCTGATGGTAGGCATGGTCTTATACTAGTCAGGGCTAACAAAGCCGGCTGTCAATACTGTGGTAAGCCACCGAAGAGAGTAGCACCAGATGCCAAAGGAAGAGACAGATGATTGCCTATTGTCTGAGATGTCGTAAGAAGGTAGAGATGGTGGAGCCGATTACTAGGAGGCATACTAAACACAACCGCTTTATCTACATTGGAAGATGCTATCAGTGTGGTTGGAAGACCTCAATGATTAGGAATGAACCAGGCAACCAAGATAAGAAGGCTCCTAGTTTCGACCGCTAGAAGCCTTCGTGGTATACTAAAAAGGAAGAAGGAAATGAGAGGTAAAGTATATGCAACTTGAGCGTGGTGTTGATGCGGTTATAGAATTTATAGTGCTATTGCCTTTTGCCATTTTGATGATTCCTTTATTCATTTGGGATGAAATAGATGAAATAAGGGATAAGAGAGAATTGCGAAGGAGAAAATATGTTAACTATTCAGAAAGCCCTAACCCTCAGAGCTTATCCTGGCGACATCTGAATATTTAGCTGGTTATTACCCTCAAACTACCTCCACAGTTATACCACTATCTACATTTTGCCACACCGGACCGTCATCCCCACCCACTATTGATGTTGCTGTTACGCTGTCAAAAGTTCTCCACCAAAGAGTTGAAAGGACTCTATAAGTGCCTGGCGGGAGGGGGGGATGCCCACGCTCGCGACTAACTGCTTCCGCTGGCTCGCATACCAGTTTATAGCAGCGGATACCTCTAGCAATATACTCGCCAGTATGGTCAAGTGGTAGACATTTATTGTTAAGTGTTGTGTTAGCATCCTGGAATGAATTCTCAATTATATCCGAACTCCAATCACCAACCCCCAAATACCCGTCACTTCGGTAAAGCTGTGCAGTAAAGGTGTAAATCATTTTTGGTTTGTATGGAAGCCAAAGGGTAGTACTTGCCCAAAACTCACTACCTGATTCTATTACTGGAGGAACATCGAGGCTAATAATCCTCTCGCCTTCTCCAATGATAAATTCGATACCATCATCAAAAGTAACACTATCAAGTAGAGTGGTATTCTCATAAAGGTAAACTGTGGGGCTGTATTTTCTAATTCCACCCCAATAGAGTATCTCCCACCAACTCTCGCCTTTAGGCTTACCATATCGTACCTGGTCAGCAACAATATAGAAAGCAAGCTCAATCGTGGAGATACCCTGGGGAAAAGTAATGTTCCAGGTTTTGGGGTCAATAGCAGTGGCAATGTTATCAAGGTGGGCAGCTACATACTTATCGTAAGAACTCTTGACTGTTCCTCCATAGTAGAATCCATCAATCCTAGGTCTGGCAAGCACCCTCTCAAGGTGAAGAGTTCTATCGTGTATACAAACTTCATTTCCTTCGCAAGCGGCTAGGTTATCCTGGGCTTGGGCAATCTCAGCCTGCCATTCATTGTAGTTTAGGAGAGTAACCTTGGCTATGTCTCCGGGTAAAGATATATTTAATTTGCCATTAAATTCTCTCGGACTTGAGACTCCAATGGTAGCTTTTACTAAGTATCCACCAAGAGGTCCCTCAACAAATACTACCGACCAAAGAGCATTGGTTATTTGAGGTATTACCTCTGCAGCAGCAATAAAGCTACCGCTTAAACCATCCACTGATACCTGGTAAGCTCTTGCTTCAGCAGGAGTAAATACGAAACTTGCTACTTTGCTCTGGCCTGGAGTCAAGCTGACACTCTTTTTTAATATAGTCATTTACAGCACCTCACATGTTACTTCATAACTGCCAGCCAAAGTGCTGACATTGGTAACCACGACCGAGATAAATACCTGTTCCCCAATGTAAACCTCGGTCGGGTCAATAACTAGATTGCTGACGACAAATTCAGTCCCAGGGATTGGTAGGGCGACAAAACTGCCCGTTAGCCCATCTACACTAACCCCGTAGCCTTTGGCTACAGTGGGAGTAAAGGTAAAGCCCACCACTTTTGATTCGCCTGGATTGAGTGTTACCGTTTTCTTCACTATATCACCTCACAGGTTATCTCATACGACCCAGCCGTTCCTCCAATATTAGTGGCAACAACGCTTATTGAGACCGGGTCACCAACATAGACCTCACTAGGAGAAATAGTTAAGTTAGATAGAACAATATTTTCAGGAGGAATTGGTGGCTTCTTTTTAGCAAGGACGACCGCGCCAGCTACTGCAACTAGGACTAAGCCAACGCCTACGGCTACCGCTTTCTTTTTATCTTTCATCTATTACTCCTTTATAATCCTAGTGCACTACTAATCATAAACCATATAGCTGAACCGGCAACCGATATAGCAATTACCCAGGCTGGTTTAACAATAGAGTTGACCCGATTATTAAGTTTATCTGCCATCATACCAATTGCAGCTAGAGTCACTGCATTCTGGGAAGCATTCTTCCAGCCGTGATTACTGACCTCCTCAATTGCCTCCTTAATCATCGAGTCAAATAAATCTGAATTCATTCCTTTACTCCTTTACTGTTCTTAGCCTTAAAATAGGTTCTATCCCCAAACCACCATACTACCATTCCCCATACCAGCCAGGTAAAGGCGGCTGGTATGTCAAAGCCATTGGCAAAGAGCATTACCCAGCTAACCAAGCCAAAGAAGGTAAGGGCCGGGCGGGTGAAGCCTCTCACTATGTTCATCATCCCCTCTGATAGTGGCTCTTTCGTACTCATTTAGTTGAACCTCGCTTTATATTTTAGATAGTGGTTAATTAGAGTATTGGTAATCTCGGTGGCTTTATCGCACCAATCATCGCAGGGAGTTGGACATGCCGTGCAGAATGTTTTCTTTGTTTCTTGCACAGCCGTAAACAAAATATTCTGGACGATTAGGTTTACTGAGGCTTTTAAGAGTTCTTTGATGTGTTCCTCTGTTAACACTATGCTCATTCTCGTTTCAGAATACTCTGCCCCCCCAAAATGCAAATACAAAGTGCCCTCTTATTAGCAATACTCCCACACCTGCTAGTATGTAAATATCTACCACCATAAATGACCTACTACTACACCTAGTCCAAACATAAGTAGCAATTGCCACCAATACCGTCTACAGAAGCCAATTACCACACCCAGAATAAGAGCTATCAATATATACAGAAGTGGATGCTTCCTCTGGTCTTTCTGTATCAAGCTAGTCCAAGTTCTACCACCACTTGTTTTACCACAGATCCATTTATATAATCTGTCTATTAGGTTGCCCATTACTGCCTCATCAGCACGGGGATTACCCGTGAAGCGGGGATTACCCGCTTTCGGCTTTTAGACTGTGATTTGGGGTACATAGGTTACTCTCAATATCTCACCATTATTTACCGTTACTGCGGCAAACACATCACGGGCAATGCAGAAGCTGTAGAGCAGAGCGGAAGTTAGGGCAGAGGCGTATATACCTGCTTCTACGACTGCAATTGCCCCGCCGGCAACATTGGTGAAATACCGTCTAATCGTAAACTGCCCGTTGGGGTTAGCGAATGTTAGTCCGTATAGCTCACATCCGCCATAAAGTAGCTGTCCTGCACCTTCTCCGTGAGCTATTTTGGTCTGTAGGGCATCCTGTATGGGAGTTACAGCCAGGTTGCCAGTTCCCACTACGATACCAAAATCTTGCCCTATTTGCTCCCCCTTGTTGCAAGCACTACCTATCATACATGGGAAATTAACATTTCCAGGTGGAGCACCAACCTGCAATGCGTTAATAGGGGTGGGTGTGTAGACAATCTCTCTCGGGTTGCCACCGATGTCGTTTACATTAGCCAGGGACACAGATTCGTTGTGCAGGATGTAAAGTATGTCAAAGAGGTGTTTGAGCCAGCTTTTTGACTCCTGCTCCCGACGCTCAATGAGCTGCCCATCCTTATCAAATCTGGCTAGGATTAACTTCATTCTAATCATACAAACCTCCTTATATTACTGCCTGCTCTCGGTAGTTAACGGTTAGCGTTTGACCTGCTGGTACAACGATACCGCCGAAGTTAGCGTCCCGAATCGTCATGAAGTATCTATCTGCGCCATCATAACCTATCACATATAGACCTATTTCATTAACAGTAATGCCTCCAACATTGGCGGTAAAGTTCCTGGTTAGAGTAACTTGAGAAGTAGTAGCGTCAGCCCCAGGAGCACCAAATGTCATAGCGCTATATTGCATCTGACCGCCAGCAACTCCATGAGCGATTGGCGCTAACAGGGCATAGTGAGTGATAATGGGTGCGGTGTTGTCCGTGCCAACGATAATGCCATTAGTAACAATCCCCGCTCCAGCATTACAGGCTAGCGAGTGAAGAGTGACACCCAGAGGCCTAAAAAGGTAGACATTTCTCAATATATTTGAGGTGTCCCTGATGCTGACAGTGCTTAGCGATATGTTGCAAATCATCTTGGCAAACAGTAATTGTAAGAACTGCTGCACGAAGCTCTTTGATGGTATTACCCGATGCTCGGTGACCTTGCCAGTTTTAGGGTCGGTAACCGTCAGTTCCAGCACAACCCCCAGTTCCCCTGGTTCCAGCAGGTGGTGAATCTCCTCTGGCTTGATGACTTTCAAGTCGTGCTTTAGTCCTATTTCAGTTCTCATATTTCCCTCCTTATGCTATTGAAACAAAGATTTGTGAGCCTAGTGGCTTAGTAACCTGGCTAGTAAAAACATCTGTTCGTATCATCATCCAGTAAAGGTTCATTCCCTGGATTACACTCAATGCCCAGTCGCCTTGAGGTGTATGGTCAATGCGCCTGATACCCGCCGCTGCAAGGAAACTCCCAGTTTGGTCACTCGCACCAACACAAGCAGCCCAAGCTCCATTCCAGTAATAGGCTTCATTTAGCCAGTTATCCGACCCAGCTTGGCTATAGTTCATCCACACACGCCAAAACTTGTAATTGCTGCCGATATAAATTTTATCCAGGACAGTCGGCACCATCGGGCACAGATTGAGGTCACCGGCGGCAGCGCTTCTCGCCTCAACTGTATGGTTAGTTTGCACACCGGCCGCCGTTTCCTCAACAAAGCCATCTACAAGTATGGATAAGTCTGACCCCATAGGTGCGTTTTTATTATATGACTGGGCAACAGCGACTATCGCTTTGGAAGCAACTGAAGCCAGAGTCGGCGTGAGTCGCTTCACCATAGAGGCTGGTTGGTCGTCATACACTTGGACATGGGCAGTGGCTAAAGGAGCATTCTTGTTCTTGGATTGAGC